>Ga0193956_1000699_pt1 | contig 14504 bp, 14 predicted proteins | sample BB_7_MG_FD_140358 | JGI IMG/M metagenome (GOLD analysis project Ga0193956, IMG submission 140358) | Microbial mat bacterial communities from the Broadkill River, Lewes, Delaware, United States - BB_7_MG | ecosystem: Environmental > Aquatic > Freshwater > River > Microbial mats | place: USA...
CCAAGCTCTTCTAAGCCAATATTTTCAATATTGGGACTAATACCAACTGCCGATAAAACAACGTCTGCTTCAATAATTTCTTCTCCTTTTGGAGTTTTTATTTGAACTTTGCAAATTTCATCAGTCGTATCAACAGACTCTACAACAGACGATAACATTAATTTTATTTTTGCTTTTTTCAGGCTTTTTTCTAATTGTTCTGAAACTTCGGAGTCTTCAAGAGGTGTAACATTTGGCATAAATTCCACTAAGTAAACTTTTGTGCCAAGCGTGCTGTAAAAAAATGCAAGTTCAGTTCCAATAGCTCCCGAACCTACAACAACCATCGTTTTTGGTTGCTCGCTCAAAGAGAGTGCTTCACGATAGCCGATAATTTTTTTGCCGTCCTGTTTTATGCTTGGCAAAACACGTGAACGTGAGCCTGTTGCAATAATTATGTGTTTGGCTGTATATTCTTTTTTGTCCTCATTGTCAGATACTTCAACTGTGTTTTTATTTGTAATTTTTCCAAATCCATTTATAACTGAAATATTATTTTTCTTAAAAAGAAATTCCACACCTTTGCTCATTTGTCCGGCAATTGTTCGGCTTCTTTTTATTATTTTAGGAAAATCTGCTTCTGCTTCTGCAACTTTAATTCCATATCTGCTTGCACTTTTTATATAGCTATAAACCTGTGAGCTTTTTAGCAAAGATTTTGTAGGAATACAGCCCCAGTTAAGACAAATTCCACCAATTTCAGATTTTTCTATAACTGCCACGTTCATACCAAGTTGTGAGGCTCTTATAGCTGCTACGTATCCGCCAGGTCCGCTACCTATTATTATTAAATCAAAATTCATTTTTTTAGAAATTAAATTAATTTTTGCAATAAAAATTGTATATTTGTTGAAAATAATTTATCAAAAATAAAAAAAATAATTTAATTAAGATATTTTTTGATAATAATTTTTAATTTTGTTAGTTGAAATAAAAGAACTTTACTGTTTGCAACTCGTAACTATTTTTATTTTATCGTAAATTTAAAATTTATTTTGTTATGCCTAACTTTACATTTTCTTTTTATTTACTCACAATCGGGCTTTTGACTATAAGTATTTTTATTATTACAAAAAGTATTAAAATAGACAAAAAATGGGCTAAAAATGGAGCATATATAATTGTTGGAATTTTATTTATTTTGTATGTATATAATCTTTTTGATAAGCCTTATATTATTAATTCTCAAATAGTTGTTCAGGAATATTATCAACTTGATACCAATAAAATTAAAGCAGTTGTAGTAACTAATAAAACAAGACGAGACAAAAAGAATTTTAAGAAAAGAATAGTTATAAAAGACAAAAAACGTATTTTTGAGCTTTGTTATAGCTTGCAAAATCTTGAAAAATTCAAAATAGAAGAACCACCAAAGAATTATAAAAATTATGAATGCGAAATATATTTGAAAAATGGAGAAGTAATAGAATTCCCAATAAAAGTGTCGAAGATATATGGCTATTTTATAGAAATTTATGCACCCGGAAATTTCTATTACGAACATCTTGGAAACTATAAAAACGACGATTTAAAACTTTTTTTAGAAAATGATTAAAAAATTAAATTTTGTTCAAAAAAAATATGCAACTATTTTAAGCACCGAAACTCTATAAAATGAATAACGAAAAAGAAATAATAAATCGTTGTCGCAAAGAAGATAGCAATGCTCAAAAAGAGATATTTGAAAAATATTCTCCCATAATGATGGGCGTGTGTATGAGGTATTTAAAAGACAAACATGTTGCCAGCGATATTATGCAAGAGGGATTTATTGTTGTTTTTACAAAAATATCCCAATACAAAGGCTTAGGCTCTTTTGAAGGTTGGATAAAGCGAATAATGATAAACTTATCTTTGAGGTATTTGAAAATAAAAGCTAAAACTCATTTTTACGATATTGATGAACTTGATAAGTATGCAGATTTGCAGGCAAATTCGGGGGAGCAAAATATTGACTTTAATGATAAAAAATCAGTAATAACGAATACTGAAATATCTCAAAACGACATATTTAATGCTGTTGCAGAACTTCCAGACGGTTTTAGAACGGTTTTTAACCTTTATGTGATGGAAGGTTACAAACACAAAGAAATTGCAAAAGAACTTGGTATAAGCATAAATACCTCAAAAACACAGCTTTTGAGAGCAAGAAAACAACTGCAAGATAAGTTATATTTAATAGCAATTAAAAAACAAAAACAAAAAAATATTAAATTTTATAAAGAAGTAATATGAAAATCTTTAATTTTTAGTCTTAAGTTTTTAATTAAAATATAAAACAAAAATCTAATAAAAATGTAGGAAGACAAATGCTAATAATTTTTTTTCAATAACTTATTATTATATACAAATCTTCTAAAAACTAACTAAAAAAAATTGATAACTAATCACTTAATATATGCCAAAAGATTTATCCTATTTAGATGATATAACCAAAAACGCTCTTAAAGATGTAAAAATTACATCAGAAGTGAGTTGGGACGATTTTTCCACAAAAATGAAAGGTGGACAAAATTCAAGTCTTGCTAATTCCTCGCAAGCTTTTTCTAAAATGAGCTCATTTTTTAGTTCAAAAATGGCAATTTTAGTTGGAGTTGTGATTACTATAACATCTGTTACTGTATTGGTTTTTACCAATGTAGCCAGCAATTTTAAAGACTCAATTAAGTCTAATAAAATTGAAATGCCCAAGTCTAATAAAATACAAAATAATAAAGCATTTGTTGTTGTTGAGGAAAGTAAAAACGAAATAAAAGAACAGGTGAATGACGAAAAAATTACCGAAGTAAAAATTGATACAGATACCGAAAATGCTATTTTATCTGAAAATGAAAATATTGATACAGAAATAGATAGCACTAAAAACAACCCAACTGTTGTTGTAAAACACGTCCGTAAGGTTGTTGTGGATAGTAATAAAATTAAAGTAGATAAGCCATAAAAAAAGTTAAAATTGAAAAGTTTGCATTGCAGATTATCTTCAATTTTAGTTTTTTCATATTAATTAAAGGTTACAACATTTTTTGTTGTAGCCTTTTTGTTTTGAAAAAAATGTAATAAAAAATAAGAATTATTTAACAAAAAGATATATATTTGCAATTTAAGACTAAAATATATTCAATTATAAATTTAGACAAAAAATCAAATAAATAAAGCTGATAATCCATTAAAATTTACATAAATGAATCAGGTAAAAGACATAATTCAAAATAGGCAACTTACTTATAATCAGAAAATTATAAAACTTGCCCAACAAGCTGAAAACACTCTAAATGAGGTGAGTAGCGACGACGAAATTAACAAATTACAAGACCAAAAAGTTATTTGCGACCTTTATGAAGGTAACGCTCCTTACAGACCAAGATATGTATTGCCTGATTATGAGAAGTTTATGAAACAAGGCAGCGAATTTCTAAATCTTGAACCGCCAAAAACATTATTAGAAGCCGTAAATGCCTTATTAATAATGTATAAATATGTGCCGTCAATTACAACCTTCCCCGTTTTTTTAGGAAATATTGACGCACTTTTAGAACCATTTATAACAAACACAAGCCTTGACTATGAAATAATTAAGATGTTTTTGACAAATATTGATAGAACTCTTGTAGATTCATTTGTTCATGCCAATATTGGACCAAAACGAACAAAAGCAGGCAGCCTAATACTTCAAGCCGAAAAAGAATTGCAAAATGTAGTTCCTAATTTGAGCTTAAAATACAACCATGAAACGCCAGACGATTTTGCAAAAGAGGCAATCGCAACAAGTCTTTCGGCAGCAAAACCATATTTTGTAAATCACGATATGTTTGTAGAAGATTTTGGCGAAAACTACGGAATTGCAAGCTGTTACAACGGTCTCCCAATTGGAGGCGGTAGCTACACATTGGTTAGAATGAACCTGAAAAACTTAACTTTTGATTCCAAAAATTCTGAGGAATTTCTTGTAAAACAACTTCCCGCAGCCGTTGAGGCAATGAGCAGATTGATGGATAGTAGAATAGAATTTTTGACCGAAAAAAGCGGATTTTTTGAAAGTAGTTTTCTTGTAAAAGAAGGCTTAATTCACAAAGATAGATTCACGGCAATGTTTGGTATTCACGGACTTGCGGAGTGCATAAACGAGCTTATGATTAAGGACAACAAAAAAGGCAGATTTGGGCACAACGACACCGCAAACGAGCTTGGCGAAACTGTTTTAAAACATCTTGAAAAAGAAGTTAAAAAACATATAAATAGCAAATGCACAGTTAGTAACGATAACTTTATGCTTCATGCACAATGCGGAATTGGCGACGACGTAAATACCAGCCCGGGTTGTCGGATTCCCGCTGGAGATGAGCCCGAAACGATGGAGCAAATTTTGCAAGCCTCTCTATATCACAAATATTTTCCAACAGGAGTGAGCGATGTTTTTACATTTGATAACACTGCCAAAAACAATCCCGATTTTGTTTTGGACATTGTAAAAGGTGCGTTAAAATCAGGAATTAGAGTTTTTTCGTTTTACACCAAAGACAGCGATTTGATTAGAATTACTGGCTATCTTGCAAAAAAATCGGAGATGGCAAAATTTAAAAACGGAGAACAAAATCTTCAAAATACTGTTGAGCTTGCACAGCCTGCCGTGGAAAGTTTAAATGTGGATTTAAGAAAACAAATTGCCAAAATAAAAGTTGGATAAAGGAATTGTAAATAAAATCATAAAATTTAGTGCGGTGGACGGTCCCGGAAATCGCACTGTTATATTTTTGCAAGGTTGCAATTTTAAGTGCTCGTATTGTCATAATCCTGAGACAATTAACATTTGCACGTCTTGTGGAATTTGTGTAAAAACTTGCGAAACAAACGCTTTACAACTTGTAAATAATAAAATAAATTTTGATTCAGAATTATGCACTTCTTGTGATAATTGTATAAATATTTGCCCCTCTTATTCTTCTCCTAAAACTCAGCAATATACAGTAGATGAGCTTTTTAAAATAATATTAAAAGCAAAACCATTTATTTCAGGAATAACTATTTCGGGAGGCGAATGCACCGTGCAATACGATTTTTTGAAAGCAATTTTGATAAGAGCAAAAAAGGAAAATATTAGTGCTTTTATTGATACAAATGGACATTTAGAACCTCAAAAAATGCAAGAATTAAGCCAATATTTTGACAAAGCAATGCTTGACATAAAATCCTTTAATCCGCAAGAGCACCTAAAATTGACTGGAAAAAGTAATAATTTTGTTCTTCAAAATGCAGATTTTTTGCTCAAAAGCGATAAAATTTATGAAATACGAACAGTAATTGTTTCCGATTTTTTGGAAAATGAAAAAAATGTTGAAGAAATAAGTAAAATAATTTCCAAAAGCCAAACAAAAGTAAATTATAAAATAATAAAATTTAGAAATCATAATATAAAATCTAAACACAAACTCACCGAGCCAAGCGACAAATTAATGAATAAATTAAAAATAATTGCAGAAAAAAATAATTGTAATTGCATTGTTGTTTAAGCTATTACAGCAGTATTTAATTCTAAATAAGAAAATAATTTTAACTTTTTAGCTTTTATTAACAAAAAAAGATTTTTTAGTCTTCTTTTTTATTTATATCTTTGTATCAGTATAAAATAAGATACTTTTATAATAATTAAATAAATTTAATAATAAGTAAAATCATATAAAAATGGAACAAAACAACGTAAAAATAACCTTCAAAGGAGGACCAATAACTATTCTTGGAAAAGAAACAAAAGTAGGACAAAAAGCAGAAAACTTTACCGTTCTTGCAAACGACCTTAGCCCAGTAAGTTTAGAAGATTACAAAGGAAAAGTAGTAATTTTATCAGTATTTCCTTCAATAGACACGCCTGTTTGTGCAACACAAAACAGAACTTTTAACAAAGAAGCCGCAAGTCTTAGCGACGATATTGTTGTTCTTGGAATTTCTAACGACCTACCATTTGCACAATCACGCTTTTGCGGAGCAGAAGGAATTGATAAAGTAAGAACTTTGTCTGACCACAGAGATTTAGATTTTAGTGCAAAATACGGTTTTTTAATCAAAGAACTTCGCTTGCTTGCCAGAGGAACAGTAGTTATTGATAAAGAAGGTATTGTGAAATTTGTTGAATATGTTGCCGAGGCAACTAACGAACCTGATTACAATGCTGCTTTAAAAGTAGCAAAAGAATTGGTATAGTTCATAAAAATATAGGTTAATAATGTAAAAGGTTCGTGGAGTTTTCACGGACTTTTTTTATTTTTTATAAAAACGCAAGCTTTTTTACTTATGTTTGTCTGACTTGTAAATTCAAAATAAATTAAATTACTCTAAAATTGACAGAGAAGGAATTAATACAAAAAGTTATTCAGAAAGACCAAAATGCTTTTTCGCAGCTTGTGAAAGAGCATAAGTCATTGGTTTTTAATACTGCTATGGGATTTGTGCATAACAAACAAAATGCCGAAGACATTACACAAGATGTTTTTGTGAAAATGTGGACTTCTATTGATACTTTTAAGGGAGATTCTAAATTATCTACATGGCTTTATCGTATAACTGTTAATATATCAATTAATTATATTAATAAAAACAAGATAAAAAAACTTTTTAATAATATTGATGACAACGAATCAGAAAATGGAAATAAATCGGAAATTAACGACAAAACAACCGACAGTGCCGACCAAAATTTTACTCAAAAAGAACATTCAAAAGCTCTGAAACTGGCAATAAATTCGTTGCCCAAACGACAAAAAACTGCCTTCGTTCTTAATAAATACGAAGACCTTTCTTATAAAGATATTTCGGAAATTATGGAACTTTCAATTTCGTCGGTGGAATCGCTTTTGCACAGAGCAAAAAAAAATCTGCAAAAAAAATTATTGAATTATTATAAAGAATTTCGTTAGTTTTTTATTTTTTGAAAAAAAATATTGTTTTAATGAGTTGAAATACAGATTTATACAAATTATTAATTAGAAATTTAAAAAAAATAAAAATAAAAACGCAAGTTTTTTGAAAAACGATTGTCTTACTATAAAAACAAACAAAATGAATGACTGCAAAAATATAGAATCAAAACTTATTTTTTATTTCTACAAAGAACTAAATAACTTGGAAATGGAAAATATCAAAAATCATTTGGCAAGTTGCTCTGGTTGTTCAAAGTTATACACAGATTTGTCTAAAAGTTTATTAGTTATTGATAATGAAAAAGAAATTGAACTAAATCCTTTTATTGAAACACGAATTAATCAGAAAATTAAAGAGCTTGAAAATTCGCAAACACAAGGCAGGGTTGTTAGTTTTAGAAAAATTATTCAGCCAGCAATGTCGGTAGCAGCAGTTTCAGTAGGAATTTTGCTTGGCGTATTTTTTGGCAGTTTTTACTCTACATCAGACAGTTCGTCAAACACTGCAAGCTACGAAAGCGTAGAATATTACATGAATGACTTAGAACACGAAACTTTTTTGAGTTATGTTTTAGAGGAATAAAGTGTTTAACTGTCAGACACTTTTAAAGTGTCTGACAGCTAACTAATAATAAAAAATTCAAATAAAAATTCAAATTTAGAAAATGGGAATATTAACAAAAAATAATATAAAAAACTTAGTAATAATTTTATTATTAATTACAAATATAACAACTATTACAACAATTTTAGTTCACGGACACCGACACCACGAACGAATGAGGGAAAATTCCTTTACGGAAAATCCAAACCATAGGCACAATACTCCAAATAAACGTTTTGACCCATTTATGCAAAGCGAATTAGGACTGAGTGCAGAACAAAAAGACGATTTTGTAATTTTTAGAAACGATTTTATGAAACAATCAAGACAAATTATGGACGGAATGAAAGATTATCGGATACAAATAAATGAAGAGCTGAAAAAAGAAAATCCTGATATGGAAATATTAAATTCCGCAGCAGACGAAATTGGTAGAAAACACAAACAATTAAAAATATTATCGTTTGAAATGCTTTTTAAAATGAAAAAAGTTTGCACAGCAGAACAACAAGATAAATTGGTGGAAATATTTATTGATATGCAACCAAAACCTTTTTGTAAACCTAATCAAAAAAAGAAGGATAAAAAAAACAGAAATTAATTTACATAAATTTATAAACCATTAAATAATTAAAACTATGAAACGATTAAATGTAGTGCCAGTAACAATCATTATGATTGCAGTTTTTACAACTTTAAGTATGATAACTTATGCTCAGCCATTTAGAGATGGAAGAGGTGGTGGACATGGATTTGAAATGCTTGAGCTTACAGATGCACAAGAAAAGCAAATTGAAGATTTGCATACAGTAAATATGCAAGAAATGCTTAACGCTCATAATCAAATAAAAGTTAAAGAAGCAGAATTAAATGTTTTGCAATCGGCCAAAAAAGTGGATATGAAAGCTGTTGAAGCAAAAATAAAAGAAATATCTGTCATTAAAACTGAAATGGAGATAAAACGTGCAAATACTCACAATGAAGTTAGAAATATTTTAACAGACGAACAAAGAGTAAAATTTGACATGCACCACGCAAACAGGCCAAGAGGAAATAGAGGTGAAATGAATGGAAGACACGGACGAGGAAATTGCGATGGAAATGGGCCAAGAAATGGAAAAGGTAATGGACGAGGAAATGGAAATGGTTATGGAAATGGAAACGGTGGAGGAAACCGTTAGTTTTTAGGAGACAATATAAAATAATAAAGGCTTCACTTTATGTGAAGCCTTAGCTATATCAACAACAATTAATTAAAAAAATAGATGAGAAGAATTAAAATTATTATTTTAACAATACTTGTATTTGGTTTTGTTATAAATTTAAAAGCCCAACAAGGCAGAGGAGGTGATATGCCACCAGAAGGTAGCATGTCGGGAGTAGTAGTAGAGTCGGGCGAAAACCTACCTCTTGAATATGTGAGTGTTGTTATCTATTATGAAAAAGATTCAACAATGGCCACAGGAGCTTTAACAGATATAGAGGGAAAATTTTCTTTTTCAGAATTAAAATATGGAAAATATTATATGGACGTTAAATTTCTTGGATTTGAAAAAAAACGAATTTCTGGAATAAAAGTAACTCCTAAATCTAAGGACGTAGAAATAGGCACAATTACATTACAATCAAATGATAATGAGATTGATGATGTGGTAATAAGTGCAGATAAAAAACATATTGAATATAAAATTGATAAAAAAGTAATAAATGTAAGTCAAGACCTTACGTCTATTGGTGGAAGTGCCGTAGATGTCTTGGAAAATACTCCTTCAATAGAAACTGATATTGATGGAAATGTTTCTGTTAGAGGAAGTTCTAATTTTACAGTTCTTATTAATGGCAAGCCCTCAGTTCTTGATGCAAGTGATGCTTTGCAACAAATTCCTGCAAGCACAATAGACCAAATTGAGATAATTACCAACCCTTCCGCAAAATACGACCCCGATGGAGTTGGCGGAATTATCAATGTTATAACTAAGCAAAAAAAATCTAATGGATTTAATGGAATTTTTAATGCAACGGCGGCAACACAAAACTCTTATAATACAGATATTTTGTTAAATTATAAAATAGGCAAATTTAATTTTTTTGCTGGTGGCGATTTTGCAATTAAAAATCGTCCGGGAGAAGGTTATCAAGAACAAATAACATACTTTGATACAGGTGATTATAATTTAATATCAAATTCTGAAAATAATTGGAAACGGAATGGTTATAAAGGAAATTTTGGGTTTGATTTTTATCTTGATGATAATAATACCTTCACATTCTCAGGCGATTATGGTCTTAGAGATTTTGGTATGGAAATGACCTCCCAGAACGAGGAGTCTTTTGTTGCTAATGATGGCATAACAGCTTCTACTCTTGAATATTATGACAGAAATACTCTTTTTAATATTAATGGAAATTATTACACCGCAAGTTTTAATTACGAGCATAAATTTAAACAAAAAGGTCATAAAATAAGCACTTTGGCATACTATTCTAAATGGGACGCCGACGAAATAAACAGCATGTTTGAAGATACAACAGACGTAAACTGGAATAAAATTGGTGATAATACTTACAAGCAAAAATCTGATGAAACAAAAGATAGAGAAAGATACAGATTTGAAGTTAGTTACCAAAAACCAATAGGAGAAAATCATAAAATAGAAGCCGGCTACACCGGGCGTTTTGACATTGTTCTTTCCGATTATTTTTTTGAAGTTTATGATTATCAGTTAGATAGCTATGTGAGAGACGACGCTCAAACAAATGACCTTGTTTACAAAAACTATATTCAAGCAGCATACGGGATTTTTTCTGGTTCTTACAAAACTTTTGGCTACCAAGCAGGTTTACGAACAGAATATACAGATAGGCTTATCCAACAAAAAGACACAAAATATCCAATTAATAGATTTGATTTTTTTCCTTCGGTGCATTTGTCTAAACAGCTACCCGGTGATAATCAGTTGCAAGCAAGTTATAGCAGAAGAATAAATCGCCCACGTGGTTGGTATCTAAATCCTTTCCCCTTCTATGTAGATAAAATGAATGTGAGGTCGGGAAATCCAGAACTAAGCCCAGAATATATTGATTCTTACGAAATTAACTACATGAAAAGAATTAAAAGTTCTTTTGTTTCCGTTGAAGCATATTATCGTCAAACAAATGACAAAATAGAAAGAATACAATATCTTACAGATGAGGGTCTTATGCTTAATACTTTTGATAACTTAAGCAAAGATTATTCTATTGGTTTGGAGGCTATGACTAATTTTTCGCTTACAAAAATGATTAATTTTAATATTTCTGGAAATATATATCAATACAATATTGATGGAGAAATTCTTGACGAAGATATAAGTAAATCTACATATATGTGGAGCACTCGTGGAAATGCAACTTTGAAATTCAAAACAGGCACACGTGTTCAGATAACTGGCTTTTACAGAGCACCTTCAATTACAACACAAGGAACAACTGAGGACTTTTTTATGGTAAATGCAGCAGTTCGCCAAGATTTATTCAAAAAAAGGCTTAGTATAACTTTTAGTGCAAAAGACATTTTTAACACTATGAATCATAACTATACATCACAAACTGCAACTTTTTACTCCTACAACGAAAGAACCCATATAGCACCAATTTTATCACTTAGTTTAAGCTATAAAATTAACAATTATAATGCGAAAAAAGAAAAACGAGAAGGTGGAGACGGTGGTGATACAGAAGAATTTTAAATGATATAAAAATACTTTCCAACTGCAAATAGCAGTTGGAAAAGTATTATTTATTTATTGTTTTTAAAATATCATTAAAAATTTCATTTCTATTTTCTTGCCGTTTCCTTTCGGCAGATTTTTTGGCATTGTTTATTCCACCCTGATAATATCTTGTAAACCAAGGGAGTATAATTATAGCATCAATAGGCGAATATCTATAAGAAATATAAAAAGTTAAACCTGCAAGAGCAGAAGTGAGTGAAAATGAGTTAAATCCATCTTTAAAATTGCCAGAATAAATTTGCCCAGCTCCGGGAAAAACAAAACTCAAAACAATCGCAACTTTTGGATAAGGGCGATAAAATTTATTTTTATTCCTAAATAATTTTCTAATCGTCTCTTCATTATCCTTGTTTTTCAACGATTTAATAAAATATTTTTCCGAAGATTTAAAGTTTTCTAATCCATAAAAGCATACTCCCAAGTAAAAATACTTTCGAGAAAGTAGAGTAGGAGAGAGGCTGTCGCTAATTGCGTATAAATCAATTAGTGCATTCTGAAAATCTAATAAAAAAATATTACAGCTTGCTTTTTTGAAAATAAGTTCAAATTTTATGCTGTCATTTGTGCAAGAGTTTATTGAAAAGTCATAATATTTTATTGCATTATTAAAATCTTCAAGCTCTGCATAAATATCTGCTATTTGATTATTGATATAAAAATTATTTTTATCTTTTTCAAAAAAAAGAACCCTTTTGTAATTTTCTAAAGCAATATCATAATTTTTAATATCAAATTGATTATCAGCAAATTTCAAAGTTTCTTCAACTGTTTGAGAATTTGCATAATTAATTGTAAATAAGAGAATTATAAAAAAAAATGCAAATCTAAATATATTGAAATATTTTGCAAAATTTGTAAGCTGTAATCTGCAATTTGCAACTTTTTTTTCAAAAATTCCCAAAAACAGTTTTTTCAACTCTTTGTTGTATTTCATAATCTTGTCTGTTGTTGTATCGTTTGGCTGATTTAAACGAGCCGTAAATATTGCCCGTATAGAACCCAAATGAAATTCCTGCAAAAGCCCAACCTAAAACACTTTTTGTTCCATGCTTATCAAAATAACGATAAGATTGATAACCATTTACACCTATAAAAAAAATTGAAATCAATCCGTCTTTCCAATCGTTTGTGTAAACTTTTCCGAGTCCGGGAACAAATACAGATAAAAACATTGCCATAAATGGATTCTTATATTTTATATTTTGAGCAGAATTTGAGATTTCCACAAGCGATTTGTAGTAGTCTGTTTGAACTTTATTTTCTAATATAAAATTATTACTTTTAGAGTAATTTCTGTCTAAAAGAAAAACACTTAGAGTATATTCATTTTTTTGGGTTTGGTTAAGAATATTTGACTGCCTAATAAAATATTCAGCTTTAAGATTTTGTTTATCAAGCAATAATAATTTTACGTATTCGTTAGAAAAATCGTTTGTCATCACAAAATTTTCGTTTGCTTGAAATAAGTCCAGTCTGTTAATTCCATTTCCAAATTGCTCTGTTTTACGATAAGATTTTATAAGTTGCAATTTTGCCTGCTCGTTGTTTGGCGACAAAAAAACAAGCCTTTCGTATTCAGTAATTGCTAAATTATATTGCTGATTATTAAACAAATAAGAAGCATATTGAGCTGTATGAAGGCTGTCAAAAATATTTTGGCTATTACCTACAAACGAAATTATTAATAAAATTATAATAATAAAAAAGTTTTTCATTATTGATTTTTAGCGTAGTTTTTCCAATTTTTTTTATGTAAATATATCATTGTTCTAACTCTTTAAAAAACTTGCTCAGCTATTTTTTGAATATTTAGCGACTTACCCATTGTGTAGTAATGAATTACGGGAACTCCTGCATCTTTTAGCTCTTTGGATTGTTTTATTGCCCACTCAATACCAACTTCTTTAATATGCTCTTTGTTTTTGCAATTTACAATCTGTCGTGTTAGTTCTTCAGGAATATCTATGCTAAAAATTCTTGACAAAATACTAAGTTGGCTTTGCGTAGAAATTGGTTTTATTCCTGGAATGATTGGAACATTTATATCATTTTTTCGGCAAAGTTTTACAAAGTCAAAATATTTTTGGTTGTCAAAAAACATCTGTGTTACAATAAATTCTGCTCCTGCTTCAATTTTTTTCTTTAAATAAAAAATATCCATTTCCATGTTTGGAGCTTCAGGGTGTTTTTCGGGATAGCCAGCTATTCCAATGCTAAAATCTGTGGCTTGTTTGTTGTGTAATTCCTCATCAAGATACCTACCTTCATTTAGTTGCGAAATCTGTTTTACCAGTCCCAATGCGTGTTCGTGTCCTTCTGGTTCTTTTATAAAATTTCGTTGCCCTGCCTGAATATCTCCACGCAAAGCAAGTATATTATTGATTCCAAGAAAGTTAAGGTCAATTAATGCGTTTTCGGTTTCTTCTTTTGAAAAACCTCCACAAATTAAATGAGGCACAAGTTCAACTTTGTATTTATTTTTTATCGCAGCTGCCATTGCAACTGTTCCAGGTCGTTTTCTAACTGTTTTTTGTTGCAAAAGTCCGTTTTTCAACTTTTTAAGCACAATTTCCTCTTGATGATAGGTTACATTTATATAAGGTGGATTAAATTCCATAAGCGGGTCAATCACATTGTATATATCCTTGATACTACCGCCTTTAAGTGGTGGTAAGAGTTCAAAAGAGAATAGTGTTTTTTTTGAATTATTTAAAATTTCGGGTATTTTCATAAAATAAATGTTAAGTTTTTAGTTTTAAATTTTTAATTAAACCTAAACTGATTTGCAAATTTCATTAACAATAAATTTAGCAGTTCTTTCTGGCGAACCACTTTCGCCAAGTATATTTTTTAATTCTTGATAATTTTCCAACATTTTATAACGGTATTCCTTATTATTTAAAATGTTATTTAATTCATTATCAATTTGTTCTGGTAGTTTTTTTTGCAAAAATTCTTTTATAATTTCTTTTTTCATTATAATATTTACTAATGAAAAAAACTCTATTTTTACAACAAAATTGACTGCAATAAAATAAGACAAGCTACCTGCCTTGTAGCAAACTACTTGAGGAACATTAAACAATGCAGTTTCCAAAGTTGCAGTTCCCGATGTTACAATAGCAGCCGTAGAATGTTGTAATAATTTATAAGTTTGGTCAAAAATAATATTTATAC
>Ga0193956_1000702_pt1 | contig 14471 bp, 8 predicted proteins | sample BB_7_MG_FD_140358 | JGI IMG/M metagenome (GOLD analysis project Ga0193956, IMG submission 140358) | Microbial mat bacterial communities from the Broadkill River, Lewes, Delaware, United States - BB_7_MG | ecosystem: Environmental > Aquatic > Freshwater > River > Microbial mats | place: USA...
GTATCTTATACTTGCTTGCGTATGGTCGTTGGCTTCTTGTATTATTTGATTTTGTTCCTCAATATAGTCTTTTTGCTGCACAAGTTCTTCGTTTATTTGAGAGATGTTTTGATAAGCAGTTTCAAGGTTATTTGCCTGAGTAATAATTTCTTCTTGTTGTTGAAGAATTTCGGCATTTTGTTGTTCTAATTTTTGATTGGCCTTCTTTTTAGCAATAAATAAGAATATTAGAAAAATTACAAAAATAATTACTATTACAAAAAAGATAATAAATAAATATATCAACTTTTTTTGCAATTTCATTTTTTCGTCATTTTGCTGAAGCGTAAGATTTTGAATTTCAATTTCTTTTTCTTTTTTATCTGTTTCGTATTTTGTCTCCATTTCTGCTACTTGATTGGAGCTTTGTTCGTCAAAAACTTCTAACTTTAAGGTAGAATATTTTAGCATATAATCGTATGCTTTTTTATAATCTCCTTTTTCTTGGTAGGTGTTTGCCAGATGTCTATAATTATCTATAAGATATTCCTTCGAGTCTATATTTTCTAAAACATCTAACGCTTGGTGTAGATAATATAACGCACTATCAGGTTTGTTTGTATAATAATATGAACTTCCGATATTATTGTTCATATTAGCAACATCTTCTTGTCTGTTTAATAATTCAAATTGTGTTTTGGCTTTTTTAAAATTTATTATAGCTTTATCAAACTCTTCTTTGGCTTTGAAAATAAGTCCTAAATTATTTTGTATTGAGGCAATTCCGTTAATATTATTATGTTTTTTGTGCAATACTAATGCTTCTTCAAAATATTTCAATGCTTTATCATATTCTTTTAAAGACCAGTTTAATAGACCAATATTATTAAGAGAAGAGGCAATGCCTTTTTCATTATTTATTAATTTTTCGTTGCTAACAGATTTTTCATAATATTCAATAGCTTTTTTATAATTTTTTAATCGCCAATATATTAGTCCAATATTATTTGTTGTTGCAGCAATTCCTTCAATATCACCATTTTCCTCTCTTATTCTTAGGGCTTCAATGTATGATTTTAGAGCCTCATCATAGTCAGACATATAAAGAAGTGTATTTCCAATATTATGGTAGCCCAAAGCAATTATGGAGTCGTTATCAATTTTTATACTATATTTTAGTGCTTTATTGTATATTTCAAGAGCTTTTTCGTATTCTCCACTATAAAGATGTGTTTTTCCAATATTTTGCAAGGTGTTTATTAACAAAATATCATCGTTATTTTTTTCTGCTATTTCTAATGCTTGAATTAGGTAAATAAGGCTTGTATCAAGGTCTATGCGACGATATTTTACGGCAAGTTCGTTAAGTAATTCTACTTTGGTTTGTTTATCTTTTTCATTGGTTATTAAATTTAGCAAACTATCTGTTTCCGATTGTGCAAAACCGATAATTGTAATTAATAATAATGAGTATGTTAAAAATAATTTTCGCATAATTAGAGATAATTTTTTTTGTAAAATATAATTTTTACAAAAACAACTTTGACAAAGTTCAAAACTTTGTCAAAGTTAGTAAAATTAAAATTGTTCAATAATAGATTTTATTGTTGTAACTTTTTCGTTTAGCAATTCTTTTGAATTTGCTTCTACTAAAAGTCGTAAGTAAGGTTCTGTATTTGAAGGTCTTATATTAAACCACCAGTCTTTGTATTCAACTCGGTAGCCATCAAAGTCAAGAGAAACTTCTGGTTTTTCTTTGGAAACAAAAAACTCACGAACAGCGTCCATAGCTTCTTTTTTCTTTTCTAATTTGAAGTTCATTTCGCCAGAATTTTCGTAAGTTCCTATTTTTCCAATAATTTCGGAAAGCAAAATTCCTTTGGCTTTAAGTTTTGAAACAATGTCAATAATTATTAGAGCAGCCATCAATCCAGAGTCTGAATAATAAAAATCTTTAAAATAGTAGTGTCCAGCGAGTTCGCCTCCGTAAACACCGTCAATTTCTCGTAATTTTAAGGCAGCATAAGCACGTCCTACTCTCCAAATTTCCATTTCGGCATCAAATTGTTGCAAATATTCGCCAACAGCTTTTGATGTTCTAATGTCTTGTAACACTTTGCCTTTGCGTCCTTTTTCTTCAAAAAAGTAGTGTCCTAAAAGGGCAATCATAAGGTCCGGCGAAATAAATTTTCCTTTTTCGTCCACAAACATTACTCTGTCTGCATCTCCATCAAAAATTATTCCAATGTCTAATCCATTTTCAATCACAAGTTTTTGTAAATCAACAACATTCTCAGGAATTAGTGGATTTGCTTCGTGGTTTGGAAATGTTCCGTCAAGTTCTTCGTAAATGTATTTTGGAGCGTCTCCTAATAAATCTTTTATCAAAAGCCCTGCCATTCCGTTTGAGCAGTCAATTCCTATTTTTAAATTTGAAAAGTCTGATGAGTATTGTTTTAGAAAGTCTAAATAATTTTCTTTTACTTCAAATGGAATAATTTTTCCTTTGGTTTCGGTTACAACAACTTTTTCGTTGTTCATCATTTTTTCCAAGTCGCCCAAGCCTGAATCATAACCAACTGGCAGTGCGTTTGTTCTGGAAATTTTTAAGCCATTGTATTGTTTTGCATTATGCGAGGCAGTTATTTGCACCGACGCATCAAAATTGTTTTTTGCCGTAGCATAATAAACCATTGGAGTAGTGGAAATTCCAATATCGTAAACGTCTGCACCTGCATCGGTTATTCCGTTTGTTAGATACTCAAAAATTTCTGGCGAAGAAACTCTAACGTCTCTACCTACCAATACTTTTTTTGTTTTTAATAACTGTGGCAAAAAGAAACCTACTTTGTAGGCATCGTCTTTGTTAAAATCCTGATTATAAACGCCTCTAATGTCGTAAGCGTGAAATGCTTTCATGTTTTTGTATTTTAATTTTAAAAAATAAGTTTTAATAAAACAAAGATAAAAAAAAAAATTGTTTTACTTGTAAATTAACTTTTTTTTTAGAAATTAAATAAATAATTTTAAGCCTTACAACGATTTTGGTGGTGTGATTTTTTATGCTAACTTTTAAAAGAAAACTTGTTTATTATTATAAAAAAAAAAATTACGGATTATATCTCGATTCATTATAAATTTTCATATAGTCCGTAATTTCCATAAGTTCTTGCAAACTAATGTTTTTGTGGCTATCCATATACGATTTTACTATTTGGTAGCCAACCCAAGTTCCTGCCCGTGGTGCAGAAATTCTATGAAATGGAGATGTAAAGCCTGCTTCTCCCGTAAAGGTTTTTATTTCAATGGATTTGGTTGAAAATAATAGTTTTCCTTCTATCAAATAGTCCCAAATTTTTCGCTCGTGTTTGTTTACCCACATAAATTGCTGATAAGTATAGCCCCATTTTAGCGTGTCGTGGATTTCGGGTAGGGTAGAGTTGATGAAATACTGGATTCTGCCTTCGTATATCATGTTGTCTAACATTGTGTTATTAGAATAATCGGGTGGAAATTCTGCCATGCTCCAAGCTCTCATACAATCTACGGGAATCATATTTTTGTGCATTTTAAATTTCATATATTGCTCTAAACCAAGCTGTGTGTAAACTTTGTAGTTTGTTCCTAAATATTTGTCTAAACTTATTCCAAGATAGCCTTCATTTGTAAACAATGATTGATTAAATCCTGAAATACAGGTATATACAATAGGAATTTCTTTTTCAGGAAAATAGTATTTATAGTGCTTAAAAGCCTCTGTTATTTTTTCTTTTATTTCGTGGTCGTCGGGAAAGGTGGAATTTACTTTTTCCACAATTCCGTTTAATTTGCAATAATCTACAAATTCTTTAACATTCTGGTTATAAGTAATTTCTTCTGGCGAACCAACTCCAATTATTTCGTAATTGTATAGATTAAAAAAATCGCCATATTGCTCTTGTAATCTTGGAATTTCAATGTAAATGCTATCTGGATTTATTGAAAAAAAGTCTTTGTCGAAGCGTTCAAATTGTAAATCTACTTCTATATTTGAAACATCAATTTTAAAATCATTACTTTGGCAAGAGGCTAATAGAAAAATTATTGAAATTATTAAAATATTTTTGATTTTCATGTCTTATGTTTTTTTATAAATTAAATTTATATTAAAATATTGTTATTAGTAAGTTTTGAGTCTTTTGTGTTTAGTTTTTAATAAGCTTTAGCCTTATAATTTTTTTATATTAAAAATTAATTAAAAACTTAAAATTAAACACAATTTTATTTGCCACAGCAATCTTTAAATTTTTTTCCACTTTTGCATGGGCAATCATCGTTTCTGCCTATTTTTATAACTTTGCTTTGCGAAATTTTAGATTTCATATCTTGATTAAAAATTTCTACTAATAATTTGTATAATTCGGGGTGCTTTTTTTCTAATAATTTTGGTCTTTCAAAAAAATATTCACTTATTACTGCAAAAAATTCTGCTTTATTGGTTGCACCATAAGGATTTATATCAGATTTATTTTTATAAATTTCGTCAATTTTTTGTTTTATCAAATCTATCCAAGGAATAACATATTGTTTTTCTAACAGAAGTTCTGGAACTCCATCTATAACTCCGTCGCTTTTGTCAATCAGGTGAACAAACTCGTGAATTGCAGTATTTTGTTTGTCAGTTTCGTTCTTAAAACCGTAATGCAGAGCATTTTTTGATAAAATCATTTTGCCCTCCATGTATCCACTGCCTACCATTCCAAGAATAGACCGAGATTCGCCAGATGTTTCAAAATTATAATTAAACTTGTCTGGATATAACAAAATTTCGTAAATATTATTATATTGCCAGCTTGGAAATGCAAAAATTGGAATTATGGCACTTGCCGCAACAAGTAGTTTATCTGTTTCGTTTACAGTTGTTTGTATTCCTGTTATTCTGCAATTAAGCAAAAATTCCTGAATTTTAAATTCAAAAAGTTTTTTTTCTTCTGCATCTAAACCATTGTAGAAACCAACTTTTTCGGCAAGAATAATTCTCCAATTTGCAGGAAAAGGTTTTGAAGGCTTTTTCCACTTAGAATTTTTAATATTTCTAAAAAACAAATAAAAAATTATAGCAAAAAGTGCAATAAATAAAAATATTCCTATTATTTTATCCATGTTTTATAAAGTCTGTTTTTAAATTAGTTAGGTTTATAATTTATACTTTTCAATTTCTATTCTTGTAGCAAATACAATTTATAAATTTATAATTAAATATTCAAAACTAAAAAATTTGTTTATCTACTTTAACCGTTTTTATTCTTTTTTTAGAATATGCTTTTTTTGCATACAGCAAGTAGCCTAAAATGAGTAGGTTGAATACATAATTAATATATATTGGAAAATGGGTTATTCCTTTTGAATAGTCATCAATTAATAAATAAGTCAGAGTAAAAATTTCTCCGAGTAACCAAAATATTAAAAATAGCCACGATAAGTCGTCAGCTTTTTTTGTTCTAAAAACTTGAATAGCCTGTGGCATTGCACAAATTGCAAAAAAAAAGGAGCCTATCCAACCGATATATTCGTTCATAATTATTCAATATTTGTAGAAATAAAAATGCAAAAGTAAAAATAATAATTCAAAAAAATAATTAGCCAATAAAATAATATTGTGGATAGATTTTTGTTATTAAAAAAACTTTGTATAAATTTGTATTGATGAAAAATATAAAAATTATTACCATATTATTACTGCTTTTTCCAACGTTTGTTTTTTCGCAATCATCTGATAATATATTTGTTGTTAAGGATAACGTAAAGCAACAATATAAGTTAAAACCATATATTTACATATATGAAGATGCTACTGGCAAACTTGATGTAGAACAAGTTATAGACCAATATAAAAGCAATAATTTTATAAAATTAGATACTGTTTCAAAAAAATTAGAAAGAAAAAGCACTTATTGGGGGCGTTTTGAAATTTCTTCTTTTTTAACAAATGACACATATTGGTTTGTTAATTTTGTAGCCTCTTCTTCGCTTAGGCTAAATTATTTGGAGTCTTATGTTTTTGACTCCGATGGTAATCAGTTGAATCATAGTAAATTTGGATATTTAAGTCCAGCGTCAGAAATTTCTAATCCTACCCAAAGAGACAATTTTGAACTTTTATTGCCAAAGCAAGATACACTTATTGTTTATCTTAAAATAACCAATACAACAAATTGGAATCCAACATTTGAAGTTGAACTAAGTGATAAGATTTATTTGACAGAAAAGAAGAATACCAAAAATCTTATAAAATTATTTTATGAAGGAGTTTTATGGATTTTTATTTTATATAATCTTCTAACTTTTATAATTTCCAAAGATAGGATATATTTATATTATTCTTTATACTTTTTTGGCTCGGCACTTTATACTCTTTTTATCAATAAATTCTTGATATTTACAATATTAGCAGAAGCTCCAAAATTAGATACTATTTTTTGGCTTTTATCTATCGGACCAGGAACTATATTTTATTTTAGTTTTATGCGTCGCTTTACCAACACTAGAGAGTTGCTAAAGCGGAAATGGAATATTGTTATAAATACTTATATTTATATAAAAATTGGAATTATAGCGGTAGAATTTTTATTATTGGCTTTTACCTATAATATTCCTTTAATTAATTCAATAACAGTATATACCAATTTGGCTGAATTTGTGCTTGCAGTAGTTTTTATGGTTCGTTTGTGGAGAACTCGAAGCAAATTAGCATATTATTTTATAGCAGGCTCGTTGTTTTTATGGGTAGGATTTGTTGCAGCTACAATAATGTTTATGATGGGAAACCCTTATAATTCTTATGTTGGCGAATTTGGAGTTGCCGGAGAATTGCTCATATTTGCACTTGGGCTTGGCTATCGTATTCGTAAAAACGAAAAAGACAAACAAGATGCTCAGCAAGAGCTTATTAGTCAGCTTGAAAGAAATGATAAGTTAAAAACAAAAGTAAATCGTGAGCTTGAACAAAAAGTTAGAGAACGAACAGAAGAAATAACTTCGCAAAAAGATGAGCTTGAAAGACAAAGAGATAAAATAATGATTCAGAATAAAAATATTTTAGATAAAAATAAAATATTGGAAATTCAGAAAATAGAAATTAGTGCTAAAAATAAATTTTTGAAGCAAAAACAAGAACAAATTATGGTTCAAAATGAAATGCTGAACCAAAACCGTGAAGAAATTTTAACACAAAACGAAGAGCTTGAAAAACAAAGAGCTATAGAATATATACAGAAGCAAAAAATTACAGATAGTATTCTTTATGCAAAAAGAATACAGACGGCAGTTTTGCCATCTGCTAAAAAAATGAAGCAAATTTTTGGAGATTATTTTGTGCTATTTTTACCACGAGATGTTGTGAGTGGCGATTTTTTATGGGCAAAACAAGTTGGTAATAAGAAAATTATAGCAGTTGCAGATTGCACCGGGCATGGTGTTCCGGGGGCTTTTGTTAGTATGCTTGGTATATCTTTGCTCAACGAGCTTGTGCAGGAAGGTAAAAATTTGCAAACAGATTTGATTTTGAATAAAATGAGGTCGCATCTCAAATCATCTTTTAATCAGGAGGATATGTTTAGCGAAACAAAAGATGGAATGGACATTGGCTTGGCAATTATTGATACAGAAGAAAATAATTTGCAATTTTCTGGAGCTTATAATTCGCTGTTTTTGGTTCGTCCTAATTGTCCGATTGCTATTAATGAAAATAAATTTATTAGCCTCAAAGGAGATAGGCAACCTATCGCTGTTTATGTTAAGGAAAAACCTTTTACAAAACAAAATTTAGAAATTCAAAAAGATGATATAATTTACATGTCCACAGATGGTTATACCGACCAATTTGGTGAAAATAATAGAAAATTTTTATTAAAACGTTTTAAAGAATTAATTTTGGATAATAAAGATAAACCTTTAAAAACTCAACAGCAAATTTTTCTTAAAACTCACAACGACTGGAAGATAGGTAAAAATCAGATTGATGATGTGCTTGTGGTGGGAATAAAAATTTAATAAAACTAAAAAAACTGTCAGACACTTTTAAAAGTGTCTGACAGTTTTTTTTAGTAGCCCCATTTGTCTGTATAAGGGTTAAAAAATGTTACACCAGCTTTTAGACGAATATCGGCAGCTGAAACTGAATTGTCGGCAGTAACTCCGTAGAGACCAAAGCGAAAGAGTTGTTTTTTTATTTTTACCACTCGTTCCAGCCCTGCAAAAAATTCTACGTGATAAAAATCTTGTTCGGGAATATTAAGAGTTCCTGCACCTCCTGCAAGAGTTAGTTTAAGGTATTTTACAAGTGGCACTTTATTCAAAATTGTTCCGTTAAAGTGGTGAATATAATTTGCTTGCAAAAATTCATTATTTGTGTTTAATGTGTAGCCCAGCAGTTGCATAGATAGAACAGGGTCGGAAAAAAAGTATGTATCGGAGCCTCTAAAATACTTGTGTTCAAGCACTCGTAAGTCTTTTTTGTTGGTAAAAATACCTGCCTTTATTTGCCAACGAGACTCTCCAAAACGTGCAAGTTTTATATCATCTTTAGCTCCAATTTCTATGTAATCAAAATCTACTTCGCTGCCTAATAGACCATTAATTCCTTTTCGGTAAATAAAAACTATTTCTGGATAGTCTGTTCCAATAATTACTTTTTTATTCTTTTTTATTATATATTTTTGTCCTATTCTATATTTTAATTCTAATTTTATTTCACTCTTTACATATTGCTCAAAATCAATAGGTTCGTTTAAGTCTCCAAAAATTAGGTCTGACCATTCTGCTAATTGTATATCGTTGATAGGTAGCTGATTAGAATAAATAAAACTTAGTTCTGCAAACAATCCATTAAAAATTTCCATTCGCTGTTTTATGCCAAAAGTCTTGGTTCTTACGTAGTTGCTACGGCTAAACGTTTGCTCGATAGATGCAAAATTATTTATCATATCGTAATAATCGCCAATATCAATATATGTTCTCACGAATTTTTTTGGAAAATAAGTAAGACCAACTCCAAGTTTTCCTTTAAAATCTTTGTTTAGAAAACCATAATCGATTGTTGCTTTGGTTTCTAAAAGCATATCATTTTTAAATTCTTTATTTACATAAAAAGGTAGCCTGTGCCTATATCCTCCAACTCCAAAGGGGACAATTTGTTCGGGTATTCCACTAATATAGAATGTATTACCAGTATAATGATTTGTATGCCCGTAGCCACGTAGAGGAATCCACCAATCAACACGATTAAAAATAGAATCTCGTTCGTCAAGATATTCGTCGCTTATGTAATATGCTTGTAAACTATCACTTTTATCAATAAACTTTAATTCTCTATCTTTTAGAGTTATAAGTCTATTTTCTGACCAATATACCGAGTCTTTATCAAAAGCATCTTCTTCGTAGGTTATAATTTCATTATTAAATTTAATCTTTTTAATTTCCTGATTTACAATATATTCTTTTCTAATAATTTGTGTATTTCCCAACACCTTTTTTTTACCATCTTTTATTGTATAAATAATATCTGTTCTAACTGGCAAATAAATACTGTCGTTTATTTTTTGGTAGTTTTGGATAATATTAAAATTTTCGTAAAGTGTTAAAGCTCCCTCATTTATAGATAAATCTACCGAAACCAAAGCCCAAGTGCTATCTTCAATATAAATATTTCCGTAAAATAATGAACCAAGTTTATTTAGCGGAGTAACCTTTATTTTATTTATTTCTGTTCCATTTTGAATGAAAGAATAATCAAATTCATATTTGTAATAAAGACCTGAATTTGACGCAATTGGAGAGACTAAAGACTGATTGCAAAGCGAAGGAAAATTCAAACTATTTTCGTAAAAATTGAAATCTCCGCTGGTAGAATTTTTGTAAAAAACAAAAGGGTCTTCGCTATGATATTGCTGAGGTGCAATATCGTGTTCTCCAAAAGATGCACTTACACTCATGCCTCTAAATGGTTTATCCTCAGTGTATTTATGGTATGCAATAATATTTTCCTTCAACTTGCCAGGCTTTTTAAAATAAGTGTAGGCAACATATTCTATAAGGTTTAATTTTTCATTTTTCAGATAAGTTTCAAAATCTTTTTTACTTTTTGTGCTATCAATAATTTCAGCCTCCGATTCATTTTCAATTGATGTTTTTATATAAGATTTACATTCGTAACTTTCTACGTTTGTAAGATAATAATTTCGCTTTTGTTTTGCTAATTTTACAATACGCTTTGCCTTATTTACCTTGTTGGAAACTATCTCAATATCAGCAATTTGAACGTCAGATTTTTCAAGAAAAACATTTATTTTTAAGTTTTTATTTTTTGTTACAGTAACAGTTTTTTCAAAGTTTTTATAACCGAGATAGCTATAAACCAGTGTATAAGTTCCTGCTTCTAATTCTATAAAATAATTACCATTAAAATCGGCAACCACACCATAGGTTGTGTTTTTTACATAAACGGTAGAAAATGAAAGATTTACAGAATCAGTATCCATCACTTTTCCAGAAACAGTTGAAGATGAGCCAGTTTTACTCAAAAAAAATAGTGCAAAAAGCACAACAATGTATTTAATTTTCATTATAAATTTTTATATTATTTATGGATTTAAAAATTGCAAATATAATAAAAAAGTCAAAGTTTTGATACCTTGGCTTTTTCTTTTATTTTTTAAAAAATGGGAAAAATGTTCCGTTTTTATTTTTTATCAAAAGTGTAGTTTTGGTCAATTTACTAATTTCATAAACTTCCGGTTCAAGCTCTTCCCCTAAATCGTAATCCCATTGTTTTAGAATTAGATTTTTCTTTTCTACAAGCCAAAAACCATATACTACCTCTGCAAAAATTTCAGGATTTGCTTTTTTTGAATATGCTAATTTATCTTTTTGGTTAGAATCTCTATCAAAAAAATATATTATGTTGCCATCTGCTTTAACATTATTTATTTTGTGATATTGCAAAGTATCCAAAACCCATTCTTTGCCTTTTAATATTCTTTCCGATTTGTTTAATCTCACTTTTTTTTGTGCATTGCTACTCAACGAAAATGTTAGAAGTAAAATAAATAAAAATAGTTTTGTTTTCATCGTTTTTAAGTTTTAGAATATTTATATTAAATTTATACAATTATAATTTTATGATAATTATATATATATCAAAATTTAGGATATTGTTTTTTAATTTATTAATAAAAATCAAATATTTAACAAAAGTAATATTTTTTTTAATTTAAAAGTCTAAAATTTAAACAAAAATACAATTTATTACAAAAAAATAACTAATTTTATATTTTATACAATATCATTTATTCAGACATTTTGTCTTATCGTTAGACTTAAAACAGACAAAATTTCATTAAAAAATGTTTGGTTTATAATTTGATAATTTACACAAAAAACAACATTTCATAAAACTTAAAAAGTAGTAAAAAATAACAAAATACAAATAAACCAAAATACCAATAAACTAATATACCAATAAACTAATATACCAATAAACCAATAAACAAATATACTAAAATGAACTTAGATAAATTTACAATAAAATCGCAAGAGGTTGTGCATCAGGCTTTTTTGGAAGCAAAAAAACACAATCAGCAAGCCGTAGAAAACGGGCATTTGCTAAAATCAATTTTGGAAATGGGAGAAGATATTAGCTCATTTCTGTTAAAGAAAATGTCGGTAAATGTAGAAAATTTTAAGAAAGTTTTGGATAGTATAATACTTTCATATCCAAAAGTTTATGGCGGAGAAGAATACTTGTCTTCAACTTTAAATTCAACTTTACAAAACGCTATTTTAAGAGCTGAAAAAGACGGAGATGAATATGTATCAATAGAGTATTTGTTTTATGCAATATTTTTGTCAAAAGATGCAGTTGCTGATATGATGAAAGATAGCGGCATTTCTGAAAAAGCTATAAAACAAGCAATTAGCGAATTGAGAAAAGGCGAAAAAGTTAAAAGTAAATCAATGGAGGAAACTTATAACTCTCTGAATAGATTTGCATTAAACTTAAATGAGCTGGCAAACACAGGTAAACTTGACCCTGTAATTGGACGAGATGAAGAAATACGCCGAATTTTGCAAATTCTTTCTCGCCGAACAAAAAATAATCCTGTATTAATTGGTGAGCCAGGAGTTGGTAAAACTGCTATTGCTGAGGGACTTGCCCAACGAATTGTGCGTGGCGATGTTCCCGAAAATTTAAAAACTAAAAAAGTTTTTTCATTGGATATGGGAGCGTTGGTTGCAGGTGCAAAATATAAAGGCGAGTTTGAGGAGAGGTTAAAATCTGTTATTAAGGAAGTTATAAATTCTGATGGAGAAATAATTTTATTTATTGATGAAATTCATACGCTTGTAGGTGCGGGAAAAGGAGATGGAGCAATGGACGCTGCAAACATCTTAAAACCAGCACTTGCCAGAGGTCAATTGAAGGCAGTTGGAGCTACAACTCTTAGCGAATATCAAAAATATTTTGAGAAAGATAAAGCCTTAGAGCGTCGTTTTCAGAAAGTTATGATAGACGAGCCAGATACGATGAGTGCAATTTCAATTTTGCGTGGACTAAAAGAACGATACGAAACTCATCATAAAGTTAGGTTTAAAGACGATGCTTTAATTGCGGCAGTTGAGCTTTCGCAAAGGTATATTTCCGACCGTTTTTTGCCAGACAAAGCTATTGATTTAATTGACGAGGCTGCCTCAAAACTTCGTTTAGAAATGAATTCAATCCCTCAACCTATTGATGATATTAACCGAAAAATCAGGCAATTAGAAATAGAAAAAGCTGCAATTAAACGAGAGGGTAATACATCAAAATTAAATAACATTAAAGAACAAATTGCGAACTACACAGAAGAAAAAAACAAATTGCAAGCTAAATGGGAGTTGGAAAAATCTACAATTTCTAAAATTCAAAAAAACAAGGAAGATATAGAAAATTATAAGTTTGAAGCCCAACAAGCAGAGCAAAATGCTGATTACGAAAAAGTTGCAAAATTAAGATATGGAAGCATAAAAAACGCAGAAGAAGAGATAGTTAGACTAAAAACAGAATTAGAGAAAATACAATCAAATTTTTCTTTAATGAAAGAAGAAATTGACCAAAACGATATTGCCGAAATAGTTGCTCGTTGGACAGGTATTCCTATTAGCAAAATGGCTCAATCAGAGAAGTTTAAGCTATTAAAGTTAGAGGAAGAACTGGGCAAAAGAGTTGTTGGACAAAAAGAAGCAATAACGTCCATTTCTGATGCTATACGGCGTAATCGTGCAGGCTTAGGCGATGAAAATAAGCCAGTTGGCTCATTTATTTTTCTCGGAACAACAGGAGTTGGAAAAACTGAACTTGCCAAAGCTCTTGCCGAATTTTTGTTCGACGACGAACATCAAATGACTCGTATAGATATGTCTGAATATCAGGAGCGTCATTCAGTTTCTCGCTTGATTGGTGCACCTCCGGGATATGTTGGTTACGATGAGGGAGGGCAACTAACTGAGGCTGTGCGTAGAAAACCTTATTCGGTGGTTTTGTTAGACGAAATTGAAAAGGCTCATAAAGATGTGCTAAATATTTTATTGCAAGTCCTTGATGATGGCAGACTTACAGACAACAAGGGTAGGGTAGTGGACTTCAAGAATACAATTATTATTATGACTTCAAATATTGGTTCTCAGATAATTCACGAAAATTTAAGCAACTTATCTGACCAAAACAGAGATGAACTTTTGGAAAATACGCAAAATATGGTTTTTGAAACTATAAAAAATTATATGCCACCAGAATTTGTAAATAGAATTGACGATATAATAATGTTTACTCCGCTTACAAGAGGTGAAATTAAACAAATTGTTAAGCTTCAATTTAATTTTGTAAAAGAACTTGTTAAGGATAAGGGAGTTAGTATTTCAATAACAGAAAACGCATTGGATTTGCTTGCTGAAAAAAGTTATAATCCTCAGTTTGGAGCAAGACCAATTAAAAGACAAATTCAGAGAACTATCATTAATCAGCTTTCTAAGGATATTATTGCAGATAAAGTTTCGGCAGAAAAAGATATTATTATAGATGCTAAAAATCATGAAATTATATTTATTAATTAAAATAAATTAATTTATCTTTGCAAAATATATTTTAACATTTTAACCATTTAATTATTTATTTTTATGAAAATTAATTTTCAAAAATTATCAGTATTAGGAGTTGTTTTTTTATTGTTATTTAGTGTTTCTTGCACAAAAGTAGAAAATCAATTAGAAGGAACTTGGACAGGAAGCGAAATGTATGAAGACGGAGTATTAAGTGAATTTAACGATTTGTTTAAAACTTTTAAAATGCAACTTGACGACGGAGGAACAGGAACTTACACATCTATTGGTGAGCAACCATTAACTTGGTCTTACGACAAAAGTGATGAAACTTTAACTTTTACAACAGAAACTGTAGAAAGTGATGGTTGGACTATTAA
>Ga0193956_1000703_pt1 | contig 14468 bp, 11 predicted proteins | sample BB_7_MG_FD_140358 | JGI IMG/M metagenome (GOLD analysis project Ga0193956, IMG submission 140358) | Microbial mat bacterial communities from the Broadkill River, Lewes, Delaware, United States - BB_7_MG | ecosystem: Environmental > Aquatic > Freshwater > River > Microbial mats | place: USA...
AGAAGAAGCTAAAAGACTTGAACAAGAGAGAGTTCGAAAAGAGTTAGAAGCTAAACAAAAAGCTGAAGAGGAAGCTAAAAGACTTGAACAAGAGAGAGTTCGAAAAGAGTTAGAAGCCAAACGAAAAGCTGAAGAGAAACAAAAAATTCAAAAATACTTAAAAGTTGAACCTAAGGAATTTGAAGATATAAAGTATCCAGAAATTCCAAAAAAAGGTGAGTTTGAAAAAACAGTTGATTTTGAAAAGAGAAAAGAAATTTTCTTTAATTTGGTAGATACAAATCTAACTAAAGAACTATTTTGTGTAGAGAAAGATGAAATAAAAACAACATATAATGCAGATACAGAGGTACTATCTTTTGGAAAAATTTTAAGCTTTTCGTCAGATAAACCAAAAATCCAACTTGTTAGTGATTTAAAGGAGATTGATTCTTATGAAGCAACAAATGGATTTGGAGCAAAAGTTACAGTTAGAAATGTATTTCTTCAATTTTATGGACTAATTTTTCACACACCTATTAATATTAGTGAAAATCATTCAATTAAAATTGTTCCTGAAAAGGCGAAGATATTAAACCAACAAAAATTAAAATATAGAATTATTTTCTCTCCTTATCTTTATAAAAATAGTTTTGCAGATATAGATTCTACATACAAAGGTAAGGCAACTTATAATTCTCCAACAACTGGTTTTATATTGACTAAATATAATTTTGCTTCATTAAAAGCTATAATTATATATTATGAAAATAATGGCAAAAAAGAGGTTGTTTATTCTTATCTTCCTGAATTTGATGAAAAGGATTAAAAAATGCAAACAATCCAAATTGAGATAAAAGACAACTACCTGCCAAATATCTTAGAAATTCTTAATGGATTGAAAAATGCAACTCTGTTTCAGCAAGAGAGTTGCATAGTGCAAAAAGTCAGTTTAATAGATGGATTAAAACAAACCTTTTAAATAATCCATTTTTTAGTGAAAACATCGATACAGCTAAACATTTAACAATGCTTTCACGAACTGAGAAAGCTCACCAAATCGGTTACAACTTCAACAGCCAAAAGAGAAAAAGAGAGGCTATTTTTAATCAAATATGATTTACGAAACTAAAAAAGAGTTTTATCAAGGGCAGAGACTCTAAAGCTCCTTCTATGAATTGGTGAGTAACCAAACTCTCTTATCTTCTCAATATGTTTTTTTGTGCCGTAACCCTTATGTTGGTGAAAGTCCCACTCTGGATATTTTTGAGATAGCTCGATCATTTCACGATCTCGGCTAACTTTTGCAATAATTGAAGCTGATGATATTTCGGCAACTTTTCCATCACCACCAACAAGAGTTTCAAGATTAGAGACTCCAAAAGTTGTACTTCCATCAAAAATATATCTATCAGCTTTTAAAACTTGCATAATCTCTTTTAGACTTCGATTCATAGCTTTAGATATTCTGACCTCATCAATCTCCTCAGCTGTGACTATAACTGTGTGGTAAGTTGAGTTCTCTATTATTTCTGGATAGAGTTTCTCTCTCTTTTTTTCAGAAAGTTTTTTGGAATCATTAAGTCCCTCTATTGGACTATTTAATATAACTCCTGTAACATATAGAGAACCTGCTATTGGTCCTCTACCAGCTTCATCTATACCACAGATTAACATCTACAATTAACGGTAGAACTGAGTGACTGCATTCTGAAACCTGCATCTAAATTGTTCTGTCTATGAGCTTTTCTATACCACTCAATCGCTTTATCACGACTCTCTTCAACATATTCACCAGCTTCATACATCATACCGAGATATAGCTGTGCCTCACTATCTCGATTTTTCATAGCTTCACGAAGAAAGATCTTATAAGCTTTCTCAAACTCTCCATTTTCGTAAAGAGATATAGCTTCACCAACCATTTAAACTCCTATCTATTTTTTAACTTTAGTAGCTAACTCCACTAAGTTCTGGAAATCTATGCTTTTCACAAATAACCTTGTTAAGGTTCTCATCATAATATTTTACATAAAACTCTGTATTAGAGAGAGACTCTTTATATTTTATATATCCAATATCTTTAAAAGGCTGACTATTTGTATAGATGTAATACTCTCCATCTGATCCACTTGTATCTTTTCCATCAACCGTAAAAACTACAACTGTCGATAAGTCTACTCTATTCTCTATCTCATTCAGAGATTTCACTTTAAGATTAGCATCGTTCACTTCCGTCTCACTTCCAGAAGTATCAAAACTATCTGCTGTGACTTCATAACTATTAAGTTCAGAATTTAGCCCACACTCATACAGATCCTCTACTAAGTTTGTAGCACTTCTCTCTACAACTTCAACAATGATTTTATGAGTCTTTGTGTAGTTAAGTGTTAAATCTGTAACATTTACATCAAGAAACTCTTCACCTGTCTGGTTTCCATCAACCATTAATTTTAGAGTTATACCGTTTTCATCGTCTGTATTGTTTGAGAATAGTCGATCTCCATCAATCATAATCTCTGAATAACTCATATTTGAACCATCTATATTAAACTCTAAAGGGTGTCCTCTATCATTACGAAACTTTAACTCTATTGTCTCATTAGAGTCTTTATAGATCTGGTATCTCTCTTTAACATCTATAATCTCTGTAATCTCTTTTGACTCTATTGTGAACTGAACATACTCACTTCTATATCTATTTTTTACAAAGAATTTAAAGTATGTATCACCCTCACGAACACCTTTGGGAGTTATCTTAAACTGATAATTGACAACATCAGAATATCTTGTTTTATTTGAATCAAAAGTTATATAGTCCATATTCTGTCTATTAAATAGTTCTTCATCAAAAAGCTCTTCAAAAGTAGCTGTTGTGTTTGCTTCAAATGTGACAGTTTCACCAAATGCCAACTCAATATCCCTACTGTAATCATCATTTGTAGCTGGACTCTCTATTGAGTATTTATCTGGACTAAATTTAAAATCAAAATAGAAATCATCTTCAGAGATAATAGGAGTTGAAGTTCCTCCACTTGTGGAAGTTGTTGTTGATGAGGTCGTAGATGTACTTCCACTTGTTGTTGTTGAAGTTGTTACTGGAGGAATACACTCAGTTGGATCTATCTTATCACTTATTGTGCTGTTTATATTGACACTTTGCAGATCTACTATATAGCTGTATCGAGAAGTTATTCCACTGCTGTTAGTAACTTTCAAAATAAGAGTATCTGTTAAATTACCCTCGAATCCACTAATATAGGCTGTTCTACTTGTTTTACTGTTTACAGGCAGTGAATCTTTTTCAAGTTCCCAGTAGTATTGAAGTTCACTACCAAAAGATGAGTCTACGATAGCCTCAGCATATAGAACTCCACTCTGCATATATAGATAGATATTATCAACTATTGGAGCGATAGATACATTGACTTGATCCCTTTTAACTGATACTTTAAACTCTTCTCCAAACTTATCACCATTACTATTTGTAATCTCTATTCTATTTGTGTAGATATGCTCATCAATATCACCTGAAATAGTTATTGATAAATCTCTACTTGAACTATCTTCAAAAGTTAAGTTTCCTTCAGTCTGATTAAAATCTACTCCTGCATCAAATTCACTATCGGGAATAATTTTCCAATGAACCTCATCTCTAAGATAGTTATTTATCACAAACGATATTTTTGTAACTAAATTTGAGCCAGTCTCACCAACAGATATACTCTCTATTGATGGCAAAGCGACTACTTTAATCTCATTAGCGAGTTGTAAGGGGATTAAAACTTGACTACTATTTGATGTAATCTTCTCTGTAACATTACCTTTCAAGATGAGGTCATCATCACTATTAAAGGCTTCTGCTATAAACTGTATATCTCGATTAACAGGAAGGTTGTTTACATCTATCGACCATAGCCCATAACTCTGTTCAAAAGAGCCGTTAGCAAGGTATGTCTTTTGACTATCAAGAACAGTAAGTTTTATAGCTTTAATATCGCTATACTTAATATTACTACTCTTAACTGCTCGTTCTAAAACATCTATTCCTACTCTTAAGTTTACAAACTTTTTACTACTTTCACTGTCATCACAACCAGTTAAAAATAGGAAAAAGAGAGAAAAAGAGAGAGAAAAAGTTAATAATTTTTTCACTTTAAACCTCTTAATTTGTAAATATCTGCTATTTTACCAAAACAAGCTATTAATGAATTATTTTTACTCTATTTCTACCCTCTTTTTTAGCCATATATAGGGCTTCATCAGCTGTTTTATATATCAAATCTGGATTAGTACTACTTTTTGAATCATTTGGATCTATTATCGCTAAACCGACCGATACAGTTACAACTTTAGAAGCTTTACTATTTTTATGTTCGATACTTAAGCTCTCAATAGACTCTCTAATCTGATTTGCAAGATGGTAACTGTGATCAAAATCGAGTCCACTGAATATCACTCCAAACTCTTCACCACCAAGCCTAAAAGCATAATCACTCGCTCTCTGTAACTGATCTTTTAACTGTTTTGCAACTCTTTTTAATGTTGTATCTCCAGCTTGATGCCCATAGGTATCATTATACTGCTTAAAGAAATCTATATCTAAAATAATAAATGAGAAGTATTTGCTCTCTCTTTTAGCTCTATCAATCTCTTTTGGAAAAACCTCATTAAAGTATCTTCTATTGTATATCTCAGTTAAACCATCAATAACAAGTAGCTCTTTCTGCTGACGATTTACAGTCTCCATAAGTTGCAGATATTTCTGATTCTCTGTAATATCAGATAGGCTTATTAGATAATATCCATTTATTAAAGGATAACGACTATACTGAATAGAGAAGACTCTCTCCTCTTTATGTTTTTTAGAGTATAGAATAACTTTTGCTTCTCTATCTTTCTCATCAGCCTCAATTATCTTATGAATCCACTCTTTACCACTATCTCCATAGATAAAGCCTCTTTTATAGATAAAATACTCATAGATATGCTTCTTCTCACTATAAAACTCTTCGATAGATGATAGTCCAAAGAAGTCAAGGAATTTACTATTATACTTTTTAACAGCTTCTCCATCAGTTAAGATAATCATATCTCTCTGAATATTGAAGAGAGTTGTAAGCTCTGTATTTGTCTTTTCAACTTTCTCATTCATCTCACGAAGCTTAAGCTCTTCCTCAGCAAGTTCCATAGTTTTCATTTTTAGTTCAAAGTTCTGCTTAACTATTATGTAGATAAAGAAGAATATTAAGAAATTAAGTAGAGAGACTATGATAGAGATTACTAAGTGGTCATACTCTATATTTTGAAGAATATCACTCTTCTCATAAGAGATGATATATGAAGCTCCCTCTTCTCCTGCCACATTTTGAATAGGTATAAAAGAGATAATGTATGAGTCACTATTAATTGTAGAAGAGAGAACAAACTCCTCTACTCTATCTATTCTATTTTTAACTCTACTATAAATATCGCTATTTATAGCTCTAATATCTCTTACATCATATCCGTGAAAAAAGTTTGAATTATTAAACCTTCTCTCATACATATAGTTATTATGAAGATCACTATTCTCATAGTTTGTTTTTGCCTCTTTCCAGACTTTTCTATCTACAATATCTTTTCTCATCATAAAATTGACAAAAGAGCCTTTATGTTTCTCAATATCTGTCTTTAGAATATGAAAAGATAGAGAAGTCTCTACACTTCCTATATGCTTATTTTCATAAAAAAGAGGATATACATATCTGAAAGAGTTTAGTAAACGACCCTCTTCAAAACCTGTAACAGGAGATTTATTTAAGTTGGTAAGTCTAACAGACTCTCTAACTTGTGTTAAATCATCACCAAACTTTTCTGGTTTATGAAATCTTAAGAAGCTATGGTTATTTGGTAGATGAAAGTGGAATTGACGAAGATTCATAACTTTTAGTCTCTTATAGCTATCAATAAGTTTATTATATATCAAGTTTCTTATCTCTTGCTGTCTTTCTGGGGAAGAGAGATAAGCATCTTTAAAAAGAGTTAAGATATTCTCTCTATTTATTACCTCTTGAAACATAATTTCAGTAGTATTCTCATAGCTTGAAAGAGATGAATTTAGATAAGCTTTAAAAATCTCCATTCTCTTATCAAGAATTAATCTCTTTTTCTCTTCATAAATTGAACCTAATGCAACTACAACGAATATTTCAAACAGTATAAACAGAGATATAAGTGCTATATTTTTTCTAACAAAACCCATTAAGTGTTTAAACTGCTCTTTTAACAATCTGCTTAAGCCTTTTTCTATCCACTTTAATATTCTCTCCCCGATATATTTTTCTTGATAGAGTGTCAGCTATTGAGTAAGCTTCATCGCTACTACTAACAGCAGGAAGAATCATCTTTAGAGACTCTCTATCGTTTTTATAGATTTTTCTTAAGATATTTAATTTTCTAATTTTTGTCCACGGAATCAGAGTCGCAATAAAAGTAATTATACTACCTAATACAAAAGATAATATTAAATAACCGTAATTTGAATTGAAAAGATTGTCATTGTGAGTTACTGAGTTGTCTTTAGAAACTCCTTTTTCTACTTTTAAGCTACTATCTTTCACCATTTTACCTATAACTTTAATCTTAATAGGCTCTGTTTTTATTGAAAAACTACTCTGTTCTTTGGGATTAAAATATATTAATTCAAAGCTATCTATGGTTAAACTCTGTGTTGGAATAACAACAAATTTCTGCTTAAAGTAGCCCATATATTTACCATTTTCGATTCGATGTTCAATAGATGGCTTCTCTTCATAGACAGTAGCACTATTAATTGGCAGTTTAAATGGTTCAATATCCTCAATATTTCCATTACCACGAATCTCAAGAGTTAAATTTACAGGTTTATTTGCTTCGACCTCATCACTATCAACAGCTACTTTAATCTCATAGTCACCAACTATCTTCTTAGGAGACTCTTTAACTTTTAAGTTTAGAGAGTTTGAGATAATATTTTTCCACTTAGGAGACTGAATAAAAAAGCCAAAAGTATCTCTCTGATTCTCTCTTAAAGCTACTCTCATCTTAGCACTATCTATCACTAAATCACCACTTTTCTGAGGAGTAAAGAAGTAAGATATTGTTATAAAGTTATAGCCACTCTTCTGAAACTGTGAAACATCAGTGTTTGTTTTTAGCCATAGGTTTTCACCTTTTGGAGGAGCATATTTTCTATCTAAAACAGAGCCATTCTGAATCTCTTTATACTCTATATCGACTCGAACAGTCTCACCTCGATAGAGTTCACTCTTATCAGATACAACTCTTAAAGTATACGGATCTTGAGGGTTATATGTCGGTTCAATAACTTTTAACTCTATTCTCTCTGTTAGATGAGGTACTCCATCTATTATCACCTCTATCGGATCTATGACTGTACTTCTATCAGGTGTAAAGCCGTAACGGAACTTATATCCTCGACGAATATCTCCATTATATGAGTGAAAAAAGTTCTCTGTTGCTGTTCCCTCAACTGAGAAACCTCCAACTTTTATAACATTTGGTTGTTCAATATTCTCTCCAGAAGCTGTAATAATAAGCTCAACAGAGTCTCCTTTTGTTATAGTGTTTCTACTAAGTTTTGCTGTTACATCACTTCTTAAAGAGGCTGTGATAGCTACAATAATTAAGATTATGACAGATAGTCTACCAAGGTTTATTGTCATTACTGTTCTCCTTATGTGGTAATATTCCGAAAATTTTTGTTCCTATATTCTGATTCTGTAAAATTCTTAAAATCTTCTCATCTTGTAAATTGTCTGTTAGATTCTCGTCAGCACTCTCTTCTCCACCAAGAGTTCTACTCATATTTTTAGAACTATTCTCATCATCAAGCTTCTCTTTAATAAAGCTCTCTTTTGAGTTGTTGTTTTCGTTCTGTTCAGATCTATTTTCACCCTCTTGCTCTTTCCCTTGAGAATCACTATTCTGATCTTTCTGTTTTGCTGATTTATCGTCTAAATCTTCAGAGTTTTCACTCTCTTCTCCATCTTGTGAGTTCTGTTGAGCATCTTGATTATCTTCAGATTCATCATTTTCACTCTCACTCTCTTTTGACTCACCTTCTTTATCGCCATCTTTAGAGTTTGAATCTTGGTTTTTATTATCCTGCTGATCACTATTTTGAGACTCTTGGTTCTCTTGCTGATTATCACCATCTTGACCCTGCTGATTTTCTTGCTCTTTTTTCTGTTTCTCTAAAATCTCTTTAACCCAATTAAGATTCTCATTAGTGCTGTTATCTTCACCAAACTTTAGTGACTCTTCATAGCTCTTTTTTGCATCTTCATAAAGTTCCTGAGATGCAAAAGAGTTTCCTATATTGTAAAGAGCTTTCTGTTTTAACTCTCTATCTTCAGCACTAACTTTTCGATAGTGTTTAATAGCTTCACTAAAATTTCCATCTCGATAGTAGCTATTTGCAATATTATAATTGACCTCATCAGATAGATCTATTTTTCGATACTCTTCAATAGCTTCTCTATAATTTCCACTGCTATATAACTTATCTGCTCTATCTAAATGGTAAAAGTCGAAAATTCCAGCCTCTAACTCTTGACTTAATGGAGATAGAAGTAGAAGCATAAGTATGGAAGCTACACTTTTCTGTTTTTTTCTAAACTTTGGCAGTGAGTAGAAGAGAGGAACTATTAATAGAAGAGCAACCATTAGTGGGTAGTAAAAATACTCTATATAGATAGGAATCTCCTGTTTTTTCTTCTCAAGTGATTGAAGCTTTTTAAATTCATTGCTTAGATAATCTATATCTTCATTACTATTTGTTGAGTGTAGATAGAACCCTCCACTCCCTTTTGCAAGATCTTTAATATTATTATTAAATTGTGTAATCACTATATTTCCATTATATTCAATAAAAGTTCCATCTTTTTTTGGAATCGGTGAACCCTCTTCAGTTCCAAAACCGACTGTATAGATCTTGAACCCGTAACTGTTTGCAAGTTCAAGCTCACTACTATAACTTTCACTATCTCCACCATCTGTAAAGATTAGAAGATTCTTCTCGTTTTCACTTTTTAAGAACTCTTTTGCACTCTCTAATAGAGTCTCTATCGATGTTCCCTGCTCAGAGATACTCTCAGTATCGAGGCTGTTTAGAAGATATGAGACAGCTTTATGATCAAAAGTTAGTGGTGAAACGATATAGGAGTTGTTTGCAAAAGCTATCACACCTATTCGACTTTTAGGCATCTTTTCGATGAGGTCAAGAGCTTTTCTTTTGGCAAACTCAAGTCTATTTGGGTAACTGTCAGTAGCTAACATAGACTTAGATATATCAATAGCAAAGACTATATCAACACTTTTTGATTCAACTTCAAGCACACCATCACTGCTTACAGGTCTACTAAGTGCTGTTATTATAAATAGCAGAGAGAATAGAGCTATAAAACTTCGAACCCTAAGAGATAATCCTCCACTATCACTTCTAAGTTTTTTAAGAATATCTTCTGAAAATATAAGTTGATCGACTCTCTTTTTTGTAATCATTGTGTAGATAAGCCAAGCTATAGGTATTGCAAACATTAAAAAATATTCGGGATGTAGAAAATGTAAATCCTCTATCAAAATCTATTTTCCTCCAGTAAATTTACTATTTGTATCAGCTATCTTTTTTGCTAATAACTTATTTATATTCTTATATATCTTAATATATGTCACCTCTGAACCGAAAGGGACATCTTCATTAATTTTAAAGCCTAAAAGAATAGCCTCTTTTGATTTCACTCTTACGGTAGCAGTTCGTGGCTCTTTCGTAATAAATGCCATCTCTCCAAAGAAGTTTCCATTCTGTATAGTGGCTACTTCAATAGGACTCATTAAGTCACCAATATAGATACCGACTTCACCTTTTACAACATAGTAGATAGTCTCATCTCTATCATTCATAGAGAATACAAGGTCCTCTTTATCATACTTCTTTATTGACATACTATCTTCAAGAAGAAGAAGCATCTCTGCATCAGAGATATTTTTAAAAAGTTCAAACTTCTGAAGAATCTTCATAAGGGTCTTTTTACCCTGACTAACCACATAGTTTTGACTCTTTCTAACTCTCTCTTCCTGCTTATTAATTCTCTCTTTTAGTCTATTATTCTCTTCAACTATCTGTCTTCTTAGATCTTTCTCTCTTGTTAATATATGCTCAAGAGTATCCTCCAATATTATATAAAATGTCTTATTTTCAACTGATAATTTAAGTTTTCCAAGAGCCTTATTTGCTAAGTTGTGAAAGAATAGTTGAGGATTTTTTACAAAACCTTCAAAAGATACATCACTATCCATTTTTAGACTCCTCTAAAAAATTTTCAATACTCTCTATTATTTCGTCAATAGCCTCTGTTGCACCTTTATGAATAACTCTCTTAAAATGTGAATCGATATAGTCATCTACATCTAAATTATTTAAAATACTATTTTCGTGAAAAGTTGCCATCATACCGAGAGGTAGAACTTGTCCTGATGAACCTATAACGATAAACATCTCAATCTCCTGATTTATAGAGTCAAGAGTAGAGTATAGAGGTGCAGGTTCTCCAAACATAACAACATTGTGTCTTATATTACCACTATCACAAGATGGACAGACCATATTATCTTGGGATTTATAACCGATATGAAAAACTTCTCCACACTCTTCACACCGTAGATCTATTAGAGTTCCGTGTAGGTGAATAACCTCATCACATCCAGCTCTTTCAAGTAGATCATCTACATTTTGTGTTACTACTGCTATATCATTAGGATATTTAGCCTTAATTTCAGCTATCTTTTTATGTGCATAGTTAGGAAGCTTATCTGATATATCTATTCGTCGATCATCATAAAACCTGCTTACAAGCTCTCGATCTTTCTCAAATCCTTCAGTAGAACAGACTTCCATAACATTATATTTCTCCCAACGACCTCCGTTACCTCGAAATGTCTCTATTCCACTTTCAGCACTTAATCCAGCACCACTTAAAATAAGTATTTTATACATTGCTCAGTCCGTCTCTTTAAAAGGATTTAGTTTACTTGTATAAGTTTACCAAAAGATTTTAACTAATAATATAACTTAACACTGTTATATTGCTAATTAATTTATAAATCTAAATGAGTTTAAAAATCATCTTCTTCGAGAGTCAAGGGCATCTCGAACACCTTCACCGATAAATACAAGTGATATAAGAGTTACTGAGAGAACTGTAAAGATTGATATACCGATCCACGGAGCATTTAAGTTATTTTTTGCTTGAGATAGAATCTCTCCAAGTGATGGAGATTCAACAGGTAGACCAAACCCTAAGAAATCGAGTGAAGTTAGCATCACAATAGCACCAACAACTGTAAATGGGATATATGTCAATGTTGATACAAAGCCGTTTGGTAGCATATGTCTAAAGATTATGTAGCTATCTGAAGCTCCTAACACTTTTGAAGCCTGTATATACTCAAAGTTTCTAATTCGTAAAAACTCTGCTCGAATTAGAGAAGAGAGTCCTATCCAAGAGAATAGCAGTGAGATGAATAGTAACCACCAGAAGTTGGGTGTTACAAAGTGGGATAGAATAATTATTAGAAATAGTGTGGGGAGTCCACTCCATATCTCGATAAGTCTCTGTCCAAATAGATCAACCTTTCCACCATAATAGCCCTGAAAACCTCCAATAATCACAGCAAAAAGAACCGAAAAAGCTGTTAAAAGAAGCCCAAAAAGTATTGAGGTTCTAAGTCCATAAAGAAGTCTTGCAAATAGATCTCTACCTTGATCATCTGTTCCCAAAATATTATCTTTTGATGGAGGTGCAGGGGCAGGAGTTGTCAATTCATAGTTTATTGTGTTGTAACTATAACGAACTGGAGTCCATAAGATCCAGCCATTAGCCTCAATCTTATCACTGATATAGAGATCTTTAAAATCTGTCTCTGTCTCAAAGTCTCCACCAAATTGAGTCTCATAAGTCGATTCAAAAATCGGGAAATATAGGGACTCTTTATAGCTTACAGCTATCGGTTTATCATTAGCTATAAACTCAGCAAATAGAGAGAGTAGAAATAGAATTGAAAATAGATAGAGAGAGATTAAAGCTCCTTTATTTCTCTTAAATCTTTTACGGCTGAAGCTGTGGAACATCGATTACAACCTCCTCTTCCTCTTCATTCTCTATGCTACTACTTGTTTTTACTACTGGAAAACTCTCTGTTATACAGACTCTTTTACTGCTATTATCGAGATACGATAGATAGAAAGTTGTATTTTGCAACTCTTTTGAATAGCGGATTGATGCTATCTGATTTAGATAGTAGACACCTCCAATATCTAAATCAGATAATCCACTATCCGATTTATAGAAAACTGCTATCTCATTACTCTGTGGTAGCAGAGAGAAACTCTGAACACCTTGCTGTTGAACAGTACCACTTATAGAGAGAATATGTGAAGCAGTTGTTATAGGAAAGTTACAGCTATCAGCAATCTTTTCAAAAAGAGATAACTCTGTAACAGCAACAGATAAATTTATATCTACACTACTGTTATCTTCAAGATAGAAGTTTATAGTTTCACTACCCTTTTTAGCTCCAAATATAGAGGCTTCATAACTATTACGACTCTCTCCTGTTACACTTTTTCGTAGATCCTCTATTGTAACTATTTGACTATCTTTCCCGTTATGAAGTAGCTCTACACTTCCAGTTTCTGGAGGATTATCCAAGATGATTAATAGTCTCTTTCGTCCTCCCTCCTCAATAATCATAGGCTCTTCAAAACTCGATTCAAAAGATAATTTAGGAGTTTTTACAATAGGCAGATCACCTCCACTACTTGAAGTTGTTGAACTTGATGATGTTGTAGAAGTGGAACTTGTAGTAGATATGTCCCCACTTGAAGAAGTTGAGGTTGATGTAGATGTTGAAACAGGTACACCAGTAACATTAATCTTATATGATACTTTAATTGTATCATTGTAGTTTAGATATATATTTATCGTCTCTAAACCATCAGATAAAGCAGAAGCTTTTAAGTAGTAGAAACGAATATCCCCATAAGTTGTAGGTGATAGAGTGTTGCTCTCAAAATCAACAAGACCACCTTTGACCTCATCAATAGTTATATCATAAGAGGGCATTGATGGAACATCTTTTAGCTGAACCATTAAACTTTTCTGACCTTCACTATATGGTAACTCAATTGTACTATCTGCCTCTCTTCCACTAATTGAGATAGATGGCTCTTTTGGAGCTTCAGGAACGGTAACTGTTAATGTATCAGAAGTTGTACTCTCTTTTCCTGTTATATATATTTTTAGAGTTGCTGTTCCCGATTTAATAGCTTCAATTGTCATAGTATAGAGTGCAAAACTCGTTGATGATGAACTACTTTTTGGTGTACTTGCTGATATGTTATCTCCACTCTCTACAACAACAGGATCTCCACTTGGATTCTGTATAGTGAAATATATAGTTTTACTCTCATTTAACTCAAGGGTTAAAGGATTAGCAACAGTTGAACTGATAGTTAAACTCTCTTCTGGTTCAGAGTCCCCACTACTACTACCTCCCGTTGTTGAAGAAGTTGTAGTAGAGCTTGTTGTTGATGAGGTATCTCCACTTGATGAAGATGTTGATGATGAGATACTACTACTGTTTTTATCTATAACAATAGTCTTTCCCTCTGGAGCTTGTGAACAGCCTGATAGAAATAGTAGGGCTATTAAAAGCCCTTTTAGAGTCTCACCACTCAACATCTCTCTACTCAACCACTACTAATTTCATAGGATTTCCATCAAACTGATAGATTTCGTGTTCAAAGCTACCTTCATAGAGTTTAGAGCTACCTTCATCATAGATAAAGAATCTATCCCCACGATATTTAGGATCAAACTTAACTCTTGCCACTCTTGTAGTTCCATCAAATGAGATATACATAAAGTCGGTCATACCATACTCTGGATTGCCTACTTGAGACTGTTCAAGATCTATTGGCTGATAGAACAGATTAACTCTGCTACTAAGATAACTGTTTAGAGCTACACCATCATTAGTTGTAGATTCTGAAATAGTTCCACTACTATCAAATCTATCTGGAATATAGTCTTCACTATCTGAGCTACTATTATCAGATAACATCGATGTATTATAATAGAGTGGTACATACTTAAGAGTTAAGACTTCAGAGTAGTTTGCAACTGTCTCATCAGCACTATCAAGAGCTACAATATCGAGATAATTAACTCTAAAACTTAGATCTTTTGCAAAAGAGTCAAAAGAGAAGTTAAGCACATCAGAACCACTCTCCTTAGTTATTAAGTTTTGAGTATAAGCCCCATTGCTATAAATACTGTAAAGAAGTGAACTATCAACACTTGTACTGCTTAAAGATAGATCAAACTCTGTCCCACTCATATATGAGATAGCAAAAGTTGGTTTTGATAACTTCTTGAATCCTATCG
>Ga0193956_1000704_pt1 | contig 14458 bp, 11 predicted proteins | sample BB_7_MG_FD_140358 | JGI IMG/M metagenome (GOLD analysis project Ga0193956, IMG submission 140358) | Microbial mat bacterial communities from the Broadkill River, Lewes, Delaware, United States - BB_7_MG | ecosystem: Environmental > Aquatic > Freshwater > River > Microbial mats | place: USA...
AGGAGGAAAAATGTCGATGATATCCCCACGAATAGAGACTTCACCCTGCTCTGTAACAATATCTACGAAGTAATATCCCCAGTTATAAAGTTTATCCTTGAGGTCTTGAATATTAATCGTTGATGCAAATTCTATAGTAAGATTATCAAAACAATCTGCTTTTGGAAGTGGATAAGTAATAGTTCGTACAGGAGAGATAAGTATTTTGTTTTGCTTTCTGTATTGATGAAAACTCTCTAAAGTTGAAGTCATCTCTTTTATCTCTTCAGAAAACGAGAGTAAATCATCTCCAAAATTAGCTCGTAAGTCACTTAATACAAAAGGACTAAGTCCCAAATAACTTGCACAATCTCGCGCAATCATTGCTTGCTTTTCATCAGCCACTATTAAAAGTTTTGTATCTTTATTTTGTTTTATGTAATTAAATATTTTGTTCATAGAGTTATAAGTCTTCCTTAGTTGAATTATGCCAATTTTCTTCTCAAAAACTGCTTTTAAAAAATTACATACTAGAAAACCTTATAATATAGATATTTTTGTGTTTTAACTATTTTTTGTATCCTTAATAAGTGATTCGAAGTCAATATACTCTTGATTATCATGTAGTATATCGCTAACTATTTCTATTTTATTATTTACTTGTGCAGAAGTTCTTTTACAATTATTTGCATTTTTTAATAATTTATTTATTGAGCTAAAAAGAACTTCAATATTTTCTATTGGTTTCGAAATAAAAGCATTTAATCCAATATTAATAGCGTCTTGTAACTCTTTAATATCACCATAAGCAGTAAGTAAAATAATTGGTTGATTAAAATCCTCATCTTTAATATGTTTACTCATTATAATCCCATCCATTATTGGCATATTTAAATCTGTTATAATAATATCGGGCTTATATTTTTTATACATAGAAAAACCATCCATTCCGTTTTCTGCAATAAAAATTTTTTTACACTCATCTTCTAATAATAACTTCATATATGACTGCATATCTTTATCATCTTCTACTAATAGTATTGTATTACTTTGAAGCATTGTTTTTTTCATCCTCTACTCTATTTTGTATCTCCAATATGATTGTAAAAACTGCCCCTACATGATTATTTTTTACCGTTATTTTTCCATCCATATGGTCTTCTACAATCATTTTAGTCATATACAGTCCTAATCCTGTTCCATTTTTATCACCTTTTGTAGAAAAATAAGGATCAAATATATTTTCTTTATACTCACCAGGAATTCCTCCTGCATTATCTGAAATAACAATATTTATTTTTCCATCATACTTTTTGACAGTGATATTTACTTCTTTTTTTTCAATATTTTTTTCAACTAACGCATCTTTTGCATTATTTAAAATATTTAAAACTGCTTGTCCTAATTCGTTTTTATAACCCATAATATAATGTTCTTGGTCTATATTTATATTTATATTTACATTACTTCGTGTATATATTGGTTTAACTATATCAAATAGATTATCTATCACTTCATTCAGTAAAAACTCTTTTTTAATCTTTTGTGGTTTAAAAAAATCTTTAAAGTCATCAATAGTTTTAGACATCTCATGTATCTGTTTTTTTGAATGTACTCGGAAAAACTCTATAGCTTCATCATTAAGTTTTTCCCTATCATATTTTAATAATATTGTTTGGTTAAGTAAAGATAAACTATTTAAGGGTTGTCTCCATTGATGTGCAATCATACTGATAACTTCTCCCATCTGAGCTAGTCTACTTTGACGAAACATCACTTTATCTTTTTCTCTGTTTTTTTGCACTTCATCTTTAACTCTTTGCTCAAGACTATTATTGAGTAACTGAATTCTGTCTTTGAGTTTTTTTTGTTTAATATATGAAATACCCAGTATGATGAAGATAATCATGAATACTAAAATAAATTGTATAAACAGTTCATAATCAAAATGTTTTTCCACTTCCACACTTACCCAGGCATTTGCTATCTCCTGCTTCTCTAATGCTGATATGTTATTGAGTGACTTGTTAAATATATCTAATAATAATGGTTCTCTAGTACTTATACCAAAACTTCCATGTATTTTTTTATCACCTATTTTTGTCATTATTTTAAGTTTATTTATATACTTTGGATATATCATATATGACATTTTATATGAAGCACTTATATATCCATAAAAATCACCTTGTACAATTTTATCTAAATCTAAATCATCAACTTCTACTAAATTTATATTTGGATAAATCGACTTTACATATTGTATTAAACTTTTTTTCCCTTTGTGTATTCCAATTTTTTTATTTTTTAAAGTATTTAAATCTCCGGCAAAGGGTTCATTTATTTTTGTTACTAGTACAATATTATCTTTGATAAATGGTATTGTTGGATTTAAGAAATTAAATCTATTTGGTTTTGTTACAATAACAGGAGAAACATCACATGTTCCATTTTTTATATTTGCAAAATGATCACGTACATTTTTAGTCTCTATAAAATTAAAATCCAAAGTACTTTTTTTTGTGATATATTTCAAAAACTCAATTGTATATCCAGTAATAGAATCTTTCTCATTAATAACCCATGGGTCTTGTTGATTATGAAAACAAACATTTATATTTTTTTTCTTTTTTATATACTCTAACTCTTTACTAGTAAAAATATTTATATTATCTTTATTTATACCAAACCATTTATGTTCTAAATGAATAAACTCCTCTTCTGTTACAGCTTGTTTTGCTTTTTCTAGAATATCTCGTAATATAACTTGGCTTTTTCTTACTCCTATGTGTAAGTCAGAGATAAGTTCTTTGTCATCATTAAGTGTCACATAAGGGATATGAAGCCCATTTTTTTGCATTAATGAATTTACAACAGCAAAATTTTCAATAAGAGCATCAGCTTCTTTATTTATAACAGCATATAAAGATTCTGTAGTATCTTTATAAATTTTAATTTTAATACTTGGATAATTCTTTTCTAAATAGTTTTGAGTATAAAACTGTTTCGGTAAAGCAATACTTTTTCCTTTTAAATCAGATAAGCTTTTTATATCTGGAATATTTGAAAAAATAGCTTTTTTTGATTGTATATAAGGTGATGTAAAATTAACATACTTTTCTCTATTTTTATTTTTTGCAATATTTGCTATTACATCTATTTTTTCTTGCTTTAGAAGATTTAAAAAATCACTCCAACTATATCCTTGGACATATTTTATATTAATATTTAATTTTCTTGCAAGTAGTTCCATATAATCTATAGAGAAACCATTAGCTTTATTATCTTTTATATAATTATATGGAGCCCATGAATTTTCATTATGAACAGTAATTGTTTTATGTTTGTTCAGATAGTTTATCTCCTCTTGAGTTAAGGATACGGAGATGTCATTATTGATTTTATATTTTTTGTAATAACCTCTAATCCTTTCATAATCTTCCAATGCTAATTCATTAAAAATATTATCATGAGGTATCACTTTACCATTTTTTGTTTTATAATCTTTTCTGTAATATATTGATAATTCACCTAAATTTAATAAATCAAATTCTGTTTTATAATAGATTTTGCTCGCTATCTTTTGTAAATCTTCATCTACAAATGACATATCTTCTGTTATCCCGTTTGCTTTTCTTACAAGATTTGTATAGTAATATTGTTTATTTTTATTTCTGATTGAAATTGCTTTTATATCAGGATGAATCATGAACTTTTTTAATATCTTTAATAGCTCATCTTTTCTTTGTTCAAATATGTATTTACTAGAGATGTCACTTAAAAGACTTGTTAAAGTCATTAATTGTTTTACATCTTGAGTTTCATAAAATTTAATTATCTCATCATATCTACCACTGTGTTTTAAATAACTCAAACCTTTATTAAATTTATCACGTAATTTTTTATCTCTAAAAGTTACCGGATATTTTTTCTTAGTACGTAAAACATTGTGAAATACATATTCTTCACTATTTTTAAAATATAATTTATGCCAATTAAAAATTGTTTTATCTACAATAATAGCATCTACTTTTTTTGCAAAAAACATTTTTGCATCATCAATTTGAGTTAAGGTATCATGATAAGAATTAGGATATTTTCCATCTGTAGGATTATATAGTCGGTCAAACTCTTCTCCCAAATCGTGATATGCATTTTTCCATGTGACAAAATTTATATTTTTTAAATCTTCTAAAGAGTCTATTTTTATATTATCACTTTTTCTTGTGATAACATAGTTTTCATAAACTGTAAAAGTATCACTATAAAATAAGTTATCATTTTTTTGAGAAATAGTTGCAACAGCATCTATCTCATTTTTTTGATGAAGAACTATCTCTTGTTCACTTTTTTTACCTTGTAAAATATTTACATTGTAATTTATATAACTAAATGCTTCTCTTAAGAGATCAGACTCTATACCCTTGGAGGATGCTTGACCAAATATAAAAGGTGGTTTATCAAATCCTAAAAGTACATTTACAGTTTTTTTATTTTCTTGTAAATTATTTAAAGAATAAATAAAATTATCTAAAATTTCTAACTTATTATGTTCATTTTTTACTAAATTAAATTGCTGAGCTATACTTTTTATTTTTTCTTTATTTATTGACCCAAAATTATTTCCATAATTACTTAACTTATGTAAAATTTTAGCTTCATATAGTAAAGCTCTTTTAGATTTTCCTAAACTATTGTATTTATTGAAAATAATATCAACAAGTTCATCCACATGTGTAAAAGCATACTTCCACCCTTCTAAACTTGCCCTATAAAAATGATTTACTAGTTCTGGATTATTTTTAAGCATTTTATTTGAAGTAAATAAAATATCACCATACCCTTCAAAACCATAGTCTTGTGGTAAAAATGTTTTGATTTCTAAGCCCATAAGTTTTGCTATGTAGGGTTCATTTGAGATGTAAGAAGACATCATATCAATCTCGCCAGCTAATAATTTATCTAATGAAAATACAGGCATATGTTTTTTATACTCAATATTTTTTGTTTTAAGCATCGCTTTTATAGATATACCATCCGTGCCTTCATCTAATGCGATTATCTTATTATCTAAATCTTTTAAAGTTTTAATTTCACCATTATTTAATCCTACTAACATAAAAGGTGAGTGCTGAAAGACTGCCATTAAAGCTGTTATGGGTTCCCCTTTTAATGCATCATACACTAAAGCAGAATCACTTATCGCGAAATCTGTTTTTTCATCTCTTACATCTTGTAAAATATTAGTGTCATTTCCAAATTCTTTTAGTGTTACATCAAGTCCTATATCTTTATAAAAACCTTTTTCATATGCAGCTATAAAACCTGCAAATTGAAACTGATATTTCCATTTTAGTTGTAATGACACTTTTTTTAAATTTTCTGCTTGAGAAAATGAAATAAAAAAACAAATCAATAATAATAGTATTTTCAAATTCTAATCCTTAATTATATATCTCGATAAGTATTTCGTATAGCGAGAAATTGGTCTAAATTGTCAAAAAATATATCAACTAATTTAGGTTCGAAATGTTTCCCTTTTTCCTCTTTAAACAACTCAAATATTTTTTCATCACTCCACGCTTTTTTATACACCCTACTACTTCCAAGGGCATCAAAAACATCAGCTATTGCAGCTATTCTACCATATATACTGATTTCTTCACCTTTTAATCCTTTTGGATATCCTGTCCCATCATATTTTTCATGATGCTCTAAGGCGATAATTGCAGCTGTTTTTAATAAACCTCTCTCTGAATGTTTTAACATATCATAACCCAGTGTAGCATGAGTTTTCATGATTTTCATCTCATCATCTGTAAGTTTTCCTGCTTTATTTAAAACATGATCCGGTATCCCTACTTTTCCTATATCATGCATAGGCATTGCTTCTTTTAATAAAATAATATCCTCATACTTTAACCCATAAAACTGAGCAAAAAGTTCTGAATATAAAGAAACTCTACGTACATGATTCCCTGTTTCTTTACATCGTCCCTCACCTATTGCACCCATGGTAAATACTATCTCTTTTTGCGTTTCTTTTATCTCTTGATTAAGAGAATAAATCTCTGAAATTCTTTTTACCATCTGTTGTTCTAAATCAGAATTAATATCTTCTAAACTTTTTTTTTGCTTATCTACTGTATACCGTAAATTAATAACCTCAATACTACTAGATAAAACTTTTACTAAGGATTCCATATTCACCGGTTTGAGGATATATCCATTTATTCCTAGTTCAATACTTTTCATGACATGTTCTGATTCATTATGTGCGGATAATATTATAATTGGAACTAAACTATTATGTGCCCGTATCTTTTCAATAAGTTCAATACCATTCATCTTTGGCATATTTATATCACTAATAACTATGTCTATTTCCTCTTCTTTAAAAAGCTTCAAAGCTTCCACTCCATCATGTGCTATTACAATTTCGTCGAAAAAATTTTCTAATAATACTACAAGGTATTTTATGGTTTCTTTATTATCATCAACAATCATTATTTTTAAATTCTTACTTATTTTAATTAAATTATCTATATTTTGTGTCATATTAGTTTTTATACATAGGATTACTTATTCGAATCAATTCTAATAAGTTATCTATATTTTTCTCCTCTACTGTGATATTTTCAATTTGTTCTAAAACATTCGAGAGCTTTAGGACAAGGTCCGTTATAGTCTCGCATTGTTTTATATCTTCTTTTGTAATGAGCAAATTATTTTCATATTGAAATTGATATTTACTTGAAATTAATGAGATTACATTTAAAGGCTGTCTCCAATGATGTGAAACCTCTTGAATCACCTCTAATATAGATTCTAGTTTCTCTTCTTTGATTTTGAGTTGTTTGTATCGTAGTAGTGCTTCTTGTTCTTCAAGCTTTTTAAACACAACATTTATATCAAGTATTGGTTTATTAATATAGCTATTAATATTTAAATCAATTAGCTCCTTAAGAGTTTCGATATCATCTAAACTTGTCAATAAAATGATAATTTGGTCATGCACGATATCTCTTATCTTTTTACTCATCTCTAGTCCATTTAAGCTAGGCATATTAATATCACTTAAAATAATATCGGGTCTTTTTTCATTAAAGATACAAAAACCTTCAGCTCCATCATAAGCTTGATAAAATTCTTTTACTTCATCGGACACTAATTGTTTCATATATTTTTGCATATCTTTATCATCTTCAACATACAGTAAGGTCAGCTCTTTCAACATGTTTATTCCTTATATTTACAACATAATTATAAAACATAAATCTAATCAAATTTACGTTAAAATCTGTAGAATCTAATTTTAAAGGGTACAATGGATGGAAAAATATCATATTTTAATTGTTGAAGATGATGAAATTGCATCCTATTTAATGAGTGATTTTTTAGAAAATTCGGGTTTTATTGTAGATTGTGTTTATACAGTAACAGATGGAATCTCTTATTTAAAAAATAAAAAATATGATTTACTTTTACTTGACCTTAACCTTCCAGACTTTAGTGGATTTGAACTTATTTCAAATATTAAAAATAAAGTTGCTATTCCTATTATTGTTACAAGTGCTTATAACGATACAGATTCAAAAGTAAAAGCTTTTAAGTTTGGCGTACATGACTACCTTTCAAAACCTATAGATTTTTTGGAACTAGAAGCCAGAATTTGGTCACTACTAAGTAGAAATGACAATATCAAAATCATTGAGAAAAAAGACACATCTATTTTCAAAATAGAAAATAGACAAATACAATTTCAAAATAAATATTTAGACTTAACCAATATAGAATTTGAAATTTTATCAGCTCTCATAAAAAATAAAAATACAGTTATTTCTCGAGATGAATTAACAACTACACTATCTGCTATAAGTTCACCACGATCTTTAGATAATCATATAAAAAATATAAGAAAAAAAATAGAAAAAGACCCCTCAAATCCAGAATATTTAAAAACTGAATATGGTATGGGGTATAAGTTTATAGTCTAAAAGTTATTTCCTCTTTAGTTCTTTTATCTCTTCTTGCATTTGACTGACTTTTTCTAAAAGAAGATCAATTTTATCCTCTTCTCTGTTGTGTTCCTCTTTTTTTGCATCATCCCGTATACTTTCCATCTCTCCAATAATAACAGCAACGAAAAGATTAAAAAATACAAAAGCAGCAATGATTACAAAACTTACAAAATAGATCCATGCCCAAGAGTGTAACTCCATAGCTTCATACATCACATCTGTCCAGTCTTCAAAAGTAAGAACTCTAAAAAGTGTTAACATTGCAGTTAAGAAGTCTTTCCATAGTCCAGATTTAAGCTCTTCAAAAAAGAAGTTTCCAATAATCGCATAGATATAAAAAATAATAAACATCAAAATAACAATATCAATAATAGCAGGTACAGCACCTATAAGCATATCGATAATTTTTTTTAGTTCTGGTCGTGAGTTTAAAAGTCTTAGTACTCTAAAAATTCTCATAAGTCTCGCAATTGCAGCGAATGATGAGTTTTCTAATGGAATAAGGGTAATAATTACAATTACAAAATCAAAAATATTCCAGCCACTTTTAAAAAAATCTTTTAAGTTTTTTTCTGCATACATTTTAATGATAATTTCTACTAAGAAGTAGATTGTTATAAACATATCTATAGAATAAAAAAACAACCCAAAAGGTTCTGCTACATTATCTATAGTTTTAAAACCTAATGCAGCTGCATAAAATAGGATAATTCCCGTTGTTAAATTAGAGAACCATTTTGATTCTCTTATATTTATTACCTTCTCTTTTAACGTCATCTTTCTAAATTATCCTTCTTTTTTCTCATTAATATATAAGATAATACTAAATGAAGCCCCAGTATAACTACCAGATTTATAGGTAACATTTTTGTTACTTACTGAAATTTTTCCAGACATATTTTGTTCAATAATATTATATGCCATATGTAGTCCAAGACCAGTACCATATGTTTTTTGTTTTGTTGTAAAGTATGGTTTAAATATATTTCCAATAACCTCTTCAGGGATACCTTTTCCTGTATCAGTTATAGTTATCTCTACACTATCTTCGTGATTTTTTGTAGTTATAAAAATATATCTATCTTTTTCATCTAATTTTTTTAGAGCATCTTTAGAATTATAAATAATATTTACCATCACTTGTAATAATCCAAATGAAAGATTATGAATTGTGATATCCTCATCTAATTCTTGAATCACCTTAATATTATTTTTCTCTATAATTGAGCTATTTAAAGTCACAGCTTTTTCTACAATCTCACTAACGATAAAATCAATTTTTAAAGAATCAGCTTTTAAAAAGACTCTAAAGTCTTCGATAGTTCTTGCTAAGTATTGTGCTGAATTATTTATTTGTGTAAGTTTTTCAATATCTTCATTTGTTGCAACCATATGTGTTTCAATTTTTGATTTTATACTTGTTGCAGTTTTTGAAATATCAACTAATGGTTCTTTCCACTGATTAGATAAGTTTCCTAGCATCTCACCCAAAGCAAGCATTTTTGATTGCTTTTGCATCACTTTTGATTGTTCATCAAATTTATTTTTTTCATTCTCTATTTTTTGTTCTAAAAGATGAATATTTTGTTTTAAGTTCTGTTCTCTTTTTTCATTGTTTCTTTTACATTTTGTTAGTGTTTCAGTTGATAATTTATTGATAACATAAACCATTAATAAAAGAGCAATACTAAAGAAAAATAAAAGAGCAATATGTACGTAAATATTATCTAAAATAAGTATATTTAAATGTTCTTTCCATATTACTATCTCTTCGTGCATCATATTATCTTCAAATGTAGTTGATATAACCCAGTTTAGATCTTTATTTAAAAATAGATATTTAATTTCAAATATTTTTTTATTTTTTTCTTTATCAAAGTTTTTATCATAAATAAAAACTTCACCTTTAGTGTTTAGTTCATCATAATACGTAAAATCTTTTGTAAATGGAGTTATTGTTATTGGATTATTACGCTGTTCATTAATTTCATTAACAAATTTTTGTATAAATTTTTTAGTTTTTTGTGAATTTGAAAGATTTGTTTTCTCCAAATTTTTTATTAATATATTTAAATTATTGATTTTAAATCTTACATCATTTTTTTTATCTTCTAAAAATTTACTTTTGATGTCATTTTCTACATATGTAAAATCTTCAATATTTGAATTTGTACTTAACAATACAACACTAAAAGCAAATACTATTAATATTACAAAAGTACCTATAAGATTAAACTTTCTTATATTTTTACCATTTATTTTAAACATATTTCTCCATTTAATTGCATTTTGTATAGTGTATCTAAAATTGTTTTAAATTTTTCACTCGGTTTATATCCCATTTTTATTAAATCTTTCCCTTGATATAGGGGTTTTGGCATATTATTTATCATATTTAATTTCTTAATTAACACATCTATGTAACTATCATTTTTATCGATTTTATATTCAAGTATTCGAGGAACTTCAAAGTTTTGTAACCTCAAAATCTGCTTTAAAAGTTTTTTATCATTTGATATTTTTTGAAATACATCATCTATAATGGAAAATATCAGTATTAATTTATCTTTGTTATCTAACTTTTTTAAGGCTATCTCATCTATATATTCGATTTTCTTTTTAGATAAGTTTTCTATTTTTAACTGATTTAGAAGATTTAACCCTATAGATGGTTGGAAAGATTTTAAAAAAAGTTTTTTATACTCTTCTAAAATTCGTTCTTGAGAAATTTCTAAGAACTCATTTGTCTTCACTATTTTTTTGCATAATTCAAACGTACTTTTAGATAAACTAAACTCAAATCGAGCACTAAACTGAACAGCTCTGTAAACTCTTAACGGATCTTCACAAAAAGTATCATCATTTATATGTTTGAGTAGTTTTTTCTTTATATCCCCTAGTCCCTCAAAAGGGTCTATATATGTATCATTTTGGTAGTCATAACCGATAGCATTTATAGTAAAATCACGTCTTTTACTCGCTTCTTTAAAGTCAAGTTTTCCATCTACAGTTACATCAAAACCAGTATGTCCATCAGCTATTTTATTTTCTGTGCGTGGAAAAGAAAAATCATATTCCATATCTAAAGTTGAAAGTTTAACTATACCAAAACTTTTACCCACAAGGTTTACATCACCAAACTCTTGTAAAATATCTTCTAATTCTTCAAGAGTATCAAGTCCATATACTTCAATATCATAATCTTTTGATGTTATTTCTAAAAAATAATCTCTAACACATCCACCTACTAATATAGGTACTGCATTATTTTGTATGAGTTTATTTAATACGTTTTCTAAAAAATTATCATTTATTTTCATTCTTTTATCTTATTAAATTAGATACGAATCAATTCATTCAAAAAATATTCGTATTAATTCAAGATTAATAAATATTTTCTTCAAATTCGTTTTAAATATATTTTTGTATTTTACTCATTTTTTTCTATTTGTATTATTAAGAACCTAGTAATCATATTCTTTAACATCCTCTAACCTCTTACTTTTATATAGTTCGAAAACCAGTTTTCACATTTTGATCACATTAGCTATTATATAATTAGAAAATAAAAGGATAATTTATGAAAAAAATTTTAATTTTTAGTATGCTAATTTCTATTTTAGCAACAATTGCATTTGCAGAGTCGGTACCACATCATATTAAGTTAGTAAACAAACTTGATAGACAACACGATGGATATTGTTTAGATGTAGCTGGTTCGGGAAGATATATCCGTTCAGATTTACCACTTATAGGACATAATTGTAAGCCAGGTTTATATGCTGATGAATCATTTATATTTAGAGATGATGGCACAATCTATTTCCCTACAACAGAAAGTTGTGTAACAATTTCAGGTGTTAATACTCATGTCTTAGACTATACAAGTCTAACATTAAAAGAGTGTAAGAGACAAACACCTTTCTTAAATGCAGAATTTATGCAAGAGTTTGAATATACAAAAGATAAAAAGTTAAAACATAAAAATTCAAGTAAATGTTTAGAGATGGGAGAAGAATCCTCTACAACTTATTCAAAAGAGCATACTTGGAGAACTTTATATATGAAAGAGTGTTCTAAAACAGATACAAAAAGATCAACTTGGAATTTTAGTCGACCTTAATTTTAAATAGATCAAACAAATTTAGAGTTTAATCTCTATTTTTGTGCCTTTCCCTTTTGTTGTTGAAATTGTTAAATTCCAATTTTCTTCTTTACAAATTCTTTTGACTATATTTAACCCTATTCCTAATTCTTTATTTTCATCAAACCATTCACCACTATCGTAAACTAAAAAAGAATTTTCCTTTGTATCAATGATTAGTTTACCTTCTTGCATATGAATGAAAGCATTTCGAATAAGATTATCAATAACAATTGATAAATACTCTTCATGTAATGTAAAAATTAGTTTTTCATTAATTCTATTTTCATATTTTATTTGTGTTGAGTTTAACAGATAACTATTTTTATTAATTGAATTATCCACTAACTCTTTTAAATTAAAAGATAGTTTATCTTTATGTTTTTTTGTTTCTCTTCCTAAAATTAAAAAGCTTTCAATCAAATGGGTCATATTTTTATTTGCTCTTTGGATTCTATTTAATATCTTATGCATCTTAGGATTTTGACCTTCAGATAGTTCATATGCAACATCTAACGCAGCTTGAGAGCTTGCAATTGGAGTTCTTAACTCATGGCTTGCATCTCTTGTAAATGATTTTTCTCGTTCAACAAACTCAGCTGTTCTTTTTATAAAAGAGTCTATCTTTTTTGCTAAAAATCCTATCTCATCATTATAGTAGTCTGGAACATTACTCTTATATTTCCCAATATCAATCCTATCTACATTTGAAGTTAAATTCGTAAGTGGTACTAAAACTTTTTTTGCAATATAAAAACCAAATATAAAAGCAAGAATTAAAATCAGTATAAGAAGAATAAAAAAAGCATTTAGTGCTATATTTGCCCCCATATTATCTGTTCTATCAAATCCTGTAATATCTACAAAATAATACATATTTAAATCATTTTGCAATTGAGCTTTCAAAAGATATACTACAGTTTCTTTAAAGTCATAATAATAAAAGGTATACCCTTTATCCGTTTCTTTATGAAATCTTTTTGAAGGGATATCTTCTAATATTTGTTCTGTAAATGTTCTGCTATTTATATCAATCATATTTTTTAGATATTTAATGGCATCTTTTTCACTAGCTATAATTATTTGTCCTCTGGCTATTTCAAATTTTGTATTATCATCTTCTTTATACTGTTCTAAAAAATATGAAATCTCTTTTTGAGTGTGCCAATTAAATTGCTCATCTGTATTTATTTGAATACTTTTTTTTAATATAAAACCAAAAAACATACTTACAATAAGAGCAAAAACAACACAAGCTGTTACAATCCTAAACCTAATACTTTGTGTGAACTTCTTCATACTATCCTAAAACCTCTCCCCTTTACAGTTTGAATCAGCTCTTTTTCAAAAGGTTTGTCAACTTGTTTTCTAAGTTTATATATGTGGCTTCGTAGAGAATCACTTGAAGGCATATCATCATTCCAAATAAAATGTTCTAACTCTTCTCTACTAACTAGATTCGGCGATCTTTGCATTAATAAAACTAATATTTTATAATTATTGGGAGATAAAAGTATATTTTCATTGTCTCTTTTGACTTCTTGAGTATTTATGTTTACACTAAGTTTTTCTATTAATAGAATGGTTTCTTTATTTATCACTCTTTTATACAAAGCTTTTATTCTTAAAAATAACTCTTTTAACTCAAAAGGCTTCACAAGATAATCATCTGCACCAGCGTCAAATCCAGCAACCTTATCATCTAAGGTATCGCGTGCCGTTAAAAATAGAATTGGAATTGGAATATTATGTTCTTCTCGAAGTATTTTACATAGTGCCAATCCATCCATTTTGGGCATAGCTATATCAAAAATGAAAATATCATATTCATTCTTTAAAGCAAACTCTAAACCTGCTTCACCATTATATGCAAAATCACAGTCACAACCTTGTATCTCTAAGTAATCAGAAATACTTTCTGCTAAATCTAGATTGTCTTCTACTATTAATATTCTCATTTTCAAACCTTCATATATTTAATAATAACTAATTAATGTAAAATTTCTATCGATTATTTTCATTTTGACTTGTAATAATCAAAACAATTCTAAAAGGACTTGTTTTGCTAGCTTTTGCAATTTCAAAAATAGTTTTATTATCCAAGATTCTTATATTTTGTTTTTCAAGTTTTTTTACGGCATCATCATATTTCACATTAAGCAAATCAAATGATTTTTCTAATGGAGCTTTTAATACGCTTTGTATCACTAATAGCTTAGGATTTACATCCTGATTTAAACTTTTGACTATAAAACCTGAAGCAAGTAAGGCTGTCATTATTAAAGCAAAGATAAAAATCTTTTTTGAAAAATAG
>Ga0193956_1000708_pt1 | contig 14429 bp, 13 predicted proteins | sample BB_7_MG_FD_140358 | JGI IMG/M metagenome (GOLD analysis project Ga0193956, IMG submission 140358) | Microbial mat bacterial communities from the Broadkill River, Lewes, Delaware, United States - BB_7_MG | ecosystem: Environmental > Aquatic > Freshwater > River > Microbial mats | place: USA...
AAACAAATATTTTATCACTAAACGCAGCCGTTGAAGCAGCAACTGCTGGTGAAGCAGGTAAGGGTTTTGCCGTAGTTGCACAAGAAGTAAGAAATCTTGCAAACAGAAGTAAAGAAGCAGCAAATGAGATAAAACATATAGTAGAATCAGCCAAATCAAAAGCAGATGAGGGAAAAACTATTGCAGATAACATGATTGAAGAATACAATTTTTTGAGTAATGATATTGATAAAACAATTGAAATCATAAATGATGTAGCAAATATATCTAAAGAGCAACAAATAGGTATCGTTAAGATCAATAAATCAGTAGATATTTTAGAACAACAGATACAAACAAATGCAGAAGTATCATCACAAGCAAATCAAATTGCAATCAAGACATCAAATACGGCAAATACAATTGTAGATAAGGCAAATGAAAAAAAGTTTGATGGTAAAGATACTATTAACTGCAAACGTTGCAAAGGATAAAAAATGGATTTAAAATATAAGCAAATCAATGATTTAAACGAAAACAATTTTAAAACTGTACTGAAAAATTATAAATTTAATCAAAAAGATGCAAACCATCTAAATAGTATAAAGTCTTTAGCCTCGTCACATACAAAGGAGCTATTAAAAGGATTTTATAACTTCATCTTTGAATTTAACCATGCCAAAACTTTTTTACACAATAAAGAGATATTGACACGCCATGAAAAAGGGATAGAGCTTTGGTATCTCAATCTTTTTTGTGGAAAATATGAAAAAGAGTATTTTGATAAGTTAAATATAATAAGTGAGATTCATGTACGTATTGGACTTCCTGCACATTATGTAAATGCGGCTTTTAGTTATGTACGTGGATTTATAAAAGATATTATTATTCAAGAAAAAAGATTTGAGGTTTTATCTTCTATAGATAAAATCATAGATATCAACTTGGATATGCTAACAATTGCGTATAGAGAAGAGGAGCAAACTAAGTTTGTAGATGATGTAGTATTGCTTAAAAATGTACTTGACTATGGCTCAATAGAACCATATATCCAACCTATATTTGATACAAAAGATAGTAGCAAACAGATCAAAAAATTTGAATGTCTTATGAGATTAGTACCAAACAAAGATGGCCAAGCATTATCTGTTTTCCCTTATTTAGAAACAGCAAAAAAAATTAAACTATATGAAAAAATGATGGAAATCATGATTGATAAATCTATAAATATGTTTTGCAATCAAAATACACAGTTTAGTATCAATCTCTCTTATGAAGATATATCAAATAATTCATTTAGAGATATAATATATGATAAAATAAAAAACTGTTCAACTCCTCAAAATATTATTTTTGAGATACTTGAAAGTGATTTTATAGAAGATTTTTCTATTGTTGAAAACTTTGCTAAATATGTTCGGAACTTTGGGTGTAAAATTGCAATAGATGATTTTGGTAGTGGATACTCAAATATGGAAAATATACTAAAACTAAAACCAGATATTATAAAAATTGATGGCTCACTTATAAAAGATATAGATGTATCAAACGAGTCAAAAATCATAGTTAAAAATATAATAAATATGGCAAACGAGTTAAATGCAAAAACAGTTGCTGAATATATTCACTCAAAAGAAGTTTATGATATAACACTTGAGTTAGGTGTAGATTTTTTACAAGGTTTTTATCTTGGTGAGCCTAAAGAGTTTGAATTTTACTTTCCAAACTCAAGAGAATAATTGCACTTAAAAACTTAAGAACTCTTTTTGATCCGCATACATCTCATCAAACATATCAGATATCTCTTCTAAAGTACAAACCGCTGAAGATAAAGGATCAAAACACAAGGCTTGTTTGAGTAGTTTTAAATCTTTTTTTAAAACACCCTCAACCAAAAGTTCTTGAAACAGTATATTTGTTTTATTTAACGTAGCACAAGCATTTGGCAAATCTGTGATTCTGCAAGGTTTTATTCCATTTTTATCTACAAAAGCAGGTATTTCGATAATACTTTCTAAGGGTAAATTTGGAACATAGTTAGCATTATTTGTATTTATATTTACTCTTGTTTTTTCATTATTGATTATTGCATTTATTATTTTTGGAGCATTAAAAATATTTTGTTTTACAGAAATCTTTAGTTTCCCACTAATTTCATCTTCCATCTGATTTCTCATAAGTTTAACTTTTTCACGTTCTAAATTTAATAAATCCCATCTAACTGGTAAAAACTTTTTTGTAAGTTTTTCATTTTTCTTAAAATAAGGAAGATAATCACTCAAATGCCAATGATTTACTGTACAAAAATAATCAAATGTTTTTAATAATTCCAATCTGACCAAATCTTCTCTTTGAACTTTTTCATCATTAATAAGTTCTCTAATTCTTGGATACAAATCTTCACCATTTAAACTTAATTTTGTTATCCATGTCATATGATTGATTCCTGCAAATTCAAACTTTACATTTTCACTGATTTTAGAATTGACTATATCGTGTCTTTTTTTATTTTCATTTGGATGAGATATCCACTTATCTTCGCCTAAAAAACCAAGAAGTTGAGAAACTGTGTATTGTACAGCATAACAAAGTCCCACAATATTTATAGAAGTACTCTGTTTTACTGCTTTAACCATAGGTGCCAAGGGATTTGAATAGTTTAATAAAAGTGCCTTAGGACAAAATTCTTCCATCTTTTTTGCAATATTAACAAGTACAGGGATATCTCTCATAGCTCGAAATAAACCTCCAGGACCCATAGTATCTCCTGCATCTTGATCAACGCCATATTTTAAAGGAATACTTAGGTCTTTTTCCCAAGATTTCATACCACCAACAGTAAAAGCAGTTATTACAAAATCTGCATCATTTAAAGCTTCATCTAAGCATAAAGTTTTAATAACTTGTGCTTGTGTATTCTCTTGCTTTATTAATCTTTTTGTAAAACGATAAGTAAAATCAAGTTTAGTATTATCAATATCATGTAAAACAAATATTGAATCTTTTACTTTAGCATAAGAAAACATTGCAGTTAAAAGTTGTCTTGAAAAAGAGCTACTTCCCGCTCCTATTAATACTATTTTATTCATATTCTACCTTTATTAAGTATTTTTGCGTGTACGCTAACAGCTATTAAAATAATAACACCGTAAATAAATCTTGTATAAAAACCATCTAATCCCATAGCTATTATTCCAGATTCAATTATCCCAATTATAATAGCACCAACAAATGTACCAAAAATTGTTCCACTTCCTCCAAATACAGAAGTCCCACCTATAAATATAGAAGCAAATACTAAAAGTAAATATCCCTCTCCATTTGTAGGCCACCAGTTTGCCATCTCCAATGTTAATAAAATGGCACTAAAAGAGCTTATAACTCCCATTTGTATAAAAAGAATTATTCGTGTTCTATCTGTATTTATTCCCATCATTTTTGCAGCTTTTATATTATCCCCAATAAATAAAACTGCATTTCCAAACTTGTGTCTAAAAAGGATAAACCAAACTGCAATAGCAAATAATATAACCCAAAAACTCTGCGCAGGAAAAAAACCAAACCATCTTCCTGTAAAAAGTTCTGCGGCAAAGCTATCTTTTATTTCGATAATACTTAAAGCCGTACCTCCACTTAAAATCATAGCTAAACCTCTAAATAAAAATTGACTTCCTATTGTTGCTATAATAGAGGGAACACCAATTTTCACGACAATCAATCCATTTAATAAACCTGCAAAAAATCCAAATGATAAAGATAAAAAAATTGCGATAAATGTATTGTCAAAACTTATATAACTTTGAGAAAAAACATAGCCACTTACAGCCATAATGGAGGGGAAAGAGAGGTCTATCTCTTTTGCTATAATTAAAGGGGTCAATGCCAAAGCTAAAATCATAGTAAAAGGGATAATAGATAAATAGGAGATATAAATTCTGCCTTTTAAAAATACTTCAGGAACAGTACTAGCAAAAAGTGCCAAAGTAGCAAAAAGTATAACAAAAATGGATATTTGATAGATATATTTTTCTTTCATTAGTGCTCGTTTTGTATTGTTAAAAGTTTATTTTGGAGTCCATCTAAACTAATATCAGTTTTTTTTATATCAGCTTTAATCTCACCTCTTTCGAGTATGACAAATCTATCACTAACTTCATATGCGTGTGAAATATTATGAGTGATAAGAATACAACTCTTTTCATGTTTTTGTAAGGTCTTAATAAAAGTCAAAACTTTACTTACTTCTTTTATAGCTAATGCTGTTGTAGGTTCATCAAGTATCACTACTTTTGAGTCAAAATAAATTGCTCTTGCTATTGCTAAACCTTGTCTCTCACCACCTGATAGTGTGCTGACATTAGAGTTTGGATTTATCCCAACCCCTCTTAGTCCTAAAAAGTTTTGAAGAAGATTCATGCTAACTTCTTGCTCTTTTTTGATATCAACAAATCCAAAGATATTTGTGATTTCTCGTCCTAAAAAAACATTTCTGTAAATCTCTTGTTCTAAACCAACTGATGATTCTTGATATACGGTTTCAAAACCCAAGTCTCTTGCATTTTTAATATCATATTTTTTAAGATTAACTTTTTTGTTATTTATAATAAGGTTAGCTTTATCAAATTTTTCTAAACCAGAAAGACATTTAATTAAAGTTGATTTACCAGCTCCGTTATCTCCTAAAATAGAGATAACCTCACCTTTGTTAAGTTCTAAATTTATATCTTTTAAAACTGATGTTTTTCCATAGTTTTTAAAAGCGTTTTGAAGATTTAAAACCTGTTCCAATTTATCTAATACTCTTTTTTGCTAGAGGTTCAATAATACTAATATTTTTATTGTCAATAAATCCTGCACCTGTATCAATATTTAATCCAGAAAAACCATATTTTTTACTAAGTACTAATTGTACTACTGAAAAATATCCTTGTAAAAAAGGTTGTCCATCTCCAATTAAATCTACATAGTTATTTTTAACTGCATGAGTTGTTGCAGGTGATAAAGAATAACCAGCAATATAATACTCATCTGCACCAACATTGGCTATTTTTGAGAAGTTTTCCATTTGTGCAGTTAATCCACCATGGTCAACTAAAATAAGTTTTGTCTTTGGGTTTTTTGTAATATATGCAGTAAATACAGAAGCACCTAAAACTGGGTCTTTATTGATCTCATTTGATATTTCAATATAGTTTACTTTAATACCATGTTTTTCAAGCTCTTCTATCATACCTTTAGCTCTTAAACCTCTTGTAGGTTGAGATAAAAGTCCCCAAACCATTGCAATATCATCTTTTTTAAGTTTATTTCTTAAAACAGCTTCTTTTGCCAATGCAATACCACTTGTATAATTATCAGTTCCAACATATCCAAAACCATTAGCTGTATATTTACTTTGAAGTTGGGGTAAAGGTGTATCTAAAGTTGTAACTAAAATACCACTATCTATCGCTTTTTTTACAAGAATAGAATAAGCATCATCACCAGGATGTCCCATAATTGCAACACCATCAACATTTGATGCGATTGCTTTATTGAAATTATTGATCATCTTTGAAGAAGACCAATCAGAATAATAGATTTTTAAATCTACACCTAAATCATCTGCTGCCATTTTGGCACCAGTTACAACAATATTGGCATAAGATCCACCAACACTTCCACCTGCGTCAAAATATATTTTGACTTTATCACCTGCAAAAATCGTAGATGCAAGTAAACTTACTAAGAAAATAATTCTTTTCATAGTTTGTATCCTTAATATGAGTTTTTTGATTTTTTTTCACGAACAAAGCGTAGCTTTTAAGATAGAATAGTGCTAAATTGTGTACCTAAACTTAGGTCTAAAAGTAAAATTTATTTTACCATTTAAAAGTATAATATTATATTTCTTAATTTTTACATAAATCCAAATATTGCAAAAAATAGTATCTACTTAACAGTACTTCACTATAGGCTTAACATTTTGCTGAACAATATTAAAAACATGCTCTTTCTTTTTATCAATCCATCCAGATGTCTCATCATTGTAAATGATGATATTGGCATCTTTCTTATCTTTAAATGGCCGAATTGCCCGTCCTATTATTTGTTGCATTCGAGCAGTGTCTTCAAATGGTGGATATGCAGGACTTGCACAAAAAACATTTCTAATAGATGGTATATCTGTCCCCTCCCCTAGAAGTTTTGAAGTGCCTATAAGAACATAGTCTGTTATCTCATTTTCAGTCAGGCTATCAAAAATTTTGTTTCTTTCTTTTGCTTTTGTATCTGCATCTATATAAAGAACATTGTAGTTAAGGGATAGTTCCTCTTGTAAAGTTTGTCCTAACTCCAATGTATTTACCAATACAACAGAGCGATTTTCCTTAAATTGCTGTTTTTCAATTACAAGAGAATTTTTTATATCATTGATAATCATCTCTTTTCTTTTTTTTGATTTGTCTATATTTTTTTTTAGCATACCAAGTTTTATATTGAAATCCAAAGATTGAAGATAAGGTTGTTCTATATTTATTTTGTAGTTTGTATTTTTAAATTGTATATTTGGACGCACCAAAAACTTATCTCTATACAGATCAGCTATCTCTACACGTGCAAGCTCACTTCCTACTAAATCAAAAAGTCTTTGTTCATTTTGAGTATTGTTTCTATATGGAGTGGCTGTTAATCCATGTTTATACATAGCTGGTATTTTTGAAACTACATTGTAGTAAACATCAGCACTTGCTTTATGCATCTCATCACACATAATCATGGAGTATTTATCTTTTATAACTGTTTGTAAAGTAAGTTCAGTATTTAAAGACTGCCAAGTAGTGATAAGTATAGGAGCACCAAACTCTTTTTTAGATGAACTAAGCTCCCCTATCATACTTGGGTCAATATCCAAAATAGCTTGAAACCTTTTTTTTGTTTGTTTTACTAAATCTGACTTTGGAACTATAAATAGTGTTCGGATATTTCTCTTAGCGATTAGATATGCAGCAATATTTGTTTTTCCAGCACCAGTAGGTGCATAGATATATCCAGTTAATGTTGTACGAGTAAATTTATCCACACAATCTTGTTGAAATCTTCTAGGTTGAAAATCTTTAATTCTTATGGATTCTTGATTGTTTATAATTTTACAATTGTCTCTTTGGGGAACATTTACATTCCATTGAATATCTTTACAAATGTTTTTAAACTTGGTAAGCAGTTCTAATACTTTTCCATAAGGAAATAACTTTTCAGTCATGCCATCTATTAGTGTTACTTGACTTCCTATAATTAGTTGCATCATAATCTCCATGTATATATTAAAAATATTATATACTAAAAAAAAATTTTAATGAGAAATAATGGCAAATTGCAATGTTTTTTGAAATTAAGAGAAAAACAAGAGTTTAAAAACTCTTGTTTGAAGTAAGATTACTTTGAAGCTTTTGCTTCTTTAATCCAAGCATTTACTTTTGTTTTATTAGCTTTTAACCATGACTGAACATGTCTTCTAACATCTTTTTCTTTCTTTTGACCATTTGACATAAGAAGATTTTGACCACTAACGTCATTTACACTTAATTTTACAATATCAAATAATTTTGCGATATCCTTATGTTTTGTAGTAACACTACTATTTGCAACTATATGTTGAGTGTTAGCATTAAATCCATAATCAGCACCATTAGAAAGTTTAGTTGATTTTGAATTTGGATTTGCATGATGTGTTACTTGTAAAAATACAACATCCTTACCAGGAACTAATTTACCAGAAATCCAGTATGGAGTCCATGTGTAATATAAGATTGGTTTACCAGTTTTGTAGTTAGCAATTGTATCAGCAATAAGTGCTGAGTAAGAACCTTTGTTATAATCAATTGTATCTTTTAGTTTATATTTGTCTAAATGATAATCAATCACTTTTGAACATCCCCATCCTGCATCACAACCAGTTAAATCAGCTTTTCCATTTCCATCGATATCAAATAGTTTTGCAATCTTTGGATCTTTTAAGTCATTAATATATTTTATATTGTACTTATCTGCTGTTTTTTTATCAATTAAATAACCCTGTGCACAGTTGCTAATAAATGGTGAAAACTTAGCAATCTTCTTTGCTCCTCCTGCACCTTTTATCATAATATTTTGTAAAGGATCCCAATGAGCTGCCATAAAATACACTTCATCATTTTGAGCATTACTTGCTATTGTTTGAAATGCAACATCATAACCAACGCCGTTAGTTATCTCTACTTCATGTCCAAGTTTCTTTAAAAGCTCAACCACAATTTGCAGTTGAAACCCCTCCTCTGCAATTGTTGTTTTAACAGCTGTTACTTTTGCACCAAATAGTGACGATGCTACTACAGTTGAAGCTACTGCTCCAATTAAAAGTTTTTTTAAATTCATTTATTCTCCTTATTTTTTAATTAATTTATAAATTAAACCAACTGGCCCTTTTTGGTACCATTTAGTTTTATCATTTTTATCTCTTTGCCCCATTGATTGTGTTAATCTATCTAAAATAATAGCTAAAAGAACAATTCCCAATCCACCAACAGCAGCAAGACCTACATCTAATCGTCCAATACCACTTAATACCATTTGTCCAAGACCACCAACTGCAATCATTGAAGCAATTACAACCATTGAAAGTGATAACATAAGTGTCTGATTTACACCTGCCATAATTGTAGGCATTGCTACAGGAATTTGTACTTTCCATAACATTTGAGAAGAACTTGCTCCAAATGATCTTGATGCTTCGATTAAGTCTTCTGGCACTTGTCTAATACCTAGATTTGTAAGCCTAATTAATGGTGGTAATGCAAATATAATAGTTACTATTACTCCAGGAACATTACCAATACCAAATAGCATAACAATAGGAATCAAATATACAAAAGCTGGTGTAGTTTGCATTGCATCAAGGATTGGTCTTATTATCTTGTCTACTGTATCACTTTTCGCACTCCAAATTCCAAGAGGAAGCCCTATTGCTACAGAAAACAATACAGATGTTATAACAAGAGATAAAGTAATCATAGACTCTTCCCAAGCTCCTATAAATCCAATTATAAAAAATGATACCAAAGTTCCAAATGCTAGTTTTTTACTTGAAACTTGCAATGCTAAAAGTACAAAAAACAAAATTACAGCATATGGATTTAGATATAACAAAAAACTCTCAATTGTTTTTAAAACTATATCAATGGGAGCTTTTGCAGTTAAAAAAACTTCTCTAAAGTTTTGAACCAACCAATCAATTCCATTATTTGTCCAAGTATCAAAAGGTATTACATCATTTTCAAAAGGATTTAATATATTAAACTCTTTTACATCATCAACAGGAGCCGAAGCCGCTTCATCCGCCCAATTTACTGATGACTCTTTATTTTCTTGTGCAGTGGAAGCATTTCCCCAAGGGTCATTACTCATTTATAACTCCTTCATCAAATACTTTTAATAATCTACTTTTTGAGATTGTTCCTTTATATTTTCCACTATCATCAACAACAGCAATTGGCAATGTATACTCAGCAATAGTACCAATAAAATCACTAATTGCTAAGTTCTCATTAATTGCTTCATTACAATAAATTGCATCATGAATAGTTCCACCAAGTTTTTTTTGTTCTTTTAGCTTTTCTAAAGTTACTATTCCCAAAAACTTACCATTTTTCTCTATAAAGTATGCAAAATCTTCATCAAAATCTGCGATATATTGTAAAGCAGCTTTAATACCAGTTCCATTTTTATTGATAATTGTAGAATGCACTTTTTTTGCAATATGGGAAGCTCTTAATACTGAAGTAACATCAACACCTTTAAAAAATGATTTAATATAATCATTTGCTGGTTCATTGATAATCTCTTCAGGTGTCCCTATTTGAGAAATCTCTCCATTTTGCATAATCGCTATTCTATCGCCAATTCTAATAGCTTCATCCAGATCATGAGAGATAAAAACAATAGTTCTTTTCTCTTTTTCTTGAAGTTGTAGGAGTTCATCTTGCATCTCTGTTCGAATAAGAGGATCAAGTGCAGAAAATGCTTCATCCATAAGCATAATATCAGGGTCATTTGCTAAAGCACGAGCTAATCCCACACGCTGTTGCATTCCTCCACTTAATTCATCTGGATATGATTCGCTGTGATATTCAAGCCCTACTTGTGCTAAAGCTTTTTGTGCAGCTTCATATCTTTTAGATTTTTCAATCCCACTTAATTCTAAACCAAAAGATACATTATCTATAATATTCATATGTGGCATCAAAGCAAATGATTGAAAAACCATAGATATCTTTTTTCTTCTGATATCTATGAGTTCTTTATCATTTAAGTCTGTTACATCAGTTTCATCAATATATATTTTTCCAGAAGTTGGTTCGATAAGTCTATTTAAAAGTCTTACAAGAGTAGATTTTCCAGAACCAGAAAGTCCCATTATTACAAATATTTCACCCTCGTTGATTTCAAAACTTGCACCTTGTACACCTATTGTCATCCCTGTCTTTTTAAATATTTCGTCTTTTGTCAGTCCATCAGATAACATTTTTAAAGCTTTTTTAGGTTCTTTACCAAAAACCTTAAAAACGTTCTCTACAATCAGTTTTTCATTTCTACTGTGAATTATATACTCCTTTAATTATTAAAATTCACATATATGATGTATAAAATGAACTTTATTAATGTAACTAAAGTATAGCATAAATGTAAGTATTCTACATTAAACTAAAAGTTTTTTAAACTTATTATGATTGGATGTGTAACTTCTTGTTAAAATAAATCACTATCTTATTGTTATTAATCAACATAAATAACATCAATAAACTCTTCTTGATTATTAAATTCTTGGATATATTTTAAAGTTCTTGAGGCAAGTTCATACTTAATATTATTGGCATCAACATTATTGATAATCCAATATAAATAATCAACATCCAAATCAACCCACCTTGTTCCCAAAAACTTTCCAAATCCAATTTTTTGAGTTTCTATATCAGAACTATATATAGATTCTAATTGCTCTTTAGCTTCAGAATTTCCCATATCTGCTAAACCATGAAGATATTCTGTTGATAATTTATCCCATTCTAAATCTGTATATACTCCAAAATCTATTGTATCTTTCATCTCTTTCCTCTTGAATTATAAATTTTATAATATTAGCATCTATTGTATTTAAAACAATTTTGATATTGTATGTGTATTGAATCTATTTTTTGTATAATTAGAATTATATTATTTCAATTTATAAGGATGCACATGAAAAATAAAACAAAAGAAGAGCTTATAGTAGAATGGAAACAAATGAGAGGTAACTTTTTTAATCTTTTAAAAGAGGATAAAAAAGAGTTTGAAAAAGCTTATAAAAATCATCCATTTTATAACTCTGTATTACAAAACTTTGATAAAAGTTTTCGAGATATAAACCAAATAGCAAAAACACAAATAGAGATTTTTTTAGAAAATGAGCAATAACAACTATACAAACCAACGAGGATTATAAATGAAAAAGATAATATTTTTATTATTTTTAACAATAGGAGTCTCAATATCAATGGCCAAAACAATTGCAAAAATACCAGAGGCATCAGGAATATGTTATATAAATAAATCAAATACTTTAATAGTTGTTAACGACGAGGGTTGGATATATGAAATCAAAACAACTGGAAAGATTATAAGAAAAAAGTACTTGGGTAAATATGATTTAGAGGGTGTAACTTACAATGAGAAAACCAATAAACTTTTACTTGCTATTGAATACAAAGAGAGTATATTTGTTCTAAATAAAGATAGCTTTGAGATAGAAAAGAAAATCAAAATAAAAAGAAGTTTCAAAAAAGTTAAAGTTTTAAAAAAATCAAAAGGGAACGGACTTGAAGCAATTGCCATAGATAAAAATGGTGATATTTATGTTTCAAATCAATCAAAAATCACTTATAAGAAAAAACTCAAAGAAAATGCATCAGTTATCTTAAAAATAAGTGGATTAAATAAGAAAAAAGCAAAAATTGAAGAAGTTTATAATCATGGATATATTGATATAGCAGGGATGACTTTTTCTAATAACTATTTATACATGACTAGTGATAAAAAAAACTTATTAATAAAATACGATATTAAAAACAATAAAACAATATCAAAAATAAAATTACCAAAATCAGCGCAAGAGGGAATTTGCTTTGACAACAATGGAAATATTTATATAGCTAATGATAAAGGTAGTATATTGAAATATAAGGAAAAAAAGTTGAATCTCTAATGATTAATAATAAAAAAATAATTATTTTTTTTAATACTTTAATCTTATATATTGTAGAATATAATTTATAAAATAATTAAAGAAATAAAATGCAAAATAATATTAACTTTTCAAAAAGATTAACTTTACTATTTTTAAAACATGAAACTAATCAATACGATAAGTTTTTATTGGATACATTTGCTTCTGTTATCATAGCATATGATGAAGAGGATGCTTTAAAAAAGTTCAATAAAAATCATGTGGATTTAGTACTAGTAGAGCTAGAATCAAAAGAAGAAATGAGATTTAAACTAATAGAAGAGATGAAATCACAAAGAACATTTCTTGTAACTTTAGTAATGTCAAAAGAAAAAACATATGAACTTTTACATAAAACAATTGATTTAGGAATTGATGGATTTATAGAGAATCCATTTGATACAAAAGTATTTATAGAAAAAATAAATAATTTAAAAAACAAATACTTTTTAGGTGAAGAGTATGAAAATAATAAAGAGAATCTAAACTTACTTCAACAATACCAAAATATTACAGATAATAGTTCAATCATATCAAAAACTAATCCCTCAGGAAAAATTACTTATGCAAATGATAACTTTTGTAAGGTTTCAGGTTATACAAAAAATGAACTTGTTGGAAAAAATCACAACATGATAAGACATCCCGATACACCAAAAGCTGTATTCAAAGAGATGTGGTATACGATTAAAAATAAAAAACAACAATGGAATGGAATAGTAAAAAACATATCTAAAAATGGTAAATCATATTATGTTAAGTCTACAATTACTCCTATATTAGATGAAAATGGAAATATTATTGAGTACATAGCTTTACGACAAAATATAAGCTCAATTTTAAGCGATAAAAAACACTTCTTAGATGCAATTGAATCAAATATACTATCAATACTAGTACTTGTGCAAATCGAAGAATTTGATATGCTTGAAAAATTCTATAGCTTAACTACTATTGATCAAATAGAGAAAATGTTTGGATACAAAATACTTTCTTATTTACCAGATACTTATAAGTTTAATAATGTTTATAATTTAGATAATGGTAGATATGGACTTTTAGCAGAGTTTGATGAATATACAAAGACAGGGATACAGCTAGAAAACTATCTATCAGAATTTGTAAACAATGTAAAAAGATCTAAATTAGAAATTGATGATATTGAATATGATATAAATATATCTCTTAGTTACGCTATGGGTAAACATATGCTCTATGAAGATGCCAAATCAGGACTTGATGAAGCAATTGAAAAACATATCATAATTTGCCACTCAAATGATTTTTCTATAAAACACCAAAAAGAAGCAAAAAAGAACTTGGAAGTTATAAAAATGGTTAAAATAGCCCTTGATAACTTTAATATAGTATCGTATTTTCAACCTATTATAAATAATAAAACAAAAGAGATAGAAAAGTATGAATCACTTGTAAGACTCATAGATGAAAATGGAAAAGTGTTATCTCCTTATGAATTTTTAAATGTCTCAAAAAAAGGTACATACTACAATAAAATAACAACAAGAGTACTTGAAAATTCATTTAAAATGTTAAAAAACGTTACTACAAAATTATCAATAAACTTATCAACACTTGATATTGAAAAAGATGAAACAAGAGAACTAATATATTCGTTACTAGATGAATATAAAAACGATAGAAATAGACTTGTATTTGAACTTTTAGAAGATGAAAGAGTAAAAGACTTCCAACGAATTAAAGTTTTTATAAAAAGTGTTAAAGCTATGGGAGTGTCAATTGCAATTGATGATTTTGGAGTGGGATACTCCAATTTTGAAAGACTATTAGAGTTTGAACCTGATATACTTAAAATAGATGGATCACTAATAAAAAATATAATAAATGACAAATATAGTAAAAATGTTGTTGAAACTATTGTTACATTTGCAAAAAGACAAGATATAAAAACTGTTGCAGAATATGTTGAAACAAAAGAGATATTTGAATTTTTAAACAACTTAGGAGTTGACTATTCTCAAGGGTATTATTTTGGGAAACCAGAAGACCTAACTCTTGAATAAAATAAAATTTCAATATTGACATAGAATGTCATACCAATGTCATACGGAGTTAGTATAATTACACATTAGGTTGCTATTTCAAATGTGTGAAGTCCTTAATAGCAACTTATTTAACAGTTTATCATCAAAGTTTC
>Ga0193956_1000719_pt1 | contig 14330 bp, 14 predicted proteins | sample BB_7_MG_FD_140358 | JGI IMG/M metagenome (GOLD analysis project Ga0193956, IMG submission 140358) | Microbial mat bacterial communities from the Broadkill River, Lewes, Delaware, United States - BB_7_MG | ecosystem: Environmental > Aquatic > Freshwater > River > Microbial mats | place: USA...
ACCTTTTTTAAATAAAATATTTCCTTCTTTTTGCTCTTCACCTTTTAATCTTAAGTTTGCACCTTTTTTAATATCAGCAGGAATTTTAACTGTCTTATCAGTAACATCAAAACAGTTTTCAATAGGAATTATAGTATCCACATCACTAGGAACTTTTGCTCCTGTCATAATCTTATAACATTCATTATCCCAAAGTGATTCTTTTACCGCATCACCTTTATCACCTGCAAAAATTACTTTGTTTATATTTAAAGTTTTTCCAGCATCACTAAATTTTACTGCAAATCCATCCATAGCAGAATTATTAAATGCTGGAAGATTCTTTACGCATGAAATATCATTAGCTATCACTCTTCCAAGTGCATGAGAGATTGGTATTATCTCACTAAAAGAAGTACTTGAAACTAACTCCAAGCTTTTTTCTACAGCCTCTTTAAAATCTAAAAAATTTAATTTTTCACTCATTTAATTTCCTTGGTTTAATACTTTGATTTGTCTATATTTTTTAGCCATTATATTTACAATTTTTTCTATTTGTTCAGCAGATAGTTTTTCAATAAAAGTTAAAGAAAGAGCATTTCTGCTTGTAAGTTCATCATAACCCATAACTTGAATTACTCTTGATGGTTTAGATAATCCTAAAGAACATCCTTCTCCATTTGTGATATGAATTTCATCTAAAGCTAAAGTTCTTATCATCTCCCTTGCTTTTATATTTTTAAGTGCAAAATGCAATGTATAATCTAAAGTATCATCACTATTTACAAAAAAGTAAATATCATCTCCAAAAGCTTTTTGAAGTTTTTCTTTAAATATTTGTTGAATACTATTTTCAAAAACTTGATTTTTTAAAGCTTCAAAAATAGAATAGATTGCAATAGTATTTATAAAACCTATTGATTGTTCATCAAATAAATCATCCTTAAATAAAATTACTCCAGCGGTATTAAAGCCTGTTAATTTATAAGAATCAAAATATATTACATCACTATAATTATGAAAATTGGCACTTGCATTTGAGATGATTTTTGCATTTGTTAAAGTTCTAACTTCCTCAAGATTTGTTTTTACGAAAGTATCTATTACGTATGAAGATAAAAAAAGAAAATCTACATTAGAATTTTTAAGCTCATCAAGATTTACTTTTCCATCTTTTTGTAAAGAAATCCAAACTAAAGAAAACCCTAACTCTTCAAAAGATTTTGCTGCTTGTATTAAAGCATGAGTTTCGCCAACACTTATGGCAATTGTTCCTTTTTTACTTAATTGAAGCAATAAACCTAAAAAGCCATCATTATCAAATGAAAACGTATTTAAGTTTTTAAAAGAATATTTTGATGTAAAATCTTTTATTAATTGCTCAAAAGCTTCATTATTATTTAAAATGCTAAGTGATAAATCATCACTAATATGCAAACTTTGCATATTTTTATATTGTAAACTATTCAGCTTCGTCAAATGATTTCTCCTTGATACTAAGTATCTCTTTGTTATCTTTCAAAAACAGCTCTTTAAATCTTTTATCAGCATATTTTTTTATATCATATTGAAGTATTTTATATGTTTGTATAACTTCTCTAGCCTTTGGAGTTAAGCAACTTCCACTTTGTTCTCCTTGTCCTTTTTGAGTTACAACTAACTCATCTTCAATATTCTTTTCAAGTATTTTGATATGACTCCAAGCTTTTTTATAATTCATACCAACTCTTTGGGCTGCTTTTGAAATAGAACCTGTTTCATCTATAAGCTGTAAAACTTCTGTTTTACCACCACCAAAAATTAAATTTTGTTCTTCATCTTCAATCCAGATTTTAACCCTTACTCGCATGGTGTCCCTTTTTTTCCCTAAAACATCCAAGTTGACAATGTACAACTTCAATATCAGAGTTTTTAACCGTTGAACCAACTGCTTTTAGACTAGATTTTTGTGCTTCATCCCATAATATTTTGCACTCTAATGTTTTATGTCCCATATAGTTTTGTTTTAATCTATTATAAACCTCTATATTTGGATTTTGAAATCTTAATTTTCCAAAAACTCCTAGTTCACAATTTGTTATTTTTATGCCTAAACTTTTTGTGATTGCACTCATTTCTTTTGGTTTTCTACCAATTAATCTTGCAACTTTAAAAGCTTTTAGACAAGAGAGTTTTCCCTCTTCATCTAAATTTGTCATTAATAACTCTTTTTGAATACTATCAAGCTCTATTTTTACATGATCATCAATACTAGACATCGATTCTTCCTTGGTGCGTATAAAGATTCATTTTTCTTCCCCTTGCAAACCCAATAAGTGTTAGACCGTGTTTATGTGCAGTTTGTACTCCAAGATAAGTTGGAGCTGTTCTTGAAACAACTATTGGAATTCTATGCATTACTGCTTTTGTAACCATTTCAGAACTTAATCTTCCTGATACAAATAAAATAGATTTTGTAGTATCTAATCCTTTTAATTTGCACTTACCAATAGCTTTATCAATAGCATTGTGTCTTCCTATATCTTCAGCAGTTACAGTAGTCCCATCAAGCAAATATATCATTGCTTTGTGAACACAACCAGTTAAATAGTATAATTCACTCTCTTTATAAAATATTTTTATTTCATCTGAAATAGTTTCTGGTTTTACTTTGAAAGCAGTTTGATTAAATGGTATCTCTAAACCACCTTCAACATTTCCAGTTATTCCTCCTCCACAACCACTTGTTAGTGTTTTCTCTTTATAAAGATTTTGTAGTGAGTCTTCATTTATTTTTGCTTTTACATCTACTCTTAATCCATCTTGGCTTACTGTAATATCTTCTATGTCAGCAATAGAAGATATTACATTTTCGCTCATCAAAAAACCAATAGCATGGGCATCTTGATCTTTTGGGATTGTCATCATTGATATGGTTTTTTCTCCATTTAAATATAAAGTTAATCGTGCTTCTTCAATAGTTACATCCTCAACTTCTGTGGCTTCATTTTCTATAAGTTTTTCTATTACTACTTTTTTTAAATATTTGGCGTTTTCACTATTTTCCATATCATTCCTTTAATATGCAAATTTTGCATATTATAATATATTAAGAAAAGCATTAAGCTCAAAAGAGCTTATTTGCTAATCTTATTTTATTAAACTTTTATCTTCTTCTAAGACTTCAGGTCTTAATTGTTCTAGGTATTCAAGTGGTAATTTACCAGTTACAACACCAGGAATATAACCTTTTACAGATACAAAATATGAATATACTGTTTCAAATGTAAAGAACGAAATAATCGCACTTCCCATAAAATGAATAAACAGTAAGAATCTCTTAACTTGTATCGTTTGTGCATGGGTTGCAGCATCAGGAAACATAAACCAAATAATAAATCCACTAACTACGAGTAATGTTCCAAAAGCAACATAAGCATAGTAATTAATTCTATCCATTGGTTTGTATTTTCCTCTTAGGAAAATTTTGTTCCAAAGCTTCGATGTTGGTCTTATAAAATATTTATGATCTTTAAAAGCAATAATTGTCATAATAAACCATACAGGAATCCATCCTAGCCCTACAATTTCATGTGTTGCTCTCATAAATCGTGCTATATATCCACCGCCAGTCCAGTTACCAAATGTAATTGAAAATCCAGTGATAAATAAATAAATCATTATTAAAATATTTAATAATATTACTAATCTTTGAAAAATTGAATATACTTGAACTTTATCATCAGCTCTAGTAATTTTTGCTTGTTTTCTTCCTTTTGCTACAATAAACATTGTTAAGAATAAGAAAAACTCCACTAAAAATACTATAGGTAATAAGTGTTGTCTCTCTTCAAATGCTCTTATAACTTCTGGTGCAATTGCATCATATCTTGGTCCAAATAACCCTACTTCCATTTGCTGATAATGAGTCAAACTTTCAAAAGGAACAATTTGTCCAGTAAAATTTCCTTGCAACATCTGTAATATAAATTGATATACATACGAAATGTCAGCAATTGTTGCTAACCAGAAATACCAATATGTTAAAAGGACGAATAAAAAGCCTATAATTAAATAGACTTTATATTCTTGTAGAAAACTTTTATTTTCCATATGCTTTATCCCATCCGTATGGTGCAGATTGTACTCCATGTCCTGCTGACATTACTCTTTGTCTAAAGATATTAGATACTGATTCAGAATCACCAACTAATAAAGCTTTAGTAGAACACATCGCAGCACATACTGGAACTTTTCCTTCAGCTATTCTATTTTGACCATAAAGTTCTCTTTCATGCTCAGAATTTGTATCTTCAGGACCACCAGCACACATAGTACATTTATCCATTACACCTTTTGTTCCAAATGCACCATCTTTAGGGAACTGTGGAGCTCCAAAAGGACAAGCATATAAACAATAAGAACATCCAATACATTTGTCTTTATCATGTAAAACAATACCGTCTTCTCTAATATAAAAACAATCAACTGGACAAACTTGCTCACAAGGAGCATCTGTACAGTGCATACAAGCAACAGATAAAGAAAATTCTAAACCTTGTTTACCTTCATTTACTGTAACTACCTTTCTTCTTGAAATTTCAACAGGTAGTTCATGTGCTTCAGCACATGCAACAGAACAACCATCACAATGAATACATCTGTTTTCATCGCAGTAAAATCTCATTCTTGAAAAATCTACATTATTATTACTCATGTTGCTCTCCTACACTCTTGAAATCTGACATAAACCACCTTTTGTTTCAGGGATTTGTGTAACAATGTCATAACCGTAGTTACTAACTGTATTTGCACTCTCACCTGTAGCATAAGGAGCTGTTCCATCAGGATACTTATGAAGTAAACTTTCACCTTCTAATACACCAGCAAAGTGAATTGGAATAAATATTCTATCAGGACTTACTGAGTAAGAATAATGTGCTTTTACTTTAATTTTTGTTCCCTGAGGTGAATGAATCCACATCATAGAACCATCTCTAATTCCATATCTTCCTGCTAAATCTGGATTAATATCACAGAACATTTCAGGAGTTAATTTTGCTAGATATTTACTAGCTCTGTTTTCCATACCAGCACCGTTCATATTTACAAGTCTTCCAGTAACTAAATTAATAGGGAAATCTTTTGCCCAGTCTTGTTTAGTTTGTTCTGAAATATATCTTGTATCTACTCTCCAGTGATTTGGTTTATCTGCAAAACTTGGATACTCTTTTGTTAAATCTGTCCTTGGCGAATGTAATGGTTCTCTGTGTTTAGGAATTTCATCAGCCCATCCCCAAACTTTAGCTCTTGCTTTTGCATTTCCATAAGGAGCGATTCCAGCTTCCATACATTTCTCAGCGATAATATTTGATTTATCAACTTTCCAGTTTTTACCAATTTTTGCTTTTTCATCTTCTGTTAATGTAATACCTAACACAGCTTCAATGTTATCTTTAGTAATTTCAGGATATCCATCTTTGTTACTTGAATTTTTAGGTGCACTTCCTTTACCAGCAAGTAAATCCACACCATCTTTTTCAACACCAAATCTGTTTCTGAATCCCATACCACCTTCTTTAACACTTCTGTTAATGTTGTACAGTACTGGACTTCCAGAGTGTGATTCTGTCCAACAAGGCCATGGTAAACCATAGTACTCACCAGTCATTTCTCCGTAACCTCTTAAAGATACTTCATCAAACATATGCCAATTTTCTTGATGTTTTTTCAATCTAGCAGATGTCCAACCTGTTAATCCAATAGTTTTGATAATTCTAGCTATCTCATCTGTTGCATCTTCTGGCCAAGTAAAATCTTTTTTATTCTCTTTTATTTTCATACCTGCTGTTAATTGATCATAAAAACCTAATCTTTTTGCAAGTTCAAACATAATGTCTTGGTCAGTTTTCGACTCATACATTGGTTCTACTACTTTATCTCTCCATTGTGAAGATCTATTTGTAGCTGTTACTGAACCTGCTGTTTCAAATTGCGTTGCAGCTGGTAAAATATAAACATCATTTTGTTTATCAGTAAGAATTGCACCCTCATTTACAAATGGGTCACAAAATACTGCTAAATCTAAATTATCTAATGCTTCTTTAACTTTTTTAGTTTGTGCTGTTGATGTAATACCATTACCCATTACAAATAAAGCTTTTAATCTTGTACCTGCATTATGAATAGCATCTTCACCTTCATTTTCACCTAAAACTCCAGCCCACCATCTAGCTAATGTAAATCCTTTTTTACCCATCCATGAAGGATCTTTAAATCGACCTTGAAGCCATTCAAAATCAACTCCCCATGATGAAGCAAAATATTTCCATGAACCTTCAGATAAACCATAATACCCAGGTAATGAATCAGCTAAACAACCAAAATCAGTTGCACCTTGAACATTATCATGACCTCTTAGAATATTAGTTCCACCACCTTCAACACCCATATTACCAAGTGCTAATTGTAAAATTGGAGCCATTCTAGTATTTGAAGTTCCATTTGAATGTTGAGTTAAACCCATAGCCCAAACTAAAGTTCCAGGAGTATGTTGTGCATAGTGTTTAGTAATTTGTACTATTAAATCTGCATCAACACCTGTTACATCTGCAACTCTTTCAATAGGCCAGTTTTTAGCCTCTTTCATAATATCTTCCATACCATAAACTCTATCATTAATAAAGTTTTTATCATGCCAACCTTTTTCAAAAATGATATTTAACATTCCATACATAAATGGAATATCAGTACCAGGTCTAATTTGTGCATAATAATCTGCTTTTGCAGCAGTTTTAGTATATCTTGGATCTATAACTATTATTTTTGCATTATTTCTTTCTTTTGCTTTTAAGAAATGTTGGAATCCAACTGGGTGGTTAACCGCTGGATTAGCACCGAAAATAATGATCGCTTTAGAGTTTTGAATATCTCCTAAAGAATTTGTCATAGCACCATAACCCCATGTATTTGCCACACCGGCAACTGTTGAGCTATGTCAAATTCTAGCTTGGTGATCTATATTATTAGTTCCAAACATTGCAGCAAATTTTCTATAATAATACGATTGCTCATTATTGAATTTTGCTGACCCTAAAAACATTGTTGAATCAGGACCATCTTTTTGTCTTAAGTCTTCTAGTTTAGATGCAATTCCATCTAAAGCTTCATCCCAAGAAATTCTTTTCCATTGACCGTCTTTTTTCACCATTGGATGTTTAAGTCTTACTTCAGATCTAACCATATCTATCATATCGGCACCTTTACAACAGTGACCTCCAAGTGATACAGGATGATCTTGAGCAACTTCTTGTCGTACCCAAACTCCATTTTGAACCTCTGCTATTACTCCACAACCTACAGAACAAGCCGTACAAACAGTTTTAACTGTTTTAGAACCTGGGAATGGATTTTTAATCTCTTCCTCAGTAGCTTTTCTAGTTGCTTCTGTACTAGCAAATGATGATGTTACACCAAATGCAGTTGCAACAGCAGCCATTTTCATAAATGACCGTCGTCCTACTTTTGCATTTAGAGTTTCATATGTATTTGCTGACATACATTTCCCCTCTAGTTATTTTGCGTTCTTGTAATATTCATCCCAAGTCGCTGTTTTTTTGTAAAGAATCTCTTTTTTATTAGAACTTCCTACAACAACACCATTATTACTATCATCTTGATGTGATGATTTACCAGTAGCAGCCAATACAGTAGTACCAGCAGCAACTGCTGCACCTGCAGCTACCATTGCCGTTTTCTTTGCAAATTCTCTTCTGCCTTCTTGCACGACTGACCTCCTTATAGAAATTAAGCCCCAAAAAGTCACTCTTAAAAACTAAACGCTTTTAAAAGCACTTTATTAAGAGACTTTAGTGAAAAAACTTTTTTATTTTCTCAATAAAATCCCCAAAAAAGCCTAAGCTTTTTTAGACTTCAGTTTCCATTGCACTTGCATTATCAATTGGGAAATCTGCTTGTTTTTCTTCTTTTGGACCTAAAGCTTTTAAAGCTTTATTTCTCTCTCTTCTTAACTGTTCTTCTTCTGAAATCTCTTCTATTACTTCTTTTTTCTCAACTCTTATTTTTGGTACTGGTTTTGTAACTTCTAAAAATAATCTTTCAAACTCAACAAAGGAGTGTAGGACAATCATTAATTGTGTATATATTTTTGAGTGCTCATGCTCATAAACTTCTTTCGCAAACTCATCAACAAAATCATTTAATATTTGTGAAAAGATACAATGAACAGTATTTTCATACTCTTTTTCACCATTAGCAATACTATCGCAAAGTTGTGACATAAATGAAAATATAAAGCCAACTGAATCTTCGTACTCAAAGAATTTTTTTTCATCTCTTCTTATTTTTGTTTTTGCAACAAATTGAATCATTTCAACTCTTTTTTTACCTGATTCAACGCCCTCATCATAATATGAAGCAGTAAGTCTAATTTTTTTTGTCGAAGGATTATGAAATAAATCATCAAACTCTTTTATTAAAGATACATTTGAACTACTATCTAATATATTTGAAAGTGTTTCTAATGCTTCACCAGAAGTTTGATCTAATGGGTTTTGCTTTAAGATATTGATTAATCTAATTAATTCAAAATAATTTTCACTTTTTTGAGAAGGAACAAAAAAGTTAGCAAATAGATTATAGTAAAGTGCTCTTGCTTTGTTTATTGCTTGATTATCTTGCATTATTTAATCCTTGATTTTTTTGGTCAAAATAGCTTTGCATCATAATTTTTGGTTTACAATCTGCACAACAATATAAACTTCTCTCTTTTATAGGGTCACTTGAGAAAATTGGTCCCATCATAGCGGCAATTTTTTCAATTGATTTTGTTGTTGCAAACTCTTTACCACATTCAACACAAGCAAATAAAGTATCACGAGCTAAAATATTTTCTTTAAACCACATAGGCTCTAATTTTATAACATCTCTTTCAATAGTTAAACAATCTTTTTCAGGACATGAAACTTCACAATAACCACAAGATGTACATAAACTTGGATTTAGTCTTAAAGTATTATCACTTGCATCTGCTTGAAGTGCATCTACATTACAAGCTCCAACACAAACTAAACATAAAGTACAATTCACTTCATTTACTTTTACAAGTCCATAATGAATATGCTCACCAGTTTTTACTTCACCTAAATTTTCATTACCAACTAATTTTTGTAGTCTATGAGAGAATATTTCTCTTTTTTTCAATGAATCTTGATTAAAATTAAAATATGAATTTTCTACAAATGAAACTTTTTCTAAAGCCTCTTTTAACTCTTCTTTATTCATAGCAACCAAAATTGCATCTTTTGCATACTTTAATTGATAAATATCATTTACGATTCTAATTGCATCACCTGTACCCTTTGATATAAAATCACTATAAAAGATTACTTGTGAGCCACTTAATTGTAAAAGTGTTAAGAATGAACCTTCATGTAAAAACTTTTCACCTTCAATTGCAAATGGTAAAACATTCTCTTTTAGTGATACTTCTAAATTATCTAAATTCATTTTTTGAGGAATTATTAAAGGATGAGTCTCTTTATAAAACTTACTCATTTCATATAGCGCTTCTTTATTTGATGGTGCATAATCAATAGCTCCACTTGGACATACTGAAACACATCCACCACATCCGTGACAATCAATTTGAGAGAAAGCTAAAGTTTTTGTTTTATCATCTTTTGTAATTGCAACAGTTGGACAAACTTCTTCACATTTACTACAGATTTCTTCTCTTCTTCCATGATATTGACAGATATTTTGATCATAAGTTGTAAATTTTTTATAAGAGTAAGAGTTAATATTTAATTTTAAAGTTTCAATTACTTCTTCAATACTTGATAAGTTTGGATCAAATGTTCCACTTTGATTTAATCCCATTTGTTTAGCATCAAACCAAACAATTTGAGATACATTTAATGTTACATCTTTTCCTTCATCGTCAACAATAACTGATAAGTTTCCAATATGCCCTGAAATATCTTTTAAAATATCTTCATTTATAAAAAATAGTTCAAAATCATTTTTATCAATCTTTTCTATAAAATTTTCATAATCTTCTTTTGAATTAGCTATTAATAAAAGTTGATTTGATATATCTTGAGAATATGAGATGTCTTGTGCAAAATCATATTTTGTTGCCGCTATTTCATAAAGTTTTGATACATTTTTAATTTTTTCAGATAAGTTATCTTGTGAATTATTGATATAAAAATCAATTTCTTTTGCAGTTAATTCGCTTTTAACTTCATCACTATTTGAAATTAGAAAGCTTTTATTTTCTAAGTCTTTAACATTTGTAGTAACTAATATTTCATCACTAACAGGAAAATCAAGTCCCTTAGGATTGTAATATATAAATTCTTGCATAAACTATGCCTTTTTTGGTAAAATATATTTTACCTTATTCTATATGTTTAAAAATTAAACAGCACTTAAAAAATAAAATATTTTTTACCTTTTAATATTAATGTGTTACCTTTATGAACTAAATATTGATAAAATCAGCAGATTTTGTTGGATATTTTAGTAAACTTGATTTATGACAAAAAGAATACCCATAATAATTTTTTTATTTTTAATTTCATACTATTTTTTTAAAGACCAAGTTTTTGAAGAAAAAACTATATTAGTAGGTTCATCTCTTCCAAAGACAGGAATCATAAAATCTTGGGGTGATGGCGTTAGTGTAGGTGCTAATTCTTATTTTAAATATGTAAATGATAATAAGCTTTTAGGTAATAAAACAATAAAATTTATAACTTATGATGACAAGTATGAGCCCGAACTTACAATTGATAATTTAAATAAATTAGTTTATCAAGATAGAGTTTATGCATTATTTGGTTTTGTAGGAACACCTACAGTAAAAAGTATCTTACCATTTTTAGAAGATTTAGATATTCCATTTTTTGCTGCTTTTACTGGTGCTTCTTTTTTAAGAAATAATAAAAATGAAAATTTTATAAACTTTAGAAGTTCATATAAAGAAGAGATTGAAAAAATTGTTTACCATCTTCATAATAAAAAAAATCTAAATAAAATTGCAGTTTTTTATCAAAATGATGATTATGGAGAAGAAGGATATATTTCATTGCTTCAAGCTTTAAAGAAAAGAAATCTTCCTTTAGTAGCTGAGGGATCTTATAAAAGAAATACTTTATCGATTACCCATGCTTTTAATGAAATAAAAGATGCTAAACCAGAAGCTATCATAATGATTGGCGCTTATAAATCCAATGCCTTATTTATAAAAAAAGCAAAAGAAAATGAAAATTTAAAAGATACTATTTTTTGTAATATTTCATTTGGTGATGCAAATGCTATGATAAAAGAGTTATCCAACTTAAATGTAAATACAAATAACCTACTATTTTCTCAAGTAGTACCAAGTTATACAGATACTTCAATTGAAGTAATAAAAGAATATCAAGAACTTATGCATAAATACTATCCAAAAGAAGAACTTGGATTTATCTCACTTGAGGCTTTTTTAGCTTCAAAGATTTTAGTAAATTCAATTTATAGGATTGAAGGTGATAGAACAAGACAAAAACTTCTTTATACCTTAGAAACTACTCCAAACAACATATTAAAAGGTTTAAATATAAACTTTAGAAATACTCAACTTTTAAATAAAGTATATTTATTTAAATATCTTGATAATGAATTTAAAGAGATAAAATAATGAAAAATAGATTTAACAAAATTTTATCATACTTTGATAACTTAAGTTTCAAATATAAAACATCATTTTTAGTTTTTATTATTGCTGGTGGGATGATTTGTATTGTTATATTATCTCAAATATCCATTTTTACAATAAAAGGAGATTTTGATATTTTATTTGATAAAAGAACTAAATCTTTGATTAAACTTGAAAATATAAAAGATACTTATAAAGTAAATATTCAAGATACTCTAAAAGATATGGAGCAAGAAAATATTACTTATAATCAAGCAAAAGAGGTTTTGCAACTAGCCCAACAATTGATAAATAAAAACTGGGAATCTTATAAAAAAGAAGATTCAATAAAAAACGATGAATTTATAACTTCTTTTATTAAAAAATTTATTCTTAAGGATGAAAATATTGATGAAAATATAATTCTAAAAGAAAATATTATAAAAAATATAAATCAAAAAATGCTTCAAATAAAAAGTAAACTAAATAAAATAAATATTAATGACAAAAGAGATATTCTTTCTCAATTGAATCTTGAGATAAATGCAATTTCAATCTATATTACAAGTTTGATTAACTACGATTTATCAATCGCTGTAAATGAAAAAAGAAATACTCAAAAAGTATTCAATACTATTATCATTTTTTCAATTTTCTCTATTTTTATAGTATTTTTATTTTCAGTAATTCTTTCTATTATTATTATTGAAAATTTTAAACAATTACATAATACATTGGAATTAAAAGTTGATGAAAAAACAAAAGAGCTTACCGAACTAAATAACTATCTTGAAACTAAAGTTTCAAAAGAAGTTGCACAAAATAGAAAAAAAGACATTATTATGTTTCAACAAGCAAGGTTAGCTAGTTTAGGTGAAATGTTAAATAATATTGCCCATCAATGGAGACAACCTTTAGGTACGATTACAATGATTATTCAAAGTTTTCAAATTAAGATGAGTCTTGGAAAGCTTACAGATAAATATGTAGATGAAAAAGTACAAGATGCATTACTTTTAGCAAATAATATGTCAAATACTTTAGATGACTTCAAAAACTTTTTTGACCCAGATAAAGTAAAAAGTAAATTTGAGATCAAAAATTGTATTGAACACTCTATTGATTTATCTAAATATCTTCTTACTAAAGAAAATATTCATATAGAACTAGTTGTAAAAGATAATATGAAAATCAATAGTTATTACAATGAATTATCACATGTATTTTTAAATATTATTTCAAATTCAAAAGATGCTTTATGTAGTACTGTTGATAAAGATGATAGAATTATTAAGATAATAGTTAACAAGTATAAAAACCAAGCTATCATAAATATGTTAGATAATGGAGGAGGAATTCCTTCTGATATTATTCCTAAAATATTTGAACCATACTACACTACGAAATATAAAAGTGCAGGAACAGGAATTGGTTTATATATGTCAAAGCAAATTATTGAAAAACATATGAATGGTTCTATTTCATATAAAAATATTGTACACAAAATAAAAGACAATAAAAACTATAATTGTTCACTATTTACAATTAAAATACCTATTGATAGCGGAGAAATCAATGAACAATAAAGATTTAAATATCTTACATGACTTTAATATTTTATATTTAGAAGATGATGAAAATTTATTAAAACATACAACTGATGTATTAGAGGATTTTGTAAATAATATCTATGCTGTAAAAACTGTAAATGAAGCATTAGATATATTACTAAATAAAAAAGTAGATGTAATAGTTTCAGATATTCTACTTGAAAATGAAAATGGAATTGACTTTTTGACTCATTTAAAAAGTAAAAATATTAATATACCAACAATACTAACAACAGCTCATACAGATACAAAGTATTTACTTGATGCAATAAAATTAAAAGTTGAAAACTATATTGTAAAACCTATAAATATTAAAGAGTTATTAAATAGTTTACATGACATTTTACTTCCAATCGTTCAACAAAAAGAATTAATAAAAAACAATAATGTTATCAAAACAATCTCTGCAATTACAGATAGTAAACAAGTAGAAATAGTAAAGTTTATAATAAACAATTTAGATAATGAAAATTTATTTATAGCTTCATATACTGATATTATGGAAGAGTTTTCCATATCAAAACCAACACTAATCAAACTTTTTAAAGAACTTGCAGAAAAAAATATATTAGTTAAAGTTCAACATAAAACTTATAGATTCAATGAATCTAGTTTAGAAAATCTCTAAAATATTGGTTATATTTTTTGTAGGGAGATTGGATGAAGCTTTAGATATATAATTTAAAAGCTCACTTTTTTTGTTCCACACCCCCTTAAGATTTGTGGAACTTTGCAGTTTTTACTTTTTGAACACTTTATGGAACACGGAAAATTAATATGAGTGCTTCGTGTTCCAAAAATAAGAGATTTAGGAGAATATTATCCAAATTTTTGTGTCTTATTTTTTGTTTACAGATCAGTCTTTTACACTTTCTCTTATATAAAATCAATTTAATTTATCTATAATTAATATTATTTATTTTTAAGAACAACCATTAAAAAATGATTGTTTTGCATATTTTATTGCTTCTTCTTTAGTAATTGAACCAGATTCAATTAATGTCCAAGCTGTATCTAAAATATTGTCAAAAAACATTACTAGCCAAGTAGTTGAAAAT
>Ga0193956_1000721_pt1 | contig 14296 bp, 5 predicted proteins | sample BB_7_MG_FD_140358 | JGI IMG/M metagenome (GOLD analysis project Ga0193956, IMG submission 140358) | Microbial mat bacterial communities from the Broadkill River, Lewes, Delaware, United States - BB_7_MG | ecosystem: Environmental > Aquatic > Freshwater > River > Microbial mats | place: USA...
AACGCCGGGGTCGAAAACCTGTTCCTGTCTGCCGAATACGTGCAACAAAGCGGCGGTGATACCGACATCGAAAACGACGGCAACGCCTGGTACGTGGAAGCGGGCTGGACATTCGCTGATGCACCATGGACACCGAACCTCAACGCACGCTACGCCAGCTTCAGCGGTGATGATGCCAGCACTACCGACAACGAAGCATTTGACCCGCTGTTCTTCGGCTTCACCCGTGGCTTCGGTACCTGGTTCCAAGGCGAGGTCGCTTCCAACTACTCCGGCCCGGCCAACAGCGGCAACGACGTAACCAAGATGGAACTGTCGCTGTTTCCAAGCGAATCGCTGATGATCGGACTGCAATCCTGGCAGTTCACGCCACAAGACGACGCTGATGATACCGCCGGTGACGAGATCGACCTCTACGCCATGTGGACTATCAACGACAACGTCATCTTCAGCCCGCTGGTGGGCTGGTACACCCCGAAAGGCGACACCGTCAAAACCAATCAGGGTAACGACGACACCAACTTCTACGCTCAGGCGGTGCTGATGCTGTTCTATTAATACCCGGTTAACTCGCACGCTCTCTGTTCCGATGCCTCGGAGCACTTGCATCGATGGTGAAAGCCATCGGTGCTTTTTTGGTTTTGGGGCGGGGATATTCAACCAGAACAGGGCTTGTATAGGAAATGAGGTATTGGGGATAATTAATGAAGCCGAGTATCGGTTTTAGGAACATGGATGGTGGTTTTTATGGTGAGCAGGCAAGTAGAAAGAGATATTTTTATTGAATGGAATCTTCGTTTATTGAGAAGCTTTTTCTCTCAATCATCAAAGAGACAGGAAGTATTCCTACGTGTCGACAGGCACTTTCTGGATCAGATTGGCCCTGATCTTGGCGGTGATGAGGGTTTTCGAAAAGCAGTCATCCAAGGGCCAAGCTGGACTAAAAAAGAAACATGCCTAACTGAGCGAGCTATAGAGTTATCAAAGCAACGCCAGTATTCCTCCAAAAACTACATTGACCCTGGAAGTTTGCATTCGGTCTATGAAGAGCGAAGAGCGCCATCGTATTTACCTTACTTAGCAGCTCTTGTGAGAACCTCCTCTGAAACAACTCAAGGTTTCTACAAAAAATTTCGACAAGACTTTGAGCTTCCGGATACTTTCAACTCACCGGATATGGAAGAACTTGAACGAGTGTGGGCAGACCTTGAGAACTGGACAAGGCAGTGCCAAGGTGAGTTTGGATATTTTCACTTCAGGAGACTTGGTGGTTACAGGCGTATTGGAGCTGCTTTATCTCAATGCATTGCCAAGCCAAAAGATATCGAGAATATTCCAGTGGCTTTTGCTCAGGCCAACGTTTCACCGGGCCAAAAATTGAATCATGAAGATATTGTTCGAATTCTTAATGAGGCAAAAAATAGCTATTGGTATTACTCGAAAGGTTTCACAGAGGCTCTTGGCCACAGTGAGTTTTACGAACCTTTGCAAGAGATAATCAGCTCAAGTTATGACGATTGGGATGGAACATTTCCTAGCAATTGTTCAGATAACTCAGCTACCAATAATTCAACGTCTAGCTCCTCAGCATCAGTACCGCAGTTAAGCTTGGCTCTTGCTCTAGAATCAAAAAAACCATTGGGTTTTTCCCCACGCTGGTATGTTCCAGCATTAGAAGACAGTGGCTCCTTTGAGCTCAGCTGGCATCGAAGTAAATGGTTTGGCTCATTTTTAGGAACAGAGGGTGTCTGCGCACAAAATGATACGAGCTTAGTTGAGGAATTATGGAATATCGCTAGCCAAAACAGCTCTCCAAAAAGAACATTTGAGCTCAGACACTATGATTCAGAGAATTCCGATCCTTCACTCATAGGGCTAGACCTTCCCTGTAGGGATTTATGGGTTCTAATACCACGTAGAAACCCATTCACTGGCCAATTTGAGTTGGTAGAAGGGACGTTACCAGCAACAGGGGCCGCTTATCTCCTGGCATCTCCTCATAACACCACAGCTCTAAAGCATTATTTGGAACAGAAACGTTCAGGTACAATAACCGAAGCGGGTGGTATACCTAATGACTGGCTATTAGCTCGCTTGCCTGACTGCTCCCTATTAACAGATGAGCAACGACTGCTTCCAGATGGTAGGCCGCATGCCCATCCAAAGCCTCACCCTATACGTTTCACTGGAGGACGCTCAATTCGTAGGGGCTATCATCGTATGTTCTTACCCTACGACCTGCCAACGATTGAGCTTGATGCACCAGATGGGACAAAAATTATCTTCTCTAGTGATATTGCTATTAAGCCAGCCGAGCAGGACTTCCCGCTAAATCGAGACGACGATTTTAAATCGAGAGAACGTTTCGAAGTAGTCTTATCACATTGGAATAGTGCTCTTTATGAACTACAAGCAGTAGACAAGTCGGGAAAATTGTTAGGAACAGCCAGGCTGCGTATTGCTGGGATTGATAGTGATGCCATTGAGCTAGAAAACTTTAGCCTCGACCCGCTAGGTAGACCTCAAAATAGTCTTGATGGTCTATCTGGTTCTTGCCTCCCAGATAACTTTCAGGCTCTAACGAGCTGTGAAACTCTCAGTATCAATACTCACGAGCTAGGGACAAAGGTTGAATTTTCAGAAACAGACGTTTCAGTCCATCAAAAGTTTTTAGCTCGTCTAGCAGTATCAAAGAGTTTAAGCCTAGGGTCTGCAAGGGACTTCCTCAACCGTAAGATTCAAGAGAGCAATTTAAAACTTGAACCTGTTTTCGTTCTTTTAGAACTCAGGCATTTGGGGCATCTGGAGCTCTCAACGTCCTCCAAAGGCCATATCACAAGAGTCCACGCGGTAAAGCCAAGGCTTTACAAACTGCCGCTAGTACATGCAGGAAAGGAAATTTACGGCGTATCAGGAACACTCAATCTCGACCATTGGAAAGCTCTAGCCGCTCACAACAGATCGTTCAGCGCGTATTCATCTCATAGTTCACCAGGCATGATGCCGTCATGGCGTTTGCTTGTCTCTGATCTAAAAAAGACCCAAAAGCAGTTTTGGCAGTTTGAGTTAGTGGAGACTTCTGCTTTGGCGGTTGCAAATTGGTCCGCTGGCTTTCAAAGCATCAAAGAGCAAATAGAACACAATACTATGGAGTCGATAGGCTCGGCCGCTGAAAATTCATTGAAGTTTAATGCCTCAATGGGCGTGTTTCGCAGCGAATGCAATATTGAGGCTTGGCAGCTCTGGAAAGTACAAGATCTAGATACATGGATGGATCAGCTTTATATGCTGGCAAATAAGAACTCTTCTAGTGATTCCTCTGAATATGCTTTTGTACGTGATGCTAGCTGGGGAAAATGGATTGCTACTTCTGAATCCGCCCGCTGGTTTGCTAATAAACACAATATTGAGGGCCTCCAATCTGTGCCCATTAATTACAATCATGCTAACGGAACCTTCTGGATTCCTGCGCGCATAGGGCTGCCAGTCATTTTAGAACGAGCTTTGGTGATGTGTAATGGCACATCACCTGAGGTTATAGCACTTCAACGAAGTGAACAGGCATCAACAACAAGTCGCATTTCGCTGAGCCGCTCCAAAGGTCAATCCCCTTTACTGCTAGCAGACCCGTTTTATACCGATATGGCAGAAGGTAAATGGTTGGCCTTCCATAACGTCCCCAAACAAGTCGCCCAAGCTGTTGCGAACAAGCTTGGCGCTGTGCTTGACATTTTTTAATTGCTTGTAAGTAGTAAGGAAACAACATGAAGGATCCAATCAACGCTTTCGAAACCCTTCAGGCTGGAATTAAGCGATACATCACCTCTGCCTTCGGGACAAATTCAGAGTCTTTTGAAAAGGAGAGAAAGGCTTTGTTGGATAAGCCTGGCGTGTTGTTTCAAACACCTTATGTAGAGCCAATTCCGTCATACAAATCAGGAAAGAAACTAGATCAGCTGACGGCTGAGGACCTTCCTAGCCTCAACCAAGAAGGAGTCGAAGCGTTCCAGAATATTGTGGGCGCAGGTCTCTTTAATGGCGGATATCCACTGTATACACACCAGCAAAACATGCTCAAAAAATCATTGAGTGGAAAGCATTGCGTTGTCGTTACTGGTACAGGCTCAGGGAAAACTGAGTCCTTTTTGCTTCCTGTAATTGCCAACATCATTCGAGAAGCCACGACTCCTGATAGCCACTGGGGTGAGCCAGCAGGAACCAGTGAAGAGTGGACGGAGGAAAATCCTCCTGAATGGAATACTTCGAGGAAAGCACTGAGAGGTGAAAACCGCGAAGCCGCTGTTCGCACGCTGATCCTATACCCAATGAACGCTTTGGTCGAAGACCAAGTCTCTCGCTTACGAGTAGCGCTCGATTCTGATGAATCACTGCAAGCATTTGATAATTATCTGGGTAAAAATCGAATCCGTTTCGGACGTTTTAATGGCTCGACTCCTGTTGCTGGCCATCCCGTTAAAGCCGATGAAAAGGGAAGCGCAAATACACCTAAGCGCACCGAGCTCACGAAGTCCCTAAAGCAAGCAATCAAAGAATACTGCTCGATTCAACAAGAACTAAAAATACGCAAGGAAGAGCTAGATATAGTAAGTTCTACCGGTGACAAAGAGCTCATAAAACACGTGGAAGAAGAGCACTCAAGAGTTCGTGAGCAAGTTAGCTTTATTCAACGAATGACGCCTGATGCAGCTGAGATGTTTCACCGCTGGGAAATGCAGGTAACCCCCCCCGATATATTGGTTACGAACATCAGCATGCTTTCGATTATGTTGATGCGAAACAAAGCTCCCGACCTGAATAATGATCGTGCAGATGCTGATATCTTCGAGAAAACAAAAGCATGGCTAGCGAAAGACCGGGAAAATAATATTTTCCAGCTTGTTATTGATGAGTTGCACCTACATCGAAGTTCAGCAGGTACTGAAGTGGCGTTTTTGCTCCGTTTACTTCTTGATCGGTTGGGGTTAAGCCCAAATAGCAAGCAGCTGCAAATTCTGGCTTCCAGTGCTTCTCTGGATGGAGAGCAGGCTTATGAATATCTCGGTCAGTTTTTTGGTTTTTCTACTGAAGATGCTAAGAAGAATTTTCATATTGAAGCAGGTGATCCCAAGTACCCATTGGCTAATGTTGACCCTAAGTTTGATCGCCGTATTACAGATCTATGTATTAAGGCTGGCCAGGGTATCAACCCTCATGAGAAAGACACACCTGAAATCATCGAATTAGCTGACGTATTAAAAGAAAACTCAGATGTGAATCATCAACGCATTCTTGCTGCTTTTGCTGATGGTGAGAAGGTAAGAGCCAAAGCACTGGGCTGGATACAAAAGCAGTGGTTCCCCGGAGTTATCAGTAGTCTTCAGCACGACGCAACGGTTGGTCTATTCAGAGTAATGGGAACTGACCACGTAAAGGGAATTGACTTACCTCGACTTCGTTTCCATTGGATGGCTAAAAACATTGACGGTCTATGGTCAACTATTGAGCCAAAAGTAGGTGATATAAAAAGGCGCACTGGTGAGTTGCTGCCAGAAAATAAACTCACCCTAGATGGCAATCGCGTACTTGAGGTTTTGTACTGTGAGTGTTGCGGAACGCAACTTTTATGCGGTAATCGAATAGAGGCAACCCCACAATATCATGATTTTGCTGAGTTTTCTGATTCTAACGAAAGCTTCCAATTAACATCGCTGGAAGCTCAAATTGATGGACTTCCAGAGACAACGATTGAATCCAGAACGGATGCACAGCTTTATCAAAATGTTGGCGTCGTATGGCTGCGAAATGAACATGATGCTACTAGAAGCACAGAAGAGTTGTCTTGGCAGCATCGTACGAATGAATTTTATGGCAAGGAGTCTGGTCCTCGTCAAGGATCTGGAAAAAACGCCAAGCCAGCCTTGTGGGTAGAAGGAAGTATTCATCCCAAGACGGGGCTGGTATCCATTGGTGCTTCTAGTGCGGGGCTTCCTTGTTATTTTTTTCAGGCAATAGGCGTCGATGACGATAAAGAAAATACCTACTCTGCAATGCCTCAGCGTTGCCCTTCTTGTTTGATTGACTACTCAGAGCGACGCGGCGGAAAAATTAGTCCTATAAGATCTTTTGTTACTGGTTTAGCCAGAATGTCTCATTTGTTCTCGAAGCATTTGATGGCGGTTTTACCTGAAGGCCACGCAAGAAAATTAGTGGCGTTCTCTGATAGCCGTGAAGCTGCTGCCAACCTTGCTGTTGGCGTTGAAGAGGAACAGTGGAAGCTATTACTAAGAGCTTTTATCAATTACGAGCTTATAAATAGAGCTGATAGCGGTCTGATGTCCTCAATGCAGAAGATACTATCTTTTCTTGAGGCTGGTGATTCTTCAGAAGCAAAGAATATAAAAAATAATTTCAAGTTTATTTCGGGAGCAGATTCATCTGAGTGGAAAGAATTAAATGACTTTTTCAAAACGGCTCAATCTGTCCTCGATGATCCCGATGATGCAGACTCCGATGACATCAAAAAAATACAGGATGTTAAAAATACCCCCAATGGTTATGTTCAGCTGGATAATATCCTTAAGCATCGGGATTCTGAGACGGAAAAGCTAACGCCGTTGTGGAGAGATTTCTTATCTGTTGGTTTTAATCCTGGAGGAGTGGAAATTGAAAATCGAAAATTACCAAATGATAGAGATTGGACATCCATATTTACATCTTCAGATGGGATACTAAATCAAGAATGGAATCCTACTGCAGATGATGAACACATTAAAGAAATAGGAAGTAAGCTCCGAAAGAACTCTTGGAGAGCTATAGCAGGCAGATTACTGTACGATCTGGAGGAGCAAGGAATTGGCTATTTGTCTCTCCATCCTAATCAGATAAAGAGCTATCCTACGGCATTCCATAAACATGTATTCCAACAAGTATGCGCTAGTGTTGTTAGAATCCTTACTGAGGAAAATAATTTAGACCCCACTCCTTTTGAAAAAATAAAAGATGGTTGGAAAAAGAATAAACCTACTAGCGATGAAAGACAGGGTGTTGCGAAGAAGCGGGTATATAATTATATAAAATCCGTATCCGATATTTATGAAATTAGTTACGACGTACTGCTAGATAAGGTAGTCGAAAACTTTATAAATGCAGGGCATAAGCGTGGAGAGGATGAATGGGGAATTGTATCGCTTCGCAACTTATGGGTGCGAGTTGTCGAGCCTTATGAGTCACCTTGGAAATGCTCAAATTGCGGAAGAACACATTGGCATGCGTCTGCGGGTATTTGCTCTCGCTGCTGTAGTCCACTAGATAAAAAACCGGTTCAAAACATTACTTCAGAGCAGTTAGTACAGGGGCACTACTACGCTTATGAATCAAAGGACAAGGGTTCCTTGTTTCGGATTCATACGGAAGAACTGACTGGTCAGACTCAAAATCAAGCTCAGCGTCAGCGCCATTTTCGAGAGATATTTTTTGATAATGAAACCATAGAGGATATTGGGACTCGCCCAGTACTTAAGAATGTCGATGCCATCGACTTTTTATCAGTAACAACAACTATGGAAGTGGGTGTTGATATCGGTTCATTGCAGGCCGTTCTTCAAGCCAACATGCCACCAGAACGATTTAACTATCAGCAGCGGGTTGGTCGAGCTGGTCGTCAAGGCCAGGCCTTTTCGGCTGCATTCACTTTTTGCCGTGGTCAAACCCACGATAGGATTCATTTCGAACATCCAGAAGAGATGACAGGAAGTACCCCTCCACAGCCAAGCCTATCAATGGGGGAAGATCAGAAAATATTGGCTCAGAGATTGGTCGCAAAAGAAATACTAAGACGGACCTTTTTAAATGCTGGAGTCACGTGGCGTGATACTGCCGACTCACCTGATACTCATGGAGAGATGGGAGGGCTTGAGGACGGTTCTGGTAAGGTTTCTATAATCCGAGATTGGATAAAACAGAACCCTTCGATGATTAAGCATATTGCTCAAACGATCTCACACCCCATGAGTGGTCGAGTGCCAGATTTAATTAAGTATGTTGATCTCCTACCTAGTGCTATAGAAAGCGCTATCCAAAGTAGCGAGTACGTTTCAGATACCTTTGCAGAGCGCATGGCTGAATCTGGAGTATTCCCGATGTTTGGAATGCCAACCAGTATTAGGGATTTGTATTTTCATCTTCCAAGAGTAAAACGGAATGAATATGTTAAGCCTAAAACCTTAGATCGTCCTTCGGACCAGGCTATCGCTGATTTTGCTCCTGAGTCAGAGCGGACTTGGGATAAGCGTAGGCTAACGCCGAAGTATCTCACAGGGCCTATATATTCTAATGGGAGAAATTGGGTTTCCAATGGATCTCCTTTTGGGGCTGCATTTATCCAAACAAGATGTTCAAACTGCCGTCAGATTAAAGTAGAGCGAGTGCCTGATGGAGAGCTAAAAATTCATAGTAGTCCTGTTTGGAAGCCGGAATGGTTAGAGCAAGGAAGTGAGGTGTTAACCTGTTCGAATTGTCAATCAGAATCGGCCAGGTCGTATTTGACGGTATTTCCCCGAGCCTTTGCCACAGATATGAATATATCTAAATCAGCTCAGGGTTCAGGGGAAAGAAAAGGAATATCTGGGTCGACGGATGTTTGGAGTCCGATGCTTGAAAGCACGAATTATCAGGCATGTGGGAATTCATTGGTAGATATTGGTAGACAAGCACTTGTTTTTAGAACAAATACTAATGGCAACAAAGGTTTTAATTTTTCTGAAATTGATACGATAAAAGAGAAGCATGACGACTGTACTATCGTCGAAAGTGAAGTACCAATTTGGAAACATACAGATAAAAACCCAGAGATGAATGTTTCTCTTACATCGTCCAAAACCACAGATATCTTTGCTATACGTATGTTAGATGGACATGGTCTTCGATATTTTGAAACAAAAGGAGAAGGCAAGCTCGCCCGACGTCGTGCTGCTTGGTACTCGGCGGCGACCATCCTCCAAAGAGCAATATCGCTTGAACTCGACGTTGATTCTCTTGATATCGAAATCGCTTCGGTACACGCCTGCATGGATGAAAATGGGCAAAGCGGTGGCGAGTTGTACCTTGCTGATGCTCATCCGAATGGCGCTGGGCTGGTTGACTCTGCCCATCAGAAGTGGTTATCAATTCTGATGGGATGTATTTTCGGAACAGGGAAACACTCTCAAATGGGGACGTTTATTCGTCAAGAAATAGAGCGCTCAAAAGAAGATTCATGGAGAAGTCCTGACCTTCTATTGAAGGGATTCAGAAACAGACAATTGCACGGATTGTTGGACTGGCAACTTGGTATTGAGTTGCTTGCATCGATGTTTGATAGCAACTACAAGCCCGGTTTAGGCATCGCTATCGATGGACAGCAACTGCCTATTGGTAAAGATGGCTGTTGGTCTGATGTGGCCGCATCACTTGCTAGAGAGTGGGTGGTCAATGGATTCGATACAGATGGTCATCTGGACATTCACGATGAGTTTATCCATGGATGGGGCAATGATGGCATCTTCAATGTAGTGGTCCATCCCTTATGGGCTGAACGTGCTCATGAGCGCAATGCGATTGGGGATGCCCACAAAGTTGCAGAAAAGCACGATTATAAACTTATCCGACGTATCGACTCCTTCAACCTTTCACGGCGAATGATTTGGGTACTTTCTAACCTCAATAATGAAGATCTTTTCCCAATAGAAACCGTAGAGGCTAACCCTGTTACTGCTGCTCCAATTCATACACTACAAACGGCTTCTATTGATTCTAAAAGCTATTATCGAACCCTTGATATCGAGGGGCTATCATCACAGAGAAGCGATGACAAACTAGATTTTGATGAAATCGAAGTTGGTGAACGCTTTGCTTATGAGGGTGACACTTGGGTCAAAGAATCTAATGTGTTGCTAAAGAAACTCAAAGATGGTGAAAGCTGGCTTGTACTTGATGTGGCTGAACAGGTACTCGTTGTCAAAGTCAGCTTGATCCGTGGCCAGACAAAACCAAAACTTCGTATCTATGGCAAAGGATTTATCAACGAAGATCAGATAAATGAACTTCAGTTTATCGCTAAAAAGCTGGAGGTAGCCGATGCCTAAAGTCATCGGAAACCTCCCTGCTGATCGTTGGGAAATGGTTGTTTTGAAAGCCTTTCAGCAGCAGCTCCCAAATGATTGGGTCATTATGCCTAGTGTGAAGTGGACGCTCGGCAAAGGCGACTATGTACGCGATGGTGAAGCGGACTTTGTGGTGCTAGCGCCAAGCCTAGGCATGGTGATTGTTGAGGTGAAAGGGTCAAGAGACTTTCGGGTCGGTAATGATGGTGTTTGGCAGAGAAGGCTGCCAGATGGCAGCTGGCTCTCATTAAAAGAAGCTCCGCCAGAACAGGCAACTCGCAATATGCACGAGCTTGCCGCTGCTTTAAATAATCGACAACGCTGGGTCAAGTTTCCTGGACGATATGCATACCTCGTGATTTACCCACAAGGAAAAGCCAATCGCTTACCTGATATGTTTGATGAGTCGACCCTTGCGACGCATCAGCACATGAGTCAGCTTTACTCGCGATTAGTACATGCTTTAGAGAAACGCGGGCAGGGTTACTTGGGTCAAAAGCTAACCAGTGATGTGGTGGAAATCATCATTGATCAACTCAAGAACCGCACCTTTCAAGTTCAAAAAGTCGATACAGAACAGGATGTTGCTGATGATTTACAGAAAATTGAGGTGCTAACTCGCCAGCAATTTGCCAGCCTTAAAGGGTTATTCCAACTTCCAAATGCTGCTGTGATAGGCCCTGCGGGATCGGGTAAAACGATTCTTGCAATGTGGCGCTTAAAAGCCTTGGTCGATGCAGGTCAGGATGCTGTTTATGTCTGCTACAACCGTGCCTTGGCAGAAGTTCTACGTTTGCGGAATGCCGATTATCGAGAGCATATCTGGAACGTGGATCGGCTATTCAGCCATTTTTGCCCAGAGCAGCGTCCCACCCAAGATCTGAAAGAGTTCTATCGAGAAACCCTGCCAGGTTTGGTCATGGACAGAGCAGACTCTTTGGAGCACTACGATGCCATCATTATTGATGAAGGCCAGGATCTCTCTGAGTCACAAATCATAGCGCTGCATGATCTTATTAAAAGGAATGCTGTATGGGCATTTTTTGCCGATTGGAAACAAGATCTTTACGGTGCTGGAAGCGGTAATCCGATTGGAGCTGAGGTGATTTTTCATCTTTACCACAACTGCCGCAACACCATAAAAATCAATGATGCTTCCAACAGCTTTCTAGATTCAAGTGTTGAGTCAATGCCGGGTATGCCAGAGGGAGAGGCACCTGTTGTCCAATATTCTGGAAGTCAGGTAACTACCGCTTGGGAGCTTGCAAAACAATGGGCTGGAGAGGAGTCTATAGCCATATTAAGCCCATTCAAATACGAAAAATCATCTATGCATAGCCAATTAAAAGGGCATGGGCTAACTCTGAGCCAGGATGTTCAAGACTTGGGTAAAGCAAACACTATTGTGTTTTCCACCATTAAATCCTTCAAAGGGCTTGAGGCATCCTGTGTGATCGTTGTTGACGTCGAGATACCAGATCAGAATCGTGCCTTCTCATCCGAAGATTTATATGTTGCGATTACTCGTGCAACCACACGACTGGCCCTGCTTACAGGCAACAGGGTTACCTCACAATATTATGAGCAGGTAGCTAACTAACCACATTGGGAGTGATCAGGAAACCTAGAGGAGGGCTTCCTGTGATAAATGCGATTGGCTGAGAAATGACTCTACAGCCTCGCTTCGGATAATTTCGTTGATCAAGCGAGATTTGATGAATTGAGCCACACCCTCTGCCATTAGTGGAGGAACGGCATTACCAACTTGTGTGTACTTAGGGCAGCTCTTTTTACGCTGCTGACCACCAGACGTGTATGGACCTTCAAAACGATACCAATCGGGAAAGGATTGAATTCGAGCGCACTCCCTGACCGTGAGAATTCTTGGTTCATCAAAGTGAAGAACATCATCAGGAAGGGTAGTCAGAGTTACCGATGGTTTTTGTCCATCTAATACAGAGTGAGCATGTTTATTTGAACCAAGTAGTGCTCGGTAGGTCTTTGGTAGAGTTTTACACCTGTCAAGTTTGATGCCGTCTCTTTCCCCTCTCCCAAAGTCTTCAAGAATGGTTTCAAATCTAGCACGCACTTTCTCTGTATGATTGGGTAGTCGCAGGCCTCCGTTAGGCAAGTCCTCTGACCATCCCTGACGCATCAGTCGAATATAGTCGGAGTCGGCACCATCAACTCGCTTAGCAATCTGAGTAAAACGACCTTTTGAATCAAAATCTTGAGCATTGATCAGGGAGCGGTGTTGATAGCCATCTGTCGTCTTAAATACTTTCAAATCCCCGATCGCATCCAGAGCGGACACAGGAAATGGCAGGCCCTTGCTTGCTCGGAATTCCGCCGCAAACTGCTCCATCGCATCTCGAATCGATTGACTCAACGCCACACCGAGGTTCAATAATTCATTACCCCTAAAACTTATAAACTTACCTTCTAGCTCTACAAGATCTTGCCGAATACCAATAAGCATAAATCGAGTTCTAGACTGTGGAACGCCCCAATAGTCACTTCTTTCTAGAAAGCTAACGGGAATGTAGCCTTTTTCAGACAATTCGGTTGCAATTAAGTCTGAAGTTGCAGTCCCTCCCTCGGTGAACTTCATCGTGAAGCCCCGAACGTTTTCCATTAAAAGAAATTTTGGTCGAACCTTTTCTACAATCTTGATGTAGCTATAGGCCAAAAAATTTCTAGGGTCATTTTCGATCCTGCGTCCAGCAGTCGAAAAGCCTTGGCAGGGTGGGCCTCCTACGATTATGTCCACTTTCTGAGATTCCCCAATCACCGAGAGCTCGTCTGAATGCTCTTCAAGTAATTCATCAATGCCCCAAGCTTGTTTAGGAATGGAGTTGTCCCACTTATATCGGCCTGGAAAGGGGGGGCGATCGAGGTCAGTAATCAGGTTTGAATTCAATGTAGCGAAGGCGTCGGTGTGTTTTTCTACTGCTAGAAGCCCAGTGAACCCAGCGTTGAGCAAGCCTAGTGAAAGCCCCCCACATCCTGAGAAGAGGTCAATAAACTTCATTTTTTATGTCTAACCTGATATGTGTTCTTGAATGTATAGAGATCATCGAGGATATCCTGAATCCTTGAGCAGAATGCTAAATTCCGAAATTATAATGTGCTTGGCTTTTTCCTCCAAATTAGAGCGCGTTCTCAATTAATTTTCGCGGCATTTTCACATAACGTTCACCCTTTTGCCTGATATGAACAAAAACGTACTTCGAGATGGTTAATGGATGCAAATTGAGTCCTTGCTACCCGGAAAAACCACCGATTGAGGCGTCACCGTCAAAAATATTTGGGGTCATCGGCAACCAACCGCAATAACGAACGGGCAGGTCCTGTTGGCTGTCTGCGTCCTTGCTCCCAGTTTTCTACCGTACGCTTGCTCACTCCCAATAATGCTGCGAAACGATCCTGTGACATTCCCATGGAGTCACGGATGGATTTCACTTCCGGGTCAGGAAAATCAAAGGTACGGGAAGCTTTCTGCTCACCTTTTACGATGGCATCCATTTCCTGAACGCTGCTCATTAATTCATCAAACATATCTTTATCCACGCTCACCACCTCTCTCAATGTTCTTATTCGCTTCTGCCAACCGGACTTTTCAACACACCATTAGCGTGTATCCGTGAATGCAGGTGGCTGCCACTTGATCTGGCCGAATTCTTTCTCTCACTTCCCTTGCTCCAGGTTTCTGCTGTGCCCTCGCTTTTATGGTAGGTAACACCAGATTGTCTTGAATTGTCACACGTTTTGAGGGGTTGTCAGGCGATCTTGCACATATGTGATAACGCAATCGGGGCCGCCGGTGAACAATGAAGGCATAACAAGAACACCTGGAGAATCCTGTGATGTCCAACATTATAGAAGTTGAGCGATTCAGCCGGGGAACGCAGCAGCAATCGTTCAGTGGTTATATCGCCACCAGTCCTACTGCCCTTGCGAACGCCGCCCGAGAACACATCCGCCTGAAAGGGGCCGTCCCTTATGGTTTCCTGCCCGATGATATTGAACGCTCCTGGCGGCGCAGTCTGGATGCCGGAGTACAGTTCAACAGTTGCCTGTCGGATTGTCTCGACACCCAGAGCAGCACGACCGACGTATTGAATGCCCATGAGCTGCTGGTACAAAGCTCAATTCCC
>Ga0193956_1000724_pt1 | contig 14256 bp, 12 predicted proteins | sample BB_7_MG_FD_140358 | JGI IMG/M metagenome (GOLD analysis project Ga0193956, IMG submission 140358) | Microbial mat bacterial communities from the Broadkill River, Lewes, Delaware, United States - BB_7_MG | ecosystem: Environmental > Aquatic > Freshwater > River > Microbial mats | place: USA...
AAGTTTAACAAATTCTTTAACTAATGAAGATAAAATAAAAATAATTTATGAATATGTTCTTGAAAATCATGAATATTCTAAAATAATAAATCTAAGTGATAAGAAAATCTTTTCATGAATAGAATTGTATAAAAATTGATCTTGAGTTTGTGAGGCTTACGTAAAACTATTTATGTACATGTTAAGCTTTGCATGAATAAATGATATTAATATAATTAGATGATACGTAATTGATGCTGAAGATTTTCCTCAAATTTGACATGCATGGTTACAAATATGAAACAAGTACTATGATCCGACTTTTGATGATCCGGTATGATTAGAAAAAACAAAAACTTTTGAAGAATATAAGTATTTCTGATTACCAAAAGATTTATTTTATACAAATAGATTTGATTATGATTTTTTACCTGAAGATTTAAAAACTAAATCACTTGAATATAGAAAAGATTTAATTAAGAAAAATTTAAGTGAATTATATGATAAATATAAATGAAAAAACTATATATTACTTAAAGAAGCTGAATTCAAAAATAAATATAATATCAGTTATAATGAAAATATAGCAATTTCAAACTTTGATAAAATTCTGCCATTATATGAAGTAAAAAACTACACTTTTACTAAAAATAACACAGAGGTTAAAATAAGTAATGTAAGTATATTAACAATAAATAATCAGAAATTAAATGATGAAAACTTAAATTTAATTCTAGAATATTTAGATTATAATTTAGACTGATATTATTTTTTTAAATGGTATAATAATGATTGAACATTTGAATATAGATTATGTTACGATTTAAAATAGATATATAAAAAGTATATATATTTGACTTATAATAAAAATAAGTAAAATAGACTATAGTAAAAGTCTATTTTTTTATAACCCAGAATGATTGAAGAACAATTAAAAAAACTAAACGAAAAACAATTAGAAGCTGTAGAAGCTATTTATTGATCAATAATGGTTGTTGCGTGACCCGGTACAGGTAAAACTCAAATTATATGATTAAGAACAGCTAATATTATCTTAAAAACATGAATTAATCCTGAAAATATATTAATTACTACTTTTACAGAAGCTTGAGTAATAGCTATAAAAAAAAGACTAGTTAAGTTTCTTTGACAAGATTGATATAAAGTAAAAGTATCTACTTTTCACTGATTTTGTAGTGAGGTGATTTCTGATTTTCCTGAAAAATTCTTAAAAGAAAGAGCTAAGCAAACAATAGATGATATTGAATCTTTTGAAATTTTAAGTGATATTTTAGATAAATTAATACAAAATGAAGAAATAAAAGAGCTTTTTAGTACAATGGATAGATATGCATATCTAAGAGATATTAAAGATAGAATAGGGAAGTTAAAGACAGAATGAATATCTACAGAAATTTTTTTTAAAATTATCAAAAAACAACAAGAAGATTATAATAAAAATTTAATTGAATTAGAAAATAATAAAAGAATTAGAGATTTAGAAAAAAGAAGACAAAAAGATAAAGATATATATGATAAACATATAAATAAATTAACTGAATTAAATTTAATATACAAGACTTATGATAAAAAAATAAGAGAAAAATGACTATATGATTTTGCAGATATGATTAATTTTGTCACAGAAAAATTCAAATCTGATGATGAAATACTAGCTTATTATGCTGAAAAATTTCAATTTATAATGATTGATGAATTTCAAGATACAAATAATAGTCAGAATAATGTAATTGATTTAATATTAAATTATCATCCTGAAGAACAAAATATAATGGTTGTTTGAGATGATGATCAATCAATTTATCGTTTTCAAGGTGCCAATATTGAGAATATGCTTAATTTTGTTGGAAAATATTCAAATACTAAAACTATAGTTTTGGATAATAATTATAGATCTAGTCAACATATACTAGATTTTTCACAAAATTTAATTCAGAACAATACCCAAAGAATTTCAAACAAAATAGAAACAGTAAACAAAAAATTAATAGCTGCTTGAGAAAATAAAGATTTAGAGGAAACTAATTTTTATATTTTTGAAAATGATTTAAAAGAAAAACTTTTTATTTATAATGAAATACAAAAAAATAATACTCCTGATAATACTTTTGCTATTATTGTAAAGAAAAATAAACAAGTTGAAGAGTGGACTTCATTTTTAAAACAAAAATGATTAAATGTAAATTCAAAAAATAGTTCTAATATATTAAATAATAAATATTGTATATTTTTGTTAAATTTTTTAAATTTGATTGATAATCCATATTTTAACGATGAAATATTTTTAAATTTAATTAGAAGTGATTTAATTGATATAGAAAACATAGATACAATTTTTTTATCTAGAAACTTATATCAAAAAAATTATTCAAAGCAAAAATTTAAACTTTGATTATGGGATATAATAAAAAATATAGAACATGATATACAACAAGATAGAGGAAATTATAAATCAATGGAATTAAAAAATATAGATAAAATTATAAAGTTCAGGGAATTAGTATTATCATTCAGCTCTAATCTATGAAATTCTTGAATTACTTTTTTAATAAGCAATATATTAAAAAAAATAAATATATTTGAATATATTGAACAAAATTGAAATTTTGATGATTTACAAGATATTTTTACTTTAGTAAATAAAATCAAATCATATATTGAAAACAATAAAGATATTAATTTAAGTAATATTATAAATAAATTTAATTTATATAAGAAATTTAATGTAGCTATATTAAGAGATAAGATAGAAACTAATAAATCAAATATAGATATACTCACTGCACATGGTTCTAAATGACTTGAGTATGACTTCGTTTTTATTCCATGAGTTTATGAATGAAATTGGAATCAAAGACGTTCACCAGATAAATTAAAATTACCTATTTGAATAATATGAAATTGATTACAATATAGTGATTTAGACGAAAAAGAATACAAAAATTTGGAAAAAGAAATAGCATTAGAGGAAGAAAGAAGATTGTTTTTTGTATCTATAACAAGAGCTAAAAAATCTCTAGTTTTTACAATTCCTAAATCAAAAGAAAACAAAGTATTATTACAATCAAGTTTTATTGTAGAAACAGATATAGAGTGAAAGGAAATAGACTTAGAAATTAACGAAGAGGAAAAGAAAGATATATTGATTTCATCAATTTTAGATTTCAGTCTAATAAAGATAAATGATGATGAAATAAATTATATACAAAATTTCCTAGAAAATTATAAATTAAGCCCGACTGATTTAAATAAATTCATAGAAGATCCTAAAAGATTTTTAAGAGAGGTTATTTTTAGATATCCATTTTTAAGTAACGAAAATTTGGTTTTTTGAAGTGTATATCATAAAATTTTAGAATTCGCTTTTATAAAAAAGAGTTCTACAATAATGCAATTAGAAGAAATGAAAACTATGTTTCTTGATGAAATCAAAAGATACGATTTAACAAGCGAGGAATATAATAGATTAAAAGAAAGATGAATTAATTGATTGGAGTGATATTATGAAATATATAAACAAAATAATAGAGAAGTAGTTAATACAGAGTATAATTTTAGGTCAAAAAATATAATGTTTGACTGAATTCCATTAACTTGAAAAATTGACAAAATTGATATTATTCCTTATTCTAATACTTTATCAAAAGACGAGGAGTTAACTACATGATGACAAGCTCCATTGTTTACAGAATCTGTAGCATTAATTGATTACAAAACATGAAAAGTAAAAAGTATGTGACAAATAAAGTGAATTGATAGAGACTGAAACAAAAAACCTTGAAAATGAAATTATTTAAGACAATTACTTTTTTATAAACTAATGTTTGAAAATAATAGCGAACTTAATTCAAAATTCAATATTTGAGAATTAGCTCTTGATTTTGTAGAAGGTAAAAATAATGAATACAAATATTTAACAGTTGAACACACAATAGATGAATACGAGGATTTCAAAAATGAACTAAAAGAAGCACGGACAAAAATAAACAATATAGAATTCTGGAAAGATATATTGACATAAATATTGAATAAAATTTAGATTATAATATTGAGCAAATTATGCAGATCTTATTAGTGGGAGCCACAAACAACAGTAATAAATTTTGAAATAAGATTTTGAAAAATTTAATTTCAAAAGGATATATAGTTTTTCCAATAAATCCAAAAGAAGAAAAAATTGAGTGAATCAATTGTTTTAAAAATATTTCTGATATTAAAAATAATTTTGATCTTGTTATTTTTGTAGTAAAACCAGAAATCACACTTAAATTATTAGATAAAAATAGGAAATTGCTAAAAAATAAAAAAATATGGTTTCAGCCATGAGCAAGTGATGAAAAAGTAAAAAAATATTTAGAACAAAATAATTTTAAGGATCATATAGTTGATAGTTGCGTTATGATAGAAAATATTAATTTTAAAAATAAATCTTAGTAATTTAAAAAGGTAAATAATTAATTATTTACCTTTTTAAATACTTGAAATTTAAATTTAATTCAATTTTCTTCTTTATCTTCTGATTCACTTTCTAATTCAAAATTATTTGGAATTCAATTAAAAAAAACATCACAAGTAAAATCTCAAGAAATTTTTGTTAAATAAATTTTATTTAATCTTTCGTGATTTAATATTTGGTTATATATATTTGCTCATCATATTATAAAAATATTTTCAAGATTAGTTTTTTTAAGTAATTCTCAAATACAAGATTCTATTGAATTAAAATATAATACATAATCGTTTATTTTACTATTAATACTTTCATCTTTTATAGATCTTGATAATACGCAATTAATTCTATTTGGAAGTGGTCTATATTTTTGTGGAATTGATTCCCAGGTTTTTTTTCACATAACAACAGCATTCAATTTTGCAAGATCTTTAGTAGTTGATGTAATATTTTTGAAATATTTTAATTCAGAAGAGATTGTCCATGCAAGGTCTCAATCTTTTCATAAACCATTTTTATCGTCAACTGCAAGTATTATATTAATTTTTTTCATATTTTTTTCTTATTAAAAAACATTATATGTTTTATTATAATTTGTTATCATTATTTTACAATTTTTTATCAAAAAATCTTCATCAAAAAATCTTTTGCAAATTATCCTATTATATTTACAATTAGTACACTTTTTAAAAAATAAAAAATAGATACAAATGCCAATAAAAAAGATATTAAAAAAAGAAGATAAAAAAAATAAACCAGTTAAAAAAACAAATAATTTTAAGCCGATTGTTTTATTATTATTAATTTCAGTACTTATTGCCTTAATTTTACCATCTTTAAAAGATAATCAAAAATTTATAGATAATAATATTGCTTTAAATCAATTAGAACAAAATTTTATTAATTGAGAATATTCAGAAATATTAATTGACGCTAATAAGGCTTTTGCTACTTTAAGTTGATCTACTATTGTAGAAAATTGATTTAAAAAAACAAATAGAGATATTGTAATATTACCTAATAATGATTCATTAAGTGAACTTTGATTAAGGAATCCAGATATAAAAACTCAAATATTAATTAAAGATAATACAGATTCTATTTTTTGGGCAGAAATGTTACCGACAATAATAGCTTTTGTTTTATTTTTTATTGTTTGATTAATTTTGATTTCAAAAATGGGATGAGTCGCAAATAATGCAATGACTTTCTGAAAATCTAGAGCAAAATTATATGATAAAGATAAAGATAAAGTATTATTCAAAGATGTAGCTTGAGCAGAAGAAGAAAAAGAAGAATTATCTGAAGTTATTCAATTCTTAAAAAACCCAAAGAAATTTAAAGACTTATGAGCAAAAATACCTAGATGAACTTTACTGGTTGGACCTCCTGGTACTTGAAAAACTATGCTTGCAAGAGCTGTTGCTTGAGAATCAAATGTCCCATTTTTAAGTATAAGTTGATCTGAATTTGTTGAAATGTTTGTGTGAGTATGAGCTTCAAGAGTTAGAGATTTGTTTACAAATGCAAAAAAACTAGCACCAGCTATAATATTTATTGATGAGATAGATGCTATTTGAAAAAAAAGATGACCAGGTACTTGATGATGACATGATGAAAGAGAACAAACTCTTAATCAAATTTTAACAGAAATGGACTGATTTGATAATGATACAAATGTTATTGTTATGTGAGCTACAAATAGATCAGATGTCCTTGATAGAGCATTATTAAGACCTTGAAGATTTGATAGAAAAATTACTGTAAATTTACCTAATATTAATGATAGAGAGGAAATATTAAAAATTCACGCTAGTACAAAAAAAATAGAAGATAATATTAATTATAAAGATATAGCTTCAAAAACAGTTTGATTTTCTTGAGCTGATTTATGAAATCTAATGAATGAAGCAGCAATTATAACAGCTAGAAACAATGAAAAACAAGTTAGTGAAAAAAGAATTACAGAAAGTTTTGAAAGAATAGTAATGTGACTTAGAAAAAAATCACAAGTTATGAATCAAAAAGAAAAAGAGATAACAGCATACCATGAAGTATGACATGCTCTTGTGTGAAAATTATTACCAAACACTGATCCTGTTCATAAAGTAAGTATTATATCAAGAGGTTGAGCATTATGAGTAACTTGGTTTTTACCAGAAAGAGATGTTTTATTAACTCAAAAATCTAGATTTTTAGATGAATTAGCAACTTTATATTGATGAAGGGCTGCAGAAGAAGTATTTTTTTGAAAAGAAAATATTACAACTTGAGCAAGTAATGATATAGAAAGAGCTACAAAAATAGCAAGAAACATGGTGACTAGATATTGAATGTTTGAAGATATTTGAGCAGAAAATTTTAATTGAGAAATTGATATGTATTCATGACAATGACAAAGACCTTTTGTTTCTGATGATACAATTAAAAAAATTGATGCAAAAGTTGCAGAAATTTTAAAAAATGCATATAATACAGCTACAAAATTAATAAAAGAAAATAAAGAATTACATAAACAAATTACTCTTGATTTAATTAAAAAAGAAGAATTATCTAAAGAAGAATTTAGTTCATATTTTGCATAAGTTTATATTTTAAAATCTCATATTATGTCTGAAATTATTAATTATATAGTTGAATTAGTACATTGACTTTGATATACTGGAATTTTTATAATGATGATACTTGAATCTTCATTTTTTCCATTTCCATCTGAAGTAGCAATGATTCCAGCATGATATTTAGCAAGTATTTGAAAATTAGATTTTTCAATTGCGATTATTGTATGAACTTTTTGAGCAATTATATGAGCTACTATTAATTATTTTTTATGATTTTTTCTTTGAGATAAATTAATAAAAAAACTAATTAAAAAATATTGAAAATATATATTAATAAAACCTTCTCATTTTGAAAAAACTGAAAAATATTTTGAAAAACATTGAAGTATTACGACTTTTTTAGCAAGATTTATATCAGTAGTAAGACAATTAATAAGCTTACCAGCTTGAATTTTTAAAATGAACTTTTCAAAATTCTTTTTATATACAGCACTTTGAGCATGACTTTGGAATCTTATATTAATGACAATTTGATATATTGCATGAGAAAACACAGAATTAATAAGTAAATATTCTGAGGAAACAATTATATGAACAATACTAATAGTTATAATAATATGATTTATATATTATTATAAAAATGAAAGAAAAATCGCCTTAAAAAATATTAAATAATGATATCTATGTCAAATTGAAGAACTATATTTATATGAGATGTACATTGATGTTATAAAGAATTCAAACTGCTACTCAAAAAACTAAATCTTAATGAATATTATAGAGTTTATTTAACTTGAGATTTGATTAGTAGATGACCAAAAAGCTTCAAAGTTTTAAAATATATTTATAATAACAATACCCAATTTAATACAGTTTTATGAAATAATGAATTTGACTTTATAAAATGGAATAAAACTTGAGAAAAAAAATATTTTAGAGAAGCTTTTACAAAAATAAAAGAAAAAATCATTAAATATCCTGAAATATTAGATTTTTTAGAGAAAATACCTGTATATATTGAAAAAGAAAATTTTCTATTAGTTCATTGATGATTAATTCCATGAAAAAAACTTGAAGATCATACGAAAAAGGAACTAGTTAATACTACTGAAATAAATTGAAAAGCTTGGTATTTATCCTATAATTGATGTAAAAAAATCATATATTGACACTGGTGAGAAGATTGACTCAGAATTCGAAAAAATACAATATGACTTGATACATGATGTGTTTATTGAAAATGGTTAACTGCATATATATTAGAGACTTGAGAAATCATTCAACAATCATCAAAAGATATTTATATTAATTTATATGAGAAAAATAATGAAGATTAAAGAATTAAAAAAACTAAAAGATAAGAAAATTGCTATTTTAGGATATTGAAAAGAAGGGAAGTCTACACTTAACTTTTTATTAAGTATTTGAATTAATAATATAACAATTTTAGATAAAGATGAAACTATTAACAAAAAAGAGGGGATTAACTATGTTTTATGAGAGTCTTATATAGATAATCTATGAGATTTTGAACTAATATTTAAAACGCCTTGAATTTCACCTTATAATCCAAAAATAACACCTTTTAGAGAAAAATTAAGTTCACAAGCAAATATTTTTTTTAATAATTATAAGTGAAAGGTTATTTGAATTACTTGAACTAAAGGTAAGTCAACAACAGTGACTCTTACTTATAAAATATTAAAAGAACTTTGATATAATACAAAACTTGTATGAAATATTTGAACACCAGTTTTAGATGAAGTAGATTTATTGAATAATGAAACTCATGATTTTGTTATTTACGAACTTTCAAGTTATATGCTTGAAACACTTAAACCAAAATTATTCATTTGAGTATTAAATAATTTATATGATTGTCATTTAGATTGGCATAATTGAAAAGAAAACTATAGCAATGCTAAATATAATATATTAAAGTATTCGAATTATAAACTAGTTAACTATGAATTAAAAGATAATATCAAGATAAATAGACTTGATAATATAAAATATTTTTGAGAAAATTGAAATTATTATTATAAAAATCCGTTGTTCTATATTAATGAACAAGAGGTTTTAAGGGATAAAAATATAGCTTTAAATTGAGAACACAATAGGAAAAATATATCTGCAGTAATTTGAATATTAGATATTATTGATAATAAAAATAGTTCACATAATATTATTTCACTTAAAAAAGTTCTTAATGAATTTAGTTGATTAGAACATAGAATTGAAGATATTTGAACTTATAATTGAATTATATTCATAAATGATGCTATTGCAACAACTCCTGAAAGTACAATTGCAGCAATAAAAACATTTGGTGAAAAAATTTGAACAATCTTTTTATGAGGTCAAGATTCGGGTTTTCAATTTGAAAAACTAAGAAAAATATTAGAACAATACAAAATTGAAAATATTGTGTTATTTCCAGATACATGAGAAAAAATATTCTGAGATTTATGATCGCATTTATATGAAACTATTTTTGATCTAGATCTGTGAATATATAAACCAAAAGTTTTAAAAACAAAATCTATGGAAAAAGCTGTAGATTTTGGATTCAAAAATACCAAAGAATGAAAAATATGTATTTTATCAAATGCTGCGCCAAGTTTCAGTCTACGGACTTGATATATTCAAAAATGAACACAATTTAAGGATGCTGTAAAAAATTATGAAATCAAAAAATAATTTTATTTAGTTTTATATCAAAAATGTAAATTAATCGCTTAAATCGCAATATTTTAAGTTTTACCTTATATTTACCTGTTTTAAGCCAATATTTTTCATTAAAAACATTATATCTTTTTGATATAGATAAAACTCATTGTTTTTTTTAGAAAATTAATAGAAAAATAGAAAATTTTTAAAAAATAAAAATTATTTGATTTAATTTTTTATTATAATAAATAAGATTATTTAAAATAAGATAAATAATATTTGTAAAAAATAGATATAAAAACAGAATTAAAATATTTGTTTTTTTTACAAAGAATATAAATAATATATAATTTTAATCTTTAATAGATATTATTACTTCACATAAGTTACATTATGTGAAGTAATAATATCTATTAAAATAGCTTATCCTCTTAGATAAGCTATTTTTTAAAAAAGATTTTAATTTATTAAATCTTTATATTTAATAATGGTTCTACTCAATAAACTTTTATTTTATTTTTCTTTCATTTTATTTCTTTTAATCCTAAATTATTTATAGTAAAATCTTCTTTATTTTCTAATGAATCAAAAACAGAATCAGAAATTAATATATTATCTTGCAAAGTCCTTGTTAGTCATTCTAATCTTGATGCTGTATTGACAACATCTCAAATTAATGTAATTTCCATTCTCTTTTTTGATCATATTGTTCATAAAATTACTTCTCATGAATTTATTCAAATTCAAATAGCAATTTTTTTTCAAATTTCAGAAACTTGAAATTTAGAAATGAAATTTTGTATTTCTATTGAAGCTCTTAATATATTATCTGATTTTTCTGTATCAAATACGACCATCATTCAATCTCATAAAAATTTATCAACATATCATCAATTTAATTTAATTATTTCTACTATTCCATCAAAATATATATTTAATAGTAATAGTGCTCTGTCTTGAGGTAATTTTTCTGCAATCGAAGTGAATCAAATTATATCCAGAAACATAACATTTAGATGTTTTTTAATTGATATTCAAAGTGATATTCTATCAATTCCACTTTCCCCTACTTCATTTAAAAAATGTTCTGGTACCATTTTCAAAAATACATCTTTTAATTCTCTATAATCTTTATTTGCAATATTTTTTCTTACAAATAGATTTTTAAATAAATTATATATCTCATCATTTTCTTTATATTTCATTTTTTTAAACAAGGATTCTTTTATTTCTTCTGAATTTACGAATGGATTATTAATTAATTCCTTCATATTTCATCTTTCTAAATTATATTCTTTCTTATAAGTAAAATTTACAGTAAAATATAATAAGAATAATAAAAAATTCATTAATAAAAATAAAAATTTAAATTCATTAAATGATTCACTAGAATAAAAAATAAAATTAATTAAAAAAATTACAAGTAAAATTAAATAATTTATTTTAAAAATAGAATTAAAGTATTTTTTTTGCATATCTTAGGTGATTTATTTTTTAAAAAATGTAAGGAAATTTTTACAATATATTAAATTATTCAATTTTTTTCTAATTTTTCAAGACTTTTTTCCATAGTAATCATACCATCATCTATTCAAGTTTCAATTGCCGTTTTAATTTGATGAATTACTCATTTTCTAATCATATTTGCAATATTAGAATTATTAACTAATACTTCAGATGCCAATACTCTTCCCTTTCAGTCTTTAGTTTTTATTAAGTCTTGCCATATAATTCAAATTAAAGAATTTGATAATTGTGATTTAATTTGTTCTTTTTCATCTCAAGGAAACATATCTATTATACGAGATATAGTTCTTGCTGCACCTGAAGTATGAAGGGTCGCAATTACTAGATTACCTGTTTCAGCAGCTCTTAAAGCTAATCTAAAAGTTTCCAAATCTCTCATTTCTCAAATCATAATAACATCAGATGCTTGTCTAAGTGCATATTTTAAAGAATTTTCAAAAGATTTTGTATTAGTTCACACTTCCCTTTGCTCAATTAAAGATTTCTTATTTTCAAAAACATATTCAATTGGATCTTCCGCTGTAATAATATGTCTAGAATATTTATTATTAATTAACTCAATTAATGTTGCAAGAGTTGTTGATTTTCATGACCCTACTCAACCTGTAACAAGAATTAATCAATTCTTTTTATCAACAAAATTTTTAATTTCTTCTGGCAATCAAAGTTCCTCAAAACTTGGAATCTCTTCCTTAATTATTCTAAAAACTGATCAAATTCAATTTTTTGATAAGAAAACATTTACTCTAAATCTAGAATACCCTTTTAAATCCACAGAAAAATCAAGCTCAAGATTTTCATTAAACTTCTTTTTCTGATTTTCATTCATAATCGAAAATAAGTCATTTTTCAAATCCTCATTAGAATAAACTCAATAATTATCCAAATAACTAATATCTCAATTTATTTTTAAACACGGCACAGTCCCCGATGAAAATATCACATCTGAAGCCCCTTTATCAATAGATTCCTTCAAAACATCAATCAAAATCATGAATTTATTTTTATTTATTAAAATCTCAATTATTTTACTTTATTAGTATACTATAATTAAGAGAAAAATACAAATATATGAAAAATTTGTAATAAAAATGCTATTATGATAAAATTATAAGTAATAATATATTAATTATTTAATTATGTTTGCTTGACTTGAACATCCTGATAATAATTGAACTCCTAAAAGTTTTCAAGATCTTTTTTCAGGAATTCAAAAACATATTAGCTGATCAATAAGTAATACGGGAGACTTTTTTGAAGATATATTTGATACATGAAAGGGAATAATTATAGAAACTGAGGAGGATTATGATTTTTATAAGGAAATAAGTAAGGTACATAATAAATTAAAAATGTTAGAACTTTTTTGATACATTACTGAAATAGATACTCTGGATTTTACAAAGGCTTTATTTAAATGAGATAAAGGTATATCATTTTTATTAAATAAATACAAAAACAATATAATTGATTTTCAAATTTTCACATGATTAATAGAAAATAAAAATAGTCCATGAGCAGGTAATATCAATTGACCTAAAACTACACAACAAATAATTACTGAATATAAAAAAGTTCAAAATAGAGATAAAAAAATTGCTAGAAATATTGAGATAGAAGATTTTAATTCAGAAATGCTCAAAATATTAGAAGAATATAATATACCTTATTACATAGTTGCAAATTTAATAGATAAAGAAAATTGTTGGTGGGATCCAGATAGAAAATCAGAGTATTCATCTGCATATTGATTAAGCCAAACAACAAATGATACTTGGGATTTTTTATCTAAAAAAATAAAATGAAAGGTAGATAGAAATAGTCCTCTAGATCACATAAGAATAATATGTGCAAACATAATGCATATTAAAAAAACAAAGCAATGTAGTTATGAAGAGGTATATTGATATTATAATACATGATTGAATGTTAAAAATATTTCTAACAGAACGTTAAAAAGTTACATAGCTTGAAATACGCCAATTAGAAATAAAATACCTTTAAACAAGAAAGATAATGTTACACCAGAAATTTTTTGGAGATCAGCTATAGCATACTATACATCAAAAAATTATTATCAAGTAGATCACTTTAATTTAGCTTAATAAAAAAGAATGTTTTAAAAACATTCTTTTTTATTTATTATATCATTTGTAATAGTTCTTTTTTTTCACTTCATGTCATATATCAGATATATTTTAAAAATGAGATTTTTGAATTATTATCAATTATAGTTGAATTTGCAATTTTATTAATTGTGAATTCATCTATAATTATTTTACTTTTTTGCATATTTATTTATATTAAATAGTATTTTTTAAAAAAGCAGATATAATTTAAATATACATATATATTATACAATAAAAAAACACTACTGTCAAATATATTAAAACATAAATTAATATTATGAAAATTCTTTGAATTGATCCATGAACTACTACTACTTGATTTGCTATTATAGAAAAGAAAAAATGAAGGTATAATTTACTTGATTATTGAGTATTTAAAACTACACCAAAAATAGATTTAAGTATAAAATTACTTGAAATATGAAATGATACAAATGAATTAATTAAAAATTTTAAACCCGAATTAGTAGTTATTGAAAAATTATTTTTTCAAACAAATCTTAAGACTTGAATTGATGTAGCTCAAGCAAGATGAGTTGTAATGTATGAATCTATTAAAAATAATAAAAAAATATTAGAATACACTCCTCTTCAAGTTAAAAAAGCAATTACATGAAATTGAAAAGCAAATAAGTTGCAATTACAAAATGCTATTAAAATACTATTTAGTCTTGAAACTATACCAAAACCTGATGATGCAGCAGATGCAATATGACTTGCATATATGTGAGCTTTAAATAATAATATATTAATTTAAAACAATGATATATATAAAAATTTTAGTAGTGCTACTGTTTTTATTTTTTATTTTTTATCTATATATTTTATCTATATTTAATTATAGAAAATATATAGTTCCTCAAGTATCAACTTTTAATTCTGACATTAAAATATTAAATAAAATTTTACAAAAATATAA
>Ga0193956_1000725_pt1 | contig 14254 bp, 12 predicted proteins | sample BB_7_MG_FD_140358 | JGI IMG/M metagenome (GOLD analysis project Ga0193956, IMG submission 140358) | Microbial mat bacterial communities from the Broadkill River, Lewes, Delaware, United States - BB_7_MG | ecosystem: Environmental > Aquatic > Freshwater > River > Microbial mats | place: USA...
CTCAACCTGTATGCCTGTCAGGGGATCTCTCCGAACATGACCCTCCTGCTTGACCTACCTGTTGAAACGGGTCTCGGCCGGGCACGCAGCCGTAACGCACAAAGTGAACACCTTGATGAGGATAGATTTGAGCAAGAGTCTCTCGAATTCCACCAGCGCATTCGTGATGCCTACCTGCACCTTAGCCAGCAACAAAGTAAACGGATAAAAGTGATCGACGCCACAGGTGACCTTAACACAGTATATCGCCGCATCGACAACACAGTAACTCCATTTATTACTGCCCAACTTGGCGATAAATAACCACTATGCCTTTTATAAACATTCTGGGTCACGACCGACAAAAAAAACAATTAACCCAAGCTTGGAACTCCAAACGACTTGCTCACGCATATTTGTTTACTGGTGCCGAAGGGATAGGCAAACGACTCATGGCGATCGCCCTCGTGCGCTTGATCTTTTGCGACCACCAAACGGGCTGCGGCACCTGCGCTGCGTGCCAACGGTTAGCCCACAACAACCACCCAGATATCCACATCATTGAACCTGATGGGGCGTACATCAAAATAGAACAAATTCGCCAGCTACAAACGGAGCTTTCCCACCCACCGCTTGAAGCACCACGACGAATTTGCTTAATTGACGATGCCGATTGCCTTAATCCGGCCGCAGGCAACGCACTACTTAAGACCCTAGAGGAACCACGGGAAGATGTATTACTCATCCTCATAAGCGCCCATCCTGACAAGGTAATGGAGACCATCCGTTCACGTTGCCAAAAACTTCCCTTCTCGCGACTCGACCAGAACCTTATCTGTACAATTTTGGCAGAGCAAAACATCAACGAAGCTGAGGGACAGATCATTGCCGCCCTGTCTGAAGGTAGCCTCAAAAAAGCGCTTGGGAGTGATCGCGACTACTTTCTCAATCAGCGAATTGAGATCTTTAAATCAATTTGCGCACTATCGCCCGCAAGCGTTGTTCCCATGCTCGAATTTGCAGAAAAATTAGCGGCAAACAAAGAACAGCACGATGATCTAATCTGGGTTTTACTTAGCTGCTATCGCGACCTATTTCTGTTTGTTCATCAAGCGTCACCAACACTTATGACCAATGTCGACATGGAGCATCATCTGCGCAGACAAGCTGAAAAAGAGACAACTCTGTCCATTCAACGCAAGTTGGCAGCAATCCTTGAGTGCAGGCAACAATTTTTACGAAATGTAAACCGCCAACTAGCACTTGAAGTATTACTCATGCGCCTGACAGCGTAATTTCACACCGATTCCATCCTTAACGGCCAAACATATCCATGAAAAACCATAAACAATGACTAAGACGTTGCCTGTCAGCAATGAATACGTTAGATTAGGCAATTAGCTATTATGACCCACAAAAAACAAAGTATTAGCAAGAGTGTGAGATTGATAAACGCAACTCTTTAGGCTCAATAATTGATATTCAAAACAAAGCGAACTAAGACGCTATGACTACAAAAAATATACCACCTGAAACGCCCATAAAAGATGATGGCAAAACACTTGTCACTGTCAAATTCCGCTCAGCCGGAAAGCAATACGATTTTGACATCAATTCTTTAAAATTGATGTTAAACGACGAAGTTGTTGTCGAAACAACCCGCGGTAGAGCGCTCGGGACTGTCATCCGTGAAGCGAGACAGGTTCAGAAAGAGGAGCTCCCCGCCGACTTAAAAAAAGTACTGCGTGTCGCCACTGAAGCTGACCTTAATATGGCTCGCATTAGTGCATCAAAAGAGGATGAAGCACACACGTACTGTTTCGAGCGAATTCGACAACGCAAGATGTCCATGAAACTTGTCAAAGCTGAATACCTTTTTGACGGGTCCAAGATCATTTTTTACTTCACAGCTGATGGTCGAGTCGATTTCCGTGAGCTTGTTAAGGATCTTGCTCAGTACTTCCATACGCGCATTGAGATGCGGCAGATTGGCGTCAGAGATGAAGCAAAACTGATCGGAGGCTTAGGAATTTGTGGTCGCGAACTTTGCTGTGGCACCTTTTTAACAGACTTTCATCCTGTATCTGTTCGTATGGCAAAGCAACAAGGTTTAGCACTGAACCCAACAAAAATATCGGGCCAATGCGGCCGCCTACTGTGCTGTCTTGGTTACGAATATGAAACCTACTGTAGCATGTCTAAAAAGCTACCAAAGCAAGGAACAAAGGTTTCAGTTGATGGCAAACCAGCAGAGGTTCTTGCCTCACAAACACTGGCTCAAACGGTAACGGTTCGCTCTGAAGGGAAAGTACTGACCAATATCCCCATGAGCAAACTATCCAATTGCAAATGCAGTCACGCCAAACAAAATCAAACAGAGCAAACGGCATCCAAAGGGGACGATAAACGGCCATCGCGAAACCAAAAACCTTCGCGAAAAAATCCAAACCGTCAAGACAACAAGTCTCAACGAAACCCAAAGGGGGCAAAGTCTCGCGAAGAGTCTGCAACAGATAAAGCTACGGATGCGCGGCCACAGCGGCCTCAACGCAATAAACCGACCAGCAATCGCCCTGCTCAAGATACCGCAACAAATAAATCGACACCGACTCAACGGCCAGCTCGGCCTAAAAAAGAGGGGCAACAAAACCAAGAGGGTCAGTCAAATCGACCACAACGGCCACAAAGACCACAACGTCAACGGCCAAATAAGCGAGCACAAACGCCAACGGAAAAGAACACTAACCGTGAACCGCAACAAACCAAGGCGCCAACACAACCCAAAAAACAAGAAGGTGCGCAAAGCGTAGCACAGGAAAACAGCGAAACTAAATCAATCAAACGTCGTAGTCGAAATCGTCGTCGGCCACTACGTAAACCATAGTAGGAGCAAACATGAACAAGAAATTTTACATTACCACCCCGATCTATTACGTCAACGATGTTCCACATATTGGCCACGCATATACAACCCTTGCTTGTGACGTGTTAGCTCGCTATAAAAAAGCACGCGGTTTTGATGTCTTCTTTCTTACTGGGACTGACGAACATGGGCAAAAAGTTGAAAAAGCAGCGCTAGCAAACAGTGAAACACCGATTGAGCTTGCCGATCGTGTTATGCAACGCTTTTCAGCACTATGGGATAAACTCAACATCAATAATACTGATTTTATCCGTACCACCCAGCAACGCCACAAAGAGGGTGTGCAAAAAATATTCTCTAAAATTGAAGCAACAGGCGACATCTACCTTGGTGCATATGAAGACTGGTATTGCACTCCGTGTGAGACGTTCTGGACTGAAACAAACTTAATAGATGGCTGCTGCCCTGACTGTGGTCGCCCAACTGATAAGCTCAAGGAGGAATCGTACTTCTTCCGCATGAGTAAATATCAACAACAGTTACTTGACCATATCGAAAGCAATCCTGAGTTTATTCAACCGCGTTCACGACGTAACGAAGTGTTGAATTTTATCCGTGAGGGCTTACGTGACCTATCCATTTCACGAACAAGTTTTTCATGGGGAATTCCTGTACCCAACAACGACAAACACGTTTTATACGTATGGTTTGATGCCCTAAATAACTATATTACTGCGCTAGGTTACCCTGATGACAAAGATGGTAACTTTGCTGAATTTTGGCCAGCAAGCGTTCATGTAATCGGTAAAGATATTTTACGTTTCCACACCGTTTACTGGCCAACATTCCTGATGGCAGCTGGATTACCTCTACCTGAAAAAGTTTTTGCTCACGGCTGGTGGACAGTTGAAGGCAAAAAAATGAGTAAAAGTATGCAGAATGTCGTCGAGCCCAATATGTTGGTCGATAAGTACGGCGTTGACCAAATTCGTTATTTCTTATTGCGAGAAGTTCCATTTGGCCTTGATGGTGATTTCTCACACTCATCATTAGTTCACCGAATCAATTCTGACCTTGCGAACGATTTAGGTAACCTCGTCAGTCGCAGCACTGCAATGCTCAACAAGTATTTTGATGGTATTCTTCCACAGCCATTCGCTGCGACAGAGTTTGATCAAAATTTCATCAATCAGTTTCCGGAAAAAATTGAAACAATTGACAAACAAATGAATGATTTAGCGTTCAATAAAGCCCTACTCAGCATTTGGGATCTTATCCGTAGTGCCAACAAATATATCGACGATACCGCACCATGGTCATTAGCAAAAGATGCTGAAAAAAAACAACAGCTTGGCGGCGTCATGTACAATTTACTTGAATCAATTCGATTAGTTGGCTTGCTCGTTGGTCCCTTTATGCCTGACACAGCAACGCAAATATTAACGATCCTCGGTGAAGATGGTCAGAACTTAACCCTTGACGACCAAGACCAATGGGGCGGACTAACAGCTGGCGTAGCAATTGAAAAAGCCAAGCCAATGTTCCCACGCATCGAAGAATAGAAAACTCATACTTGATCTAAAATGGGTCCGTTAAGAGAGAAAATCAATGGGGACGCTATATACATTTGGCGTCCCCATTGGGTTTAGGAGATCAACATGTCACCAACTCTGGTAGATACTCACGCGCACCTTGATGGTGAACGCTTCATCGACGACATTGACGATGTATTACAAAATGCTCAGGACAATGGGGTTGAAACGGTCATCACCGTTGGTTGCGACCTTGCCAGTTCACAAGCAAGCGTCGAACTCAGTCAACGCTACTCCAATGTGTTTGCAACAGTAGGTGTTCATCCCCACGATGCAGCGCACCTTACTACGGAAGTGATTGACCGTTTTAAGCTACTCGCCAAAGAGCCAAAGGTCGTTGCTATTGGTGAGATCGGTCTTGATTATTACCGCAACCGCTGTCCTCACGATCAGCAGCAAAGTGCATTTCGCCAACAAATTCAGCTCGCCCACCAATGTCAGTTACCTATCGTTGTACATGATCGTGATGCACATGACGATGTTATGCGCATTCTCGAAGAGGAAAATGCGCAACAAGTCGGTGGTGTTTTACACTGTTTTAGCGGTGACTTAGCGATGGCCAAACGCTGCATTGAGATGGGATTCTACCTCTCATTTACTGGCACTATCACCTATCCAAAAAATGAAGAGATCAGAGAGATCATTCACCAAATTCCAACCGAACATATTTTAGTTGAAACAGATTGTCCATATTTGTCTCCACAAAATTGGCGTGGCAAACGCAATGAACCAGCGTATGTGGTTAAAACAGCTGAGAAAATTGCTGAGATAAAAGGTCTATCACTTACCGATATTGCTCGGACAACCAGTCTTAATGCTCACGCTCTTTTTGGTGTTGGAAAAGTAGATCAATCGACAAAGATTGCTTATAAAATACGTAATTCATTGTATTTAAACATCACCAACCGCTGCACAAACAGCTGCGTATTCTGCGCTAAATTTCGCGATTTCAACGTAAAAGGTCATCAACTTAAATTAGATCATGAACCTGATTTCGATGAAATTATTGCAGCCATTGGTGATCCTACAATTTACGATGAAGTTGTTTTTTGCGGCTACGGAGAACCCCTGTTACGTTTAGAACTAATCAAACAACTAGCAACGTGGCTTAAACAGAAAAACACCATTGTCCGTATTAATACTGACGGACAAGCGAACCTTGTTCATCAACGCAATATCCTCCCTGAGCTAGAAGGATTAATTGATGAGGTTTCCGTTTCACTTAATGCTCCAGATGCTCAGCATTACCAAAAAATTTGTCAATCAAGTTATGGTGAACAAGGCTATGAATCTGTTAAGGAGTTCATTCGCTTGGCACCACGCTATATTCCAGAAGTTATTGCCTCAGCAGTAACTGTTCCCGGTATCGACATTGAAGCCTGTGAAAGGATTGCTAAAGAACTAGGTGTCGAGTTTCGACAACGTATTTACAATGAAGTTGGTTAACACGCTGTAAAACTACATTCATATAACAAGGAGTTTTCTCTATGTCTCAAAGTCCATGGGAACCACGTCAGGACCCACTTGAACAAGCGCTACGCTTAGCTGCAAAAAAGATGAAAAGCCAAGGTGGGCCACCAAAAAAGTTGGTCGCTCTCATCGTTGTTGTCCTTCTTCTACTTATTGGCGGCAAAAGTGCCTTTTATGAAGTGGATACAGAAGAAACAGGAGTACTTTTACGTTTAGGAAAATCCATTGGTACTGCCGGGCCTGGACTGCACATGAAGATGCCATTAGGCATTGATCAAGTGTATTTGGTTAAAACAGGTCGGGTACTTAAAGAGGAATTTGGATTTCGCACTGAGAATGCTGGTGTTCGAACCTCCTACAGTAACCAAAAATTTAGTGAAGAGTCACTGACATTAACAGGAGACTTAAACGTTAGTGATGTTGAGTGGATCGTCCAATACCAAATTATTGATCCAGAAAAATTTCTTTTCAACATTGCTGATCCGCGAGCAACAATACGAGATATTTCTGAGGCCGTTGTTCGCCGAGTCGTAGGTAACTCAAATGTTGCCCAAGTGTTAACAACAGAGCGTGCAGATCTTGCTTTAAAAGTTGAAGATGGTCTACAAGATGTTCTCAATAGTTACGATATCGGCATTCGAATTGTTACTGTGAAATTCCAAGACGTTAACCCCCCTGAACAAGTTAAAGCTGCTTTTAACGAAGTCAATGAAGCAGAGCAACAAAAAGAGAGCCTGATTTTTCAAGCACGCGAACAATACAACCGCGAAGTTCCTAAAGCTCGAGGTGTAGCGAGCAGCCGCATTTTAGAAGCTGAAGGTTATGCCTTAGAGCGTGTAAACCGTGCCCGAGGTGAAGCAGAACGTTTTAATGCTCTCGTCACAGAATACCGCAAATCACCAGAAGTGACACGACAGAGACTTTTTCTAGAAACAATGGATCAAGTACTTCCTCAAGTTGAAGAGTTGTACATCATTGACAACAAGAATTCAGGAGTGCTCCCCCTACTACCTATGCGTAAAGACCTACCAATTGGAGGTGCACGATGAAACGATTAATTCTACCCATTATTGTCGTAGTATTGCTTGTAGGTCAAAGCGCATTTTTTGTTGTTAACGAAGCAGAACAAGCATTAGTCACTCAATTTGGTAAGCCTATTGGTAACATCCACAATGCTGGAATCCATTTTAAAATCCCTATGATTCAGGAAGTGCACCGCTTTTCAAAGCAAATCTTGAACTGGGATGCTGATCCAAATCAGATTCCGACTAGCGACAAAAAGTATATTTGGGTTGATACCACTGCCCGTTGGCGCATTGCTGACCCACTACGATTCTTCACCACAGTGGCAACACAACGTGGTGCACAAAGCCGTCTCGACGACATCATCGATTCAGTGGTTCGTGATGCGGTATCAGGACACCGCCTTACTGAGCTGGTTCGTGGTGATGATTACCAAGCCCCGCCGAATCAACAAGATGTTGCTCCTGATGAAGCAGCAACAATGAATCGTGAATTAGTTGGCCGCGACCGGATTCTCGATAATATTCTTGCTCAAGCACAATTAAGCACCCCTGAATACGGTATTGAAATTATTGATGTTCAAATCAAGCGTATCAACTATGTTGAACAGGTGCGTAAGCGTGTTTATGAGCGCATGATCTCTGAGCGTAACAAAGTCGCCGCCCAATACCGTTCTGAAGGGGAAGGTGAAAAAGCGGATATTCTTGGCCAAATGCAAAAGGAGCTGAAAAAGATTAGCTCTGAATCATACCGCTTAGCCGAAGAAGTTCGCGGTAACGCTGATGCTGCCGCAACAGCAATTTATGCCGCTGCATACAACCAAGAACCCGACTTTTACCGCTTCATGCGGACCCTAGAGTCTTACCAAAAAACCATCGGAGAGAACAATCGACTAATTTTATCTACCGATAACGACTACTTTAATTATCTACAGCAAACGACGCTGAAGTAAGTGCCACACTGGAACGAAAGGCGGTGCATTAAGTACCGCCTTAATAATTGACTCACAAAGGGAGGACTTGATGTCATCAATTCTTATTGTTGAAGATAGTCAAATATTTGGTTCACTGGTTAAAAAAAATATTGAGAAGCACTTTCAATGCCCCGTGATTTGGAGTCAATCGTTTACAGAAGCCAAAAAGGTGATCGATGCGCAGGCCGATGAGATCGATGTCGCCCTTCTTGATTTAAATCTTCCCGATGCAGAGATGGGCGAAGTCGTTGACTATGCTGTCGCAAAAGGGATCGCATCAATCGTTTTCACCTCGCGCTTTGACAACAAACTACACCAATACATTTGGTCTAAGGGTGTCGTAGATTACGTTCTTAAAGATGGCCCGGACAGCTTAAACTATATTGTTTCACAAATACGTCGATTACAACGCAACCACCTTTATAAGGTTATGGTTGTCGATGATTCACCAGTTATTCGTAAATTGATCTCACGATTGCTACACATTCATCGGTTCAATGTTATTACCGCTGAAAACGGTAAAGATGCGCTCTCTTTACTCGATGCTCACCCTGACACAAAACTCATCCTAACTGATTACAATATGCCGATAATGGACGGCTATGACTTAACACGCGCCTTAAGGCGCAAACACACTCAAACCGATCTATCTATCATCGGCCTCTCAGCACAAGGTGATCGCCATATCTCAGCAAAATTCATTAAACATGGTGCCAATGACTTTATTGCCAAACCGTTCTATGCTGAAGAATTTTACTGTCGAATAAATCAAAGCATCGACACACTGGAACGAATAAAGACGATACAGAAAAGTTCATATCAGGATTTCTTAACTGGTCTTTATAACCGTCGTTATTTTTTTGAGAAAGCACCTGCCCTTTTCAAAAAGCAACAACCACTTAGTATCGCAATGATTGACATAGATTTTTTTAAAAAAGTCAACGACACCTATGGGCATGATGTTGGCGATATAACCTTGAAACGAGTGGCAGAAGTTTTAAAACAATCTCTGCCACAAGCGCACCTAATCGCCCGCTTTGGTGGTGAAGAATTTTGCGTCTTACTCTTAGGGATGGAACGTCAACAGGCTGAGTTGCTATTTAACCAAGCACGAGTGGCAATTGAAAATGAGACGATCACCTTTCCCAGTGGAACCCTATCCGTTACTGTCAGTATCGGCCTTAGCACCCACAAAGAGGATTCAATTGATGAGATGATAAGCATTGCAGACCAGCAGTTGTACCGCGCCAAGGAAGATGGCCGCAACCGCGTTTGTCAGCCAGCAATCTCACTATAAATAAGGGGAGCGATTATGCGTAGCACCTTTATGATATTATTCGTACTATTCAGTTTAACTGCCTGCAACGTCGCACCTGATGATGGCGAAATTAAAATTCAAATCGCAAAAGTTGCATTGCAAGACGGTGGAGAGAAGATTTTCTTCTTCGAAAATTTCAAAAAAATTAACGGCCTCATGCAAAAAGAGGGTCGTTATGTTGCGGAAGTTAGCTATGACTTGGTGTTTCGCAAGAGCTTAGAAGATATCTCTACAGAAATTAGTCAAGAAGCTCAAAAATCGCCAATTAATGCCATTGAGTCAGGATTAAAACTAATGGCGAAATTATTACAATATGGGCAATTTAAAGCAGGTGACCGCCTTTCTTACCATAAAAAATTTACATTGATCAAAACAGAGCAAGGTTGGCGACTTGAAAGTGAATTTTTAGGTCAAAACGTGCAGCACTAATCAGGATTAAGATTATTCTTTTGTTCTCACTTCAGCCAAACCCGATAGATCCGTAACCACGGTTTTGGGTGCACCGGAGTAGATCACTTCAGTGATCCCAGATGCCTTAACGGTCAAGGAACGATTTACATCGAGCTGAGACGAAGTTGTTCCAGAAGCAACAACAGAAGCAGAGCCAACATATAGATTTGATGCATCTAAAATAGATGAACCATCGAGTTCAATCTGCACATTCTCAGCCCGCCCAGTTACTTTAACCAGATTTGCACCATTAAGCGTCAGCGTCAATTCATCCTCATCAATATCGACAATCGTAACCTCGTGCGCACCATCGACACTAAATGAGGTTAAGTGCGGGACTTGAAGTTCAATCTCTAACGGTTGCTTCGTTCGTAACGAACCTTCATTACAGATCAGAAGTTGACCATTTTCAACCCGTGTCATCACCCGACTCAATAAGTTACGATCACCACGTAAAGCACACTTAATGTCATCACCGCGCTTAAGGGTAACCGTGAAAGCACCCTGAAGCACGACATGATCAAAACGATTCAACATTCTCGAACGTTGCGCTGTGTCACCATCTCCCTCAAAACATTGAGATGAAACGGTGACACATTGCCCCGATGAGATGAGCATAAAAACCATGCTAACTGTCGTGACTATCAATGTAAACAATAGCCGCGTGTTGTTAACCTGCGCCATCAGTGAATCCTTTATTTGAATGTTGGCATTCAAGACAACGATCAACCTAAACGAATCAAGTCATTATTCAGCGACCTGAGTTTTTGTGAAAATAGCAAAAAACGGTACATTCTTCTCTTCGAACGCTTCGCGACCACCCTCTTCTCGGTCCACAAGGGTAATAACACCAAGGACAACTAACCCCTCAGCTTCTGCACGCTCAATCGCCTTAATGGATGAGCCTCCAGTGGTAACAACATCCTCGACAATAACAACTTTGGAGCCTGGTAAAACATTTTTCCGTCCCTCTAGCCACTGACCTGTACCATGACCTTTTGGTTCTTTACGGATGATAAATGCAGGGATGGGCTCTCCCTCTAATGAACTAATCATTGACGTTGCCGTAGCAATGGGGTCCGCACCAAGGGTTAAGCCACCAACACCATCCACCTTATCGGAGAAATTAGCTAATGCAGAATAAAAAGCACGACCCACTAATACGGAACCACGTGGGTGAAGCGTTGTTTGTTTGCCATCAAAATAAAAATTGCTCTTACGACCTGAAGCAAGGGTCACCTCACGCTGCTCGTAAGACATTTCACGGATAATCTCCATCAATTCTGCACGTTCTTGATCTAGCATCACACCACTCCTTAACATCTAGTCTAAAAAAGTCCGAGCTGTTTATCCGACTTCAAACGGGGAAACTTAACGGGATAGTCACCACTAAAGCAAGCGGTACAGAATTCACCTTCACAGCTTCCCCCTTCACAGCCACCAGTGGCTTTATGAAGTCCCTCTTCAGAGAGATAACCAAGGGTATCTGAAGTCACATAACGATTTATCTCTTCAATACTGTGTGACGAAGCGATTAATTCAGTACGTGTTGGCGTATCAATACCATAGTAACAAGGATGACTGGTTGGAGGACTTGAGATACGTAGATGAACCTCTTTAGCTCCAGCATTACGGATCATTTTAATGATTTTTCGTGCAGTTGTTCCACGCACTACTGAATCATCAACAACGACAACGCGCTTGCCTTCAATCACTTGGCGAACAGGATTAAGTTTTATCTTCACACCAAAGTGTCGAATAGATTGTTGAGGCTCAATAAAAGTACGACCAACGTAATGGTTACGAATCAACCCTAATTCAAATGGGATACCAGCCTCTTCAGCATAACCAATGGCAGCAGGAACACCTGAATCAGGAATTGCGACAACCACATCGGCCTCAACAGGATACTCGCGAGCCAATTGACGACCATACTCTTTACGTACACCATAAACCTCACGGCCAAAAATGGTGCTATCTGGGCGGGCAAAGTACACGTATTCAAAAATACATGGTGATGGCTTAACTGGTTCAAATGGAAAATAAGAATGAAGTCCATCTTTATCAACAACAATCATCTCACCAGGTTCAAGCTCACGAATAAACTCCGCTTCAATCAGATCAAGGGCGCAGGTTTCAGAAGCGACAACAAATGCTCCATCAAGTTTACCCAAAATCAACGGTCTAAAGCCATTTGGATCACGGACTGCGACCATTCGTGTTTCAGTTAGAAAAACCAAGCTATAGGCACCACGTACGCGCTTGAGGGCATCGATAACACGATCCGCTAAGCTATCACTTTGTGCACGAGCTAAGAGGTGGATAATAACTTCAGTATCGGCAATGGTTGAAAAAATTGAGCCAAGACGTTCTAACTCATTACGCAACTCTTGAGCATTAACTAAGTTACCATTATGCGCTACCGCGACACTGCCACGAACATAGTCGACCATGATCGGCTGACAGTTCTTAATATCATTACCACCAGCCGTTGAGTAACGAACATGACCAATTGCATTTTCGCCCGGAAGTTGATCAAAAACAGCATTGTTTTTAAATGCATCAGCAACCAAACCCATCTTACGGTAAGCACGTAGTGCGTTACCATCCGAGGCAACAATACCGCAACTTTCCTGACCACGGTGCTGTAAGGCATACAGACCAAGGTAGGTTAGATTTGCGGCTTCGGGATGGCCATAGATACCAAACACACCACATTCATCTTCAAACTTATCCAACATAAATCTCTTATCTCCCTAAAGATCCATTCAACTAGTCAAGAATATTTTCGCGAATGAATGTGATCGCGTTTTGATACAACCACAACCCCATCCCCTCTTCGGGCAACTCTTCACGAGTCCAGCGAGGGTGATGTGTTCGGTGCACATAAGCCTCAGGATGAGGCATTAAACCAAAGATCCGTCCAGTTTGATCACACAAACCGGCAATCGCAGCTGTTGAACCATTAGGATTTAAAGGATACTCCATCGTTGCATCTTGATAATCAGCATCACTGTATTTCAAAACACTGAGGTGCTGATCTTCAAGTTGATGTAATAATGTTCCAGATTCGGTGACAAATTTACCCTCACCATGGCGTACAGGAAGGTAAACCCCTTCGAGTCCACGCGTAAATACACAAGGAGACTCTGTATCTACCTTGAGGTAAGTCCAGCGATCTTCAAAGCGTCCACCATCATTGAACGTTAACGTCGTATTTTGGCGCTGATCACCATCAATTGATGGCAACAGACCCATTTTCACCATGAGTTGAAAACCGTTGCATACGCCCATCACCAATTTTCCTGAGGCAACAAACTCAAGAATTTGATCAGCAAGAGTTTGCTCACTATTAGCAACCTGAGCATGACGCAAACGATTGGCTCCAGCCTTAGCACTACCTAGATCGTCACCATCAAGAAAACCGCCAGCGAAATTAAGGAAATGGTAATCGTTCAAATTCACTTCACCCGCAAGTAATCGTGAGATATGAACAATATCAGCGACATCTGCACCAGCCAAAAGACAGGCGTTCGCAACTTCACGCTCACAGTTCGTTCCGTTACCAGAAATGACAATTGCTCGAACTTGTTGTGTCATATTACATCTCCCTCAGAGGTGCTTGCCATGCCTCTTTTAAGACTGAATTTTCACGATCAATTATGACTGACCCATCCATACCGATAATCTCTAACGATTGTTTTTCCGTCACAGTACCGAGCAAGCTCACCTCTTGACTAGAAAAGAGCTTTTCAAATTCAGCAACATTCTCTTCAGAAACAGTAACTAATAAACGACTCTGAGATTCAGAATAGAGGATTTCGATATCATTGAGTGGGGTTTGGCAGCGAACCTTACGCAAATCAATTTGAGCGCCAAAGCCACCAGCAAATGCTGTTTCAGCAGCAGCGACACCTAAACCACCATCAGAAAGGTCATGACACGAAGCGATCAAGCCACCCTGTTGCGCCCGATTAAGAGTACGATAGCGTAACAACGCTGTTGACGCATCAACCGTTGGAACCGCATTACCGACAAAACCTAATTGAGTAAACAACTCCGAAGCACCCAATTCAGCTTTGGTCTCGCCAAGAAGATAAATCTTATCCCCTGCCCGCTTAACATCCATGCTGATTGTTTTGCGTATATCCTCAACCTTACCAATAACGGAGAACAACACCGTTGGTGGGATGGAGATTTTCGTATCACCGATCTGGTAATCATTTTTCATTGAATCTTTACCAGAGATCAACGGCACACCGAAAGCCAGACAGTAGTCATACAATGCTTTGTTCGCGCGAACAAGTTGAGCTGCTTTGTATTGACCATCTGGGGTACGGTCACTTTCTACTGGGTCACACCAGCAAAAGTTATCAAGACCCGCAACGTGATCAACATTACCACCCACCGATACATAGTTACGCAGTGATTCATCAATGGCACAGGCCATCATGTGGTAGGTATCAATATCACTATAACGTGGGCAGATTCCATGAGCAGTTGAAATACCCGCAAAGGAATCAAACAGCGGACGGACGACCGAACCATCAGCAGGGCCATCATTCTCAACGCCTGTCAACGGCTTC
>Ga0193956_1000730_pt1 | contig 14131 bp, 16 predicted proteins | sample BB_7_MG_FD_140358 | JGI IMG/M metagenome (GOLD analysis project Ga0193956, IMG submission 140358) | Microbial mat bacterial communities from the Broadkill River, Lewes, Delaware, United States - BB_7_MG | ecosystem: Environmental > Aquatic > Freshwater > River > Microbial mats | place: USA...
AATATATAAAAAATTTTATAAGTTAACTTCTAAGAATCTTTTTTACTCTCTTGATTCTTCTCACTCTTCATAAGCGGAAACAACACAACATCTCTCAAGTTTTCTTGTTCAGTTAAAAGTGATACAATTCTATCAATTCCCATTCCCCAACCTGATTGACATGGCATTCAGTATTCCATAGAAAGTACAAAATCATCATCACCTGTTGTTACTTCTTCGTCTCATAATTCGATTGCTCAAGACTGTGCATCAAAATTAGCTTGTTGAATTTTTGGGTCTACAAGTTCTGAGTATGCTTTAAGTATTTCCCAACCATTAACTACAACTTGGAATTGTTCTACGATATTTTCATTAGCATCTGATTGTCTAGCAAGAGGTTGCATTAGTTTTGGATAATTATAAACAAAAGCTGGTCCAGCTATACTTGGTCTTAATACTTTTTTGTAAAGATAATCAATAAGAGTAGGAACTACCATTTTATCCATTCATTCAAATTGAATTCCTTTTGCTTTTATATCAGCTATTAATTTCTTTTCATCTCAAGCTTTGTATGAAGTTATATCAAGACCTGAAGCTTTATTAACTCAAGCGACATAATCAATTCTCTCCCAAGGAGTAGTAAAATTAACCATTCTAGCATTTCAATCTTTGTCTTTTATTGAAACTTCTCTATTCACTCATAATTTATCAAAAACATAATTAAACATTTCTTCTGTGAACTTCATATTATCCTCAAAATTCCAATATACAGCATAGTGTTCTACAGCTGTAAATTCTTGCATATGTGAAGGATCTGATCATTCATTTCTATAATTCTTCCCTATTTCAAAAACTCTTTCAAATCTTCAAACAGTAGTTTTTTTAAGTGCAGTTTCAGGAGCTATTCTAAGGAAATAATCTTCATCAAAATCATTATGATGTGTAATAAATGGAGCAGCTGCAGCACCAGATGCTGAATTACCAAGTACAGGAGTTTCAATCTCCATAAAATCATTTTTCCAATAAAATTCTCTTATAGCTTTTACAAACTCTGATCTGAATTTAAATCTATCAAAAGATTCTTCGTTCATTATAAGATCTAGATATCTTTGTCTATATATTGTTTCTTGATCTTGGATTCCATGAAATTTTTCAGGAAGTGGTCTCACAGCCTTTGATAATATTTGAAATTCTTTTACAAAAAGTGTTAATTCTCAATGTTTAGTCAAAAATAAATCTCAAACAACTCAAACATAATCTCCTACTTGCACAAATTTTTCAGCTATTTTATAACTAGTTTTTTCTTCCCCTGCAATTTCTATACTCTCAACTACTTCCCTTCAAGTATTAAAAACTACTTTATCTCTCATAAAAGATATTTGAATATCTCAAGTATTATCTCTAATCTTAGCAAAAGTAAGTTTACCATGAGATTTAGAAGCCATCATTCTTCCAGCTGTTTTAAACTCTCAAACTGCTCATCCATCCATTAATCATTCAATATTTTTAGCCTCTGATTCTTTAGCTCTAATATCCAAAATATCTTGTTTTCCTCTATAATTATTTGCATAACAAATAACCCCTGCTTCCTGCAGATTCTTAATTTTCTCTTGTCTATCCAGACTTTCCTTAGAATAATCCATTCTAACTTAATAATTAACAATATAAATTTGTTTATTTATATTGAAAAAATGGGAAAATGCAAGGGAAAGGTTTAAAAAATAGACAAACTTACTTAAAATATTTACTTAAAATACTGTTGACATAAATCAATTATAAGTTATTATTAATGTATTCATTTTTTACTTAAGGTTTACTTAAGGTACCATTTTTTTAGAATAACAAAATAATAGGAGGAGAAAAATGGACAATTTCTTTAAAAGAAACAAAAAACCATTGGCTTTTGGCTTTGGCTTAAAAACGGAAAATGGAATAGAGCTTTATGGGGTATACATAGGCTGTAATTTTAAAATTGCTGCCATCCTTATGGAGAAATACCAAGTAAAAGAACAAGATAGTACCTCTATTATTTATCCTGAAGAAAACATATATACAATTGTAAGAAATGTTTTTACAAAGGAAAATTTTGACTTAATGAGGGCAAATTATGGTAATTTGGATGGTATTAGTTATCCTAAAGGAAAGTTATTTCTTGTTTTCTTTTTCCATGAATGTCCTATAAGAAAGGACGAGGATGAAGCCGTTTTTTGTTTTAGAGAAAAACTTAAATATGCATCGCCACATATTTAAGTAAACTAAAAGGTTCTGGAGTAAAACCCAGAACCTTTTTAAAATATTTTTTTATTTAATATAATCTCTTATTTGCCTTTCAAACTCATCCAAAGAAAAGTTTCTTGCTTGTTTTTCACAATTATCTCTCATTTCTAAAGTTCTTTCTGGTGTCATATATTCAATAGCTTTAATCAAGTCTTCTACCTCTCCTCATTCAGGGATTAATACTCCAGTTTTTTTGTCTATCACTGTTTCTCTAAGTCCTCATTCATTTACTCAAATACATGGTTTTCAAGCAGCCATAGCCTCTATTGATATCATTCAAAAATCTTCATTTATTGGGATGCAAATATTAGCAATACATGATCAAACTATATCTGTTAATCATATATTTCATGGCAGAGTTTTGAATTCTATATTTGGGAATCATTTTGCAATCTCAAAAATTTCGTCTTTTTGTGGATCATTAGTTCAATAAATAACTTTTAGTTTCTTATCTGGCATTTTAGTAAAAGCTCTAACTATATTATCTATTCTTTTTGCTGTTGATAATCTTGAATAGCTAAGATAGTAATCATCTTGCTTTACCCACTTAAACTCCTTTAAATTAACAGGAGGATATAAAACTTTTGAATCATATCATATAAAACTTTTTAATCTAGATTGGGTAGTTTTAGAATTAGTAAGAATTAAATCAATTTTTTTTATATCGCTTTCATACATTTTTCTAAAAATACTTGAGAGAAAATTAAAAGCAAATTTTAGATAAAATGGGACTTTCTTAAGGTATTCGTCTCTGAGATCATATAAATATCTAGGGGGGGTATGGCAATAATATATAGATTTAGTTCCCTCTTTCAGATTTCTAACAGCTCATAGACAATCTCAAGAAAATATAACAGTATCGTAATAACTCAAAAACTTGGTATTATACATAAAATCTTTTTTCAATCTAATATGCCTAAATCATTTTTTGAAAATTTCTGTACTAACTGGAATTATTTTTCATTTAAATCATTCTTTTCTAAGATCAAAACTTCAAGCACTAAAAAAACCTGAAGCTATATCAGCATTCAGTGCTTTTGCCATCATAAGTATAAGTCTTTCTCAACCTCATTTATATAAAAATGTATCGTGGAGTATTAGTATTTTGGATTGTTTTTTTTGCATATATAATATATTTATTAAGTTTTAATAAGTATAAATAAATATAAATAAATACAAACTTTTTTAGTTTTATTAATATTAAATTATTTTTTTATCCTTATTAGTTGTTTTCAAAAATTTTTGTTTTGTTACTACTTTTTTCTTAGTTTCTTTTTCAAGTTGTTTTCTTGCAACTCAGGCAACTCATCATCATTTCTTGCTTGCTTTTTTTACTTCATCAAATCAAATACTATCCTCTGCTTTAATAATCTCCGTACTTGATACTTCAGCCAACATATTAAAAACTAATTCCAAATTTGTCATATTATCTTTCAAAGATTCTTTTTTTAATCATTTCAAATCTTTATATTCTCAGGTAGTCATATCTGACCATCATTTAAGTATTTCATCTGTTAAAATTGCATAATACAAAATCTGGTCTTTGTCCTAAAACGGTATACTCAGTATCATATGTAAAATTTTCTGATGGTTTTCTAGTATAATCTAGAATTTCTCCTAAAAAATCTTGAGTCCAACCTGGAGCTCTTGATATTTCTTTATCTGTTTTTAAACTTCCATTATGATAATCATTATGCCATTTTTTTATTATTTCTAGTTTTTCTTCAAATTTTTGGATTTCAAAATCAATTAATTTTTCTTTAATTATATTCTTTTTAAATAATTGAGCCATAATCTTTTTATTACTAATATTTATCTCAATATACTTTTTTTAAGCAAAAAGTCCACCTAAAAATTTTATGAGAATTAAAAAAATAAGTGAAATTAAAATTTCACTTATTTTTAATATATATATTCTATATTAATCTAAAGTTAATTAGAAATCTTGATTATGTTTATCCATTTCTGCTTGCCATTGTTCAAAATTAACAATAGAAATATTTAATTCCCATTTTTCTCCGTTTTTTTCAACAGAAACCATTTTAGCAAATTTATCTTCTACACTACAAGTCATTCATAAAATACAGTTTGCGAAAATAGCTCCTCACTTATTTTCAGCCATATTTGCTTGCATTTCTGCTATTTGTTCATCTGTTATTCACATTCATCCCATCATTCATTCAACAGATCACATTGCTTTTCTAGGAGACATTTCTATTTCAATAACATCTAAATCTTTTGCTAAAGCTTCTGCTTCATTAATTATATTTTGATAGTCATTTCAAAAATAAGTAACATTTATTCAATCAAATCAAGCCTCAGAATCTTTTTCAATTATTTCTGATTCATTTTCATCGAATTCAAGTCAATTTACTTTTCTAAGACCTTGTTTTAAAGCCCAAGAAGGAAAATCATCTTCTGATAATTTTTCAATACTATTATCTATACTCTTATCCATTTCATCAAATCATTCCTCTAATTCATTAATTTGTTTTTCATATTCTTCATCTGATATTTCTCAATTGGAATGCTTTTCTGCAATATCAATCATATCATTTTGTATATTATTTTGTTGTTCCATAACTTCTCAAACTTGCTCTACTATTTTTTCCTCTTCAGTTTGCCCACAAGAAGTTACTGTAAAAAATGAAGCTAACAATAATAAAACTATAATAGTATTTTTCATAAATGTGAAATTAAATAAATAAATATAATTATATTTATATAATATATTTGTCAAAAAATTAAATTTATCTAAACTTAAATTTATCTAAATTAAATATAATATTGAATTATAATAATAAATATTTATTATTAATTTTAGTATAATTAAAAAAACAAAATATATGTATATTTGGCAAACAAAAAAATGGTGAGAAATGCTTATAAATAGTAAACAGGCTGAAAAAATTATTATAGTAAATTGACTTCAAATAGAAAAAAGAAAAATTGCTCTTTGAAAGTTTTGATTGTTTATTATTTGAATAGATGAAAAAGATATAAAAAAAGTAGAAAAAAATGAAAAAAAATTAAAAGATTTATGTAAGAAAGAAAATTGCCTTTTTATTCAAATAGAAACTCTTAATTACAGCTGAATTAAAAACAAAAAATTAAAATGATTCAAAAATTGATATTACAAGAAATTTATTACTCCCTATACTGCAATTATTGATTTAAAAAATGAAGAAGAAGATATTTTAAAAGAAATGAAACCAAAAGGTAGATATAATATTAAATTAGCCTGAAAGAAATGAGTAGAAATTAAAGAGGTAGAAAAAACTGAAGATAATATAAAATTATATTATAATCTAATGTCAGAAACTACTTCAAGAAATTGATTTGCTTGAAATAATATAGACTACTATATTAAATTCTTAGATAATATTGATAATTCTAAACTATTACTTGCATATTTTGAAGACAAAGTAATTGCTGGATGAATATTTATATTTGATAATGAGCTTTCAATATATTACTATTGAGCTTCAACGAGTGATAATAAATACAGAAATTTAATGGCTCCTTTTTTACTACAATGGGAAGCTATAAAAATAGCAAAAAAATCATGATCAAAAATCTATGATTTCCTATGAATTGCAACTCCATGAGAAAAAAACTCTTCTCTCTCATGAGTAACAGATTTCAAAATGAAACTTACAAAAGATAAAATAAATGTATCTGATAGTTATATTTATATAAATAATAAAATAATTTATTTTGTAATAAAATTGCTAAAAAAGTTTAGATAATTATAATAATTAACCCATCCTTGAATTCCTTCCCTTAAGTCTAATGGAAGGAGGACCAAAAATGTAGCCCCTTGCCCTTAGACTTAAGGGAAAGGATTCAGGTTAGGGTTATTAATTCATTAATTAAGAGATTATGATAAAATTACCAGAATTACCATTTGAAAAAAATGCACTTGAACCATATATTTCTAAAGAAACTCTTGAATACCATTATGGTAAACATCACACAGCATATGTTAATAATTTGAATAAATTAATTGAATGAACTGAGTTTGAGAATATGAGTTTAGAAGATATTATTAAAAATTCTACATGATGAATTTTTAATAATGCAGCTCAAACTTGGAATCATACATTTTATTGGGATTGTTTATCTCCTAACTGAGGATGAGAAGCTACATGAAAACTAAAAGAATTGATTGAAAAAACTTTTTGAAACTTTGACTCTTTCAAAGAAGAATTCTCAAAAGCTGCAACTACTAATTTTTGATCAGGTTGGACATGGCTTGTATTAACTCCACAAAATAAACTAAAAATAGTCTCAACATCAAATGCCGAAACTACACTTACTACAGGAAATAAAGCACTTCTAGTAATAGACATATGGGAACACGCCTACTACATAGACTACAGAAATGCCAGACCAAAATATATAGAAAACTTCTGGAATATTGTTAATTGGGAAAATATTGAGAAAATATTAAATAAATAAGATTAAATAAATAATTATTTGACTATATGTTTAAAATGTTATAATATATATACATAATATTATAAAATAATATATTATATATGAAAAAAAATATATCTATATCAGCTGAACAAAAAATAATAGAAGATTTTACAAAGCTTGCTCATGATTTTTGAACAAATAGAACAAATCTTATAAATATGTTTATGGTAGATTTTATAGAAAATAGAAAATTACATTTTACTAAACCTCCTTCTATAAATAATTTTGAATTTGAATCATTTACAAATGAACAAAATGAATCCTTAATGGAGAAATGAAAAGAATCATATGATTCTATTTATAATTCTTTAAAATGAATATAATGAAAATTATTATATCAGAAACATTTCAAAAAAAGTTTTTAAATAAATTAAATAAATACTTTACAATTAAAGATTTAATTAATGAATTAAGTAAAGAAAAATTTAATATTGTATTAAAAAGACCTTTCTACAAATTAAAATTTAAAATAAATTTAGTAGAATTTAGATGAGTTGTATTAATTATACAAAATGAAAAAATAATACCTTTAATATTATATCTTAAAAAAGATAAAAAAAATTGAGAAAATATTAGATGGAATGAATATGAAAATATGATACTAGAAATGCAATACCAAACCTCCAAAGACTTAGAAAATTGAAATTTTAAAATATTCTAATTCTAAAAAATAGCTTAAAATTAATTTTAAGCTATTTTTATTTTTCATATTTTTCAACTACTTTTTCTATTTCTTTAATATATCATTTTGGTAAAACTACATATTTTAATAATAAATTATTAAAAACTTTACGGAAATAAGTTGTATTATTTTTACTATCAATTCATTGTCATCTTAAAATATTAAAAAGTGAATAGTTATTATTGTAATTTTTTAGTAATAAATGGATTTTTGTAATTTCATCTTGTATCCAATTATTTATATTTTCAGTTATAATTCAATTTTTAACTTTATCAATATCTTCTTTTGTTATTCAATGTCTGGTTAAATCTTCAATAGGTATATTTATTAGATTTTCAATAATATCATCTTTTAAATCTTTAATATTAAAACTAATTCTTGTAGCTTCTCATAATCAAGATAATAATTCTATTGTTTTTATTGGATCTAATCAAAATATTATTGCCGTTCAATAAATAGTTCAATCTATATCCATTTTATGAAAATTTTTATCCAAATCTTTTTTATTTCTATATTTTTTTCAATCAATTGTTCTGTCTATATCAAATCTAATACTTAATTCTATTTGTTTAATTGAATATTGAATTCATTTTTCTAATCATAAATCACATGCAAGTTTTTCTACCTTTTCAATTAACAAATCATATAATCAATTTCAAAGTTTTTTATATACAATTTTTTTTCTATCCTCTAAAGATAATTTATTAATTGTATCTCAGTCAGCTATATCATCAAAAAGTCTTAATCAATAATACATATATTTTAATAATTCAACTCTTTTTTTATAATCTTTAACTCACATCAATCTTAAAACAAGTTCTGTTTTTTCTAATCATTTTAAAAATCCAGAATATTTTTCTGGATCTCTTTTAGTTAAATGTTCTTGAATTAACTTTATACTAGCCTGAAAATCAATATTTCAATCAGAATCGTATACTTCAAATCAAGTTAAATAATCAAACTTCATATTATATACTAAATAATAATTACTATTTTTTAATTTCTAATCAATGTCATTCAAGCAAATCTTTAACTGCATTATTTGATTCTTGTACTCTTTGTACATGCCTATCTATAGCATTTCCTATTTCATCATCTGGTTGCACTACGACATCTCCTTCTAAATCTCCTCAATTTCTGTCTTCATAAAATTCTGACATAATTCTTAATAAAAAAATAAGATATTTATATATTAAATAAATATCTTATTTTGTCAAAGATTTTAAATTATGCAATTCCATTTAGAATCTAAATTAACTACCCTTTCTTATTCCTCTTTCTTTCAGTTTCAGTTAAGTATTTTTTTCTTAATCTGATTGATTCTGGAGTGACTTCAACGTATTCATCGTTTGAGATGTAGTCGATAGCTTCTTCAAGAGACATTATTTTTGGTGGAGTAAGTTTAAGTGCTTCATCTGTACCAGATGCTCTTACATTTGTAAGTTTTTTGTTTTTTGTAGCATTTACTGTAAGATCTTGATCTTTTGAAGATTCTCAGATAATCATACCTTCGTATATTTCAGTAGCTGGTTGAACAAATATTTTACCTCTTTCTTGTAAATTAAATAGAGAGTAAGCCATTGTTTTACCATTTTCCATAGAAATCATAGATCAAACAGCTCTTTTTTCAATTGGTCCTTTGTATTCTTCAAATTTATCAAATGAACTTGAAAGTAAACCTTCACCTTTTGTCATTGTTGTAAATTCTGATTTAAATCCTAATAATCATCTAGTTGGAACACTGAATTCCAAACTAACAATACCGTTATTTTCAACCATATTTGACATCATTCCCTTTCTTTTACCAAGTTCAGCTATAACAGAACCTTCTACTCAAGCAGGAACAGATATACCAACATTTTCCATTGGTTCCATTTTTTTACCATCTATTTCTTGCATTATTACAACTGGAGCTCATACTTGTAATTCAAAACCTTCTCTTCTCATTGTTTCAATAAGTACTGATAAATGTAATTCTCATCTACCTGCAACTTCATAATTATCTCAAGTATCAAAATCTACTTTTAATCATACATTTGTTTCTAATTCTTTTTCTAGTCTATCTCTGATTTGTCTTGATGTTACAAATTTACCTTCACGACCAGCAAATGGAGAATTGTTTACCAAAAATTCCATTTTAAGTGTTGGTTCATCAATTGTAATTGGTGGCATAACTTCAGCTTTTTCAATAGAAGAAACAGTTTCACCAACAAATATATCAGAAATACCTGCAATTGTAACTATATCTCATGCAGTTGCTTCAGTAGCTTTTACTTTATTTAATCATTCATTTGTAAGAATTTCAGTTATTTTTCCTTTTCTTTCTACTCATTCATTAGAAGTAATAAAAACTTCTTGACCAACTTTTACTACTCATTCATATATTCTTCAAATACCTAATCTTCATAAGAAATTGTCAAAACCTAAGTTCGCTATTTGCATTTTAAATGGAGCAGCAGCATCATTTGGAGCTTCTGCAACTTTATCCATAACGTAATCAAGTAATGGAGTTATGTCTTTTTGTTCTGGATTTTCATCAGTCCAAGCTAAACCATCTCTAGCAATAGCATATACTGGTTCATTTAAGTGTTCTAATTGTTCATCTGTAGCACCAAGTTGTACAAATAGATCAAATAATTGATCAACAACCCAATCAGCTCTAGCAGTTGGTTTATCCATTTTATTAATAACAATAACTGGATGTAAACCAAGTTCAAGTGATTTTTTAAGTACAAATTTAGTTTGAGGCATAGGTCCTTCATAAGCATCAACTACCAAACAAACACTATCAACAGTTCTAAGTACTCTCTCAACTTCAGAACCAAAATCAGCATGCCCTGGAGTATCTACTATATTAATTTTATTACCTTTATAAGTAATACCAGTATTTTTTGAATAAATTGTAATACCTCTCTCTTGTTCTTGAGCATTACTATCCATTGCTCTCTCCTCAATACCAACTCTAGTATCAAAGTTATCATCAGCTTTCAACAATTCATCTACCAACGTAGTTTTACCATGATCTACATGGGCTATTATCGCTATATTCCTAAATGACATAAGTAAATAATTATTTATAAAATTTTTCCACCGGGATTATATAAAGAAAAAGCTAAAAGTAAAGTTTTTTGTTGAAAAAATTGACATTTATTTCTTTTTACACATAATTTAATTAAATATTTTAAAATTTTATTTAACATTTAAATTATTTATTATGAAATTAGAAAATAATTGAGAAAAAGATTTATGAGATGTTTATATAGCTGGTTGAAGATGAAAATTATGATCTGTTTTAACAAATGCATTTAAAGATGTACAAATATGAATTAATGGTAAAATAAATTGAGATAACCAATATATAGTTTGAGAACTAAAAATAGATTGAGAAACAAAAAACACTCAAAGACAGGCACTTTGAATAATTGCTACAAAAGTTAAATGAATACCCTGAGCATTAAATGATTTTTCTCAAATAAAATGATTGCCAATAATAGTGGCTTCTACTTGATACAAAAAACAAATTCTTGAGTTACTATGAGAATGACACCCCATTTTACTTGCTCCAAATTTAGCCTTACCAATATTATCAATTTTTAAAATATTTGAAGATTTTGAAGACTTTTCTTGAATGCATTTACAAATAGAAGAATCTCACCAAAATACAAAAGAAGACCCTAGTTGAACAGCCAAAAAAATAATTGATTGATTTAAAGAAAAAGGATGAGATTGTACTGTTATTTATGATCTTTTTCAAATAGATTGAAAAAGTCATTTATGAGATTTAACTTGTTATAGATGAGAATATTCACAAGAATTATGAGTTCCTGATGCTTTTCTAGATTGACATGGATATCATAAATATAAAATGTACTGAAATTGAGAAAATTTTGAATATTTCAAAAATCAAATAAAAACTTGGTTTGAAAAATATAATAAGTCAAATTTAAACTGATTTGAAATTTGATATGAAGAAGAAAACTGAAAAATTGTTTTTTGGCATTTTATTAATGGTAGACAAATTTATGCTGATTGATTAAAACAAATCTTGCCTTGATTTCTAAATAAATGAAACTGAATTTTTGAGGTTGAAAAGTTATTAGAAGATTAATTGAATATTTGTTTTTAAAAAATTGCACTGGTATAAACCAGTACAATTTTTATATTATTTATTTTTTATTAAACAGATTCATCTTCTATTTCAACTTCAGTATTTTTAATTCATACTCACTTTATTACTCATGCAACTTTTTCATTTTTTCTTTCAACTATAGTTCAAATTTTACCTGCATTTTTATATCATTCTTTATTAGCTTCTGAAATAATAGTTTCTACATCCTCTTCGTCACATATAAATGCATAAGGAACTCACATATTCATTCAACTAATTGCTTCTTCATCTGTCATACATCATAATCTCAATAAAATTTCTATTATTTGTGGTATTTTTACATTACTAATATCCAAGTCAACGGCTAAATCATTTCTTCACTTTAATCATTCTGCTATTTTTCTTCATGGATTTCAAGTAACATGTATTAAAGATGCTGCATTAATTATTGGATCTCATTCAAGTCATCATAGTAATTTTCTTGATACAAAAGGATTAAATACTGTAGTCTTTCAAGTAGCTATATCCCACATTTTTAAACCTTCACACTCTACATAAAGAGCCGATGGTATTTTTGATGCTGCCTCATCTCAAATTACATCTAAAAAATCAATAAAACTCAAATTTTCCCAACCCTCTCAAGCTAATGCTTCCATATGTCTTCTAATTGCTGTTAATCAATTAGATCTTGGTCAGATAATTCAATTTTCTGTTTCTTTTTCTCACAAGTATACTATTGCTTGTCATTCTTTTAATTCTACTAATTTTTTCCCTTCTCATACAACTCATAATCAAGTTCAACCAATATTAAACTCTATATCTTCTTTAATTATTTCTACTTCTCATTCTATTTCTTTTTTAAGAGATACCAAATCCTTTTTAATTTCATCTTTAATAAATTCCTCAAAAATATATTGTATTTCACCTAAATATTTTGAACTTATCTCATCATTATTTCCTAGTGAAAATAATGATTTATCAACTATTGCCATTGCTCATCAAGTAAATTTTTCAATAATTTTTAATAATTGTTTTACTTTTTTAGGTTCTCATAATATTGCTGTTTCTCATGCTGTCATCGCAATATCAAGCTCTGTAATAACATTATATAATGCTTGTCACATTGAATCACTAAATACTTTTCATCTAACTCATTTTAAATGATTGATATCAATAATATTAGTTACTCATACAGCCATTTCACCATTTCTAAGATCATCAACATTCATTGCAATTAAATCGTGCAACATTCTTTCCCATAATTCAACCGATTCTTCGAATAACTTCTTATCTATTATTCTTCAGTGATTATGTTCATCAATTAATTTATTAAATCTTTCTGTATAAATTTGAACCTTTGTTCATACTCAATCAATACTTTCAATTACACTCTCAATTGATTCATTATCAGTCTTTAACTTCAAAACATTTCAATCTCTTTCATAAAGATCTCTTACACTTGTTTTATCATTTGCTGAATCACAATTTCATTTAAAATTTCAAGATGCTTCATCTCAAGCTTTTACTACCTCTGATGAATAATCTTTTGCAATATTTTCTGACATATTTTTATTATTAAAATTTAAAATTATATATTTAAGAAATTTTTTCTTCTGCTAAATATTCCCCTGTTAAAGACTTAAATGCAGATTTAAATAATGGAAGAAGTTTATTTCATGGAATGTTTTTAAATACATTTACTCATGTTCTTTCTGGATGCGGCATCATTCAAAGTATTCTTCAATCTGGACTTGTAAGTCATGCGATTCAATTAACTGATCAATTATATTTATTTGTCGGTTTTCAATTTTCATCTAAATATTGGAATGGAATTTGTCCGTTTTCTAAATATTCTTTATATTTTTCTTCAGACATAACTAATTTTCATTCTCAATGAGAAATTGGAACTACAAATTCATTTCATAAATTTACTTCACTCAAGAAAGGAGAAAGAATAGAATTAACTTTTAATCTAACTATATCTGTTTCATGTTTTAAACTATCATTATATGTAAGAGTTGTATCTCAAGATTCTATTTCTGATTTTACTTCCCCACTTTCAAATACTCATAATTTAACAAGCGCTTGAAATCAATTACATATTCAAAGAGTTAAACTGTTATCTTTATCTAAAAAATCTTGGAAATTATTATTTATTTCTTCAGATTTCATTATGTTTGCAATAAATTTTGCTGATCAATCTGGTTCGTCCCCACCTGAAAATCATCATGGGAAAAATAATAAATCTGTTTCTCATAATAATTTAGCAAATTCTTCTCTTGATTTTCTTGCCTTCTCAAATTCTCTATTATTATGTTCATCTCACATATTTTTATGACTTTTTGGAGTATAAAAAACATGTTCTTTTACTTCAAATCAGGCTTTTATCAGTGCATGTTTTGAATCAAGTTCTGAATTAGTTCAAGGAAATACTGGAATTAAAGCAACTGGTTTTCTTTGCATTTTTTCAACACTTTCATTTTGTAGATTATCTAATTTACTATCTATAGTTTTTAAGGTTCTTCTTTTTGTATATTCTTTTATATCAATAACATTTCACCTATTTTTCTTTTTTGTAGACCATACATCTTCTAGTGTTCATT
>Ga0193956_1000740_pt1 | contig 14036 bp, 7 predicted proteins | sample BB_7_MG_FD_140358 | JGI IMG/M metagenome (GOLD analysis project Ga0193956, IMG submission 140358) | Microbial mat bacterial communities from the Broadkill River, Lewes, Delaware, United States - BB_7_MG | ecosystem: Environmental > Aquatic > Freshwater > River > Microbial mats | place: USA...
CCGAGTTGCGAGGGAGCCCGTTTGCGACCCGAATCGTTGCACGTGAAAGTGGCAAATCAAAGTATTTATGATATTTGCGAGTTATCTATTGGTGAAGCGCAGCAATTTTTTGAGCAGTTGCAGCTTAGTGAAAAAGATGCTGCCATCGGTGTCCGAATTCTTAAAGAGGTGCGGGAGCGGCTGGGCTTTTTGGCTCAGGTAGGGCTGGATTATCTCACCCTTAATCGTGCTGCTGGAACCCTTTCTGGCGGCGAAGGGCAAAGAATTCGTCTCGCTACTCAAATTGGTTCTTCGCTGATGGGCGTTTTGTATATACTCGACGAGCCGTCTATAGGGCTTCATCAACGCGATAATCGCCGTTTGCTTGATACCCTCGTTCACTTACGTGATTTAGGTAATACTGTGCTGGTGGTTGAGCACGATGAAGAGACCATTATGGAGGCCGATTACGTTCTCGATATGGGCCCTGCTGCCGGGGTGCATGGCGGCGAAGTGGTGGCACAAGGAACGCCAAAACAGGTGATAGAAAATCCTCTGTCGTTGACGGGGCGCTACATAAATGGTGATCTCGAAGTTCCGGTCCCAGCCAAACGGCGCACTAGCGAGCGCTGGTTGGAGATCGTTGGTGCAGAGGGTAATAATTTGCAAGATGTGTCGGCGAAATTTCCTCTCGGCGTAATGACCTGCGTGACGGGAGTTTCAGGCTCTGGAAAATCGACGTTGGTGATCGACACCCTGTATCGCAGCCTCGCCCAGCAGTTGAATCGCAGCCGTGAAAAAGCTGGCAAACTGAAGACTATCACCGGTATGGAGTATCTCGACAAGGTGGTTGATATCGATCAATCGCCCATAGGTCGCACACCTCGCTCCAATCCTGCCACCTATACGGGTGTTTTTAGTGATATTCGTGATCTATTCGCTCAACTACCCGAATCGAAAATTCGAGGTTATAAAGCAGGCCGGTTCTCCTTTAACGTTAAAGGGGGGCGCTGTGAAGCCTGTAGTGGCGATGGCGTATTGAAAATTGAGATGCACTTTCTCCCCGATGTGTATGTGCAGTGCGAAGTGTGCGGTGGCAGTCGCTATAATCGTGAAACGCTTCAAGTGCATTATAAGGGCAAGAGTATTGCCGATGTGTTGAGCATGACGGTCAATCAAGCGAGTAAATTTTTGGAAAATATTCCGCGTATTCACACCAAATTACAAACGGTACGCGATGTCGGTTTAGGCTATATCAAGCTTGGGCAAAGTGCCACCACCCTCTCTGGTGGCGAGGCGCAGCGGGTGAAGCTAGCTAAAGAGTTAGGCAAACGCGCCACGGGTCGTACCGTGTATATTCTCGATGAACCGACAACAGGTTTGCATTTCGATGATGTACGTAAGTTGATGGAGGTTCTACATCGCTTAGTGGAAACGGGCAATACCGTCATTATTATTGAACACAATCTCGATGTGATTAAGACCGCCGACCATGTCATTGATCTTGGACCTGAAGGTGGCCGTGGTGGCGGTACAATTGTCGCCTGTGGCACGCCAGAGCAGGTGGCTCTCAATAGTCATTCCCATACGGGGCGTTACTTGAGAGCGTATTTGGATCTATGATACTGACATGAAGTTGCTGAAAAATGGATTGGTAAAACAAATAGACTTAATCTGAAAGAGTGATGAAACACGAAGGGCCAGAGAAACTATCTCTGGCCCTTCGTGTTTCAGTGTAGATTACTGCTCGTACTCATACGGCCAACTTAATACGCCGCCTTCCATATAGCGGATGTTGGTGAAGCCAGCTTGTTGAAGAATAAGTTGGGCTTCAAAACCGCGTAAGCTCACTTTGCAAAATGGAACAACAACACGATCTTTAGGGATCTCATCGAGGCGTGTACGCAGTGCGCCGAGGGGAAGCAAGGTTGCTCCAGGAATACGAATCTCATCGTATTCAGCAGGTGAACGTACGTCGAGCAGAAGAATATCTTCCCCTTGTTGGATGCGCTGGTAGGCTTCACAAGCACTCATGCTATCGGCCATGCCATCCATCTTATTACGTAAGGCGTTAGCCGCTTGCAGGATAGCATCCATTGCTCCAGCGAAAGGTGGCGCATAGCACAGGTCAAATTGTGCTAGTTGGTCGACGGTAGCACCAAGGCTGAGTGCCGTGACCATGATATCAATTCGTTTATCAACTACTCCTGTTCCTACCACTTGAGCACCGAGAAGTTTGCGACTTTTACGGTCGGCAACAAGTTTAATGACGATGGATTGGCAACCTGGATAGAGATGGGTCTTATCAGGAGATGATGAGGTGTGGCTGATGGAATCGTAGCCGTGAAGTTGAGCATCTTCGGCACTTAGGCCAGTTCGAGCAACATTCAGATCGAAAACTTTAACGGCTAGCGAACCCAGAATTCCAGGGAAGTGTTCAATTTGACCACAGATGTTATTAGCGGCAATGCGGCCATGTTTATTCGCTGTTGAGCCAAGAGGAATGTAGACTTTTTTACCGCTGATGATATCGGTGGATTCAACACAGTCACCAATTGCGTAGATGGCAGGATCACTGGTTTGCATCTGGTCGTTAACGGCAATGGCTCCCGTGGTGCCAAGTTCAATTCCCGCATCGCGGGCGAGATCAACAACAGGGCGCACGCCAATCGCCATGAGCACTAAATCGGCATCGTAGCTGCCCTGATCAGTGACGACACGTTCAACAGAACCGTTGCCCTCAATGCGCTGTAAAGGTTCAGCCAGACGCAGATTAACCCCTTTATTGCGGAGCTCACGATGTACCAGTGCGGCGGAGCTAAAGTCGAGAGCCGTGGCCATCACTTGGTCTTTCATCTCCAGTAAGGTGACGTTGATGCCGCGATGAGTTAAGGCTTCAGCTACTTCAAGGCCGATTAATCCACCACCGACAATGACGGCATTTTTTGCTGTTTGAGCAAGTGAATCAATTTGCGCGGCGTGATCCATGGTTTTTAGCGGCAGGACCCCCTTTAAGTCTATGCCTGAAATGGGCGGCAGTATCGGTGTATTTCCTGTCGCCATGACCAAGCAGTCGTAAGGGATGGTTTGCTCTTCGCAGGAATCAAGGTTGCGTATGGTTAATGTCCGTTGCTGGCGGTCGATGGCGGTGGCTTCACAACGCGTTAAGGTGTTGAACCCCTTTACTTTACTAAAAAAGCCTTCATCGCGAACCACCCCTGCTGGCGTTTTGCGCACTTCGTTGAGGTCATCGTAAAGTCCTTCAATATAGTAGGGAAGTGGACAAGCTCCGTAGGAGATATCTTTGGTGCGATCAATAACAGTGATGTTAGCCTGTGCATCTAAACGTCTTAATCGGCATGCAGCTTTCATCCCTGCAGCGACTCCGCCAATGATAACAATGTTGCGTTTTTCCATGAAGTTCGTGCTCCTTGCATTGTAGAAAATACATCGCTTATTCAAGTAACCACCCTGAATATCAGCATAATATAAAGATTTAATCATATACTTAAAATGCGATGTTTACTAGCGGCAAGGGTAATTTTTACAAAAGATTACATTTTACTTAATCCAAAATTAAACAAATATTTATGTATGGTTTTGAATTTATAGCTGTTTTTTATTGTTTTTGTTGACTGATCTGCTAGCGTTAAAATAGTCGCTAACCGTATAGGGGGACAATGGTGATAGAACTTTTTTGGATCATCATCATCTATTTAATATCATCTTTAGCAGTGATCCACGTACTGCTTTATAAGCGTGATCCACGCTCGGCCTTGGGCTGGATTGCGGTGTGCCTTGGTTTGCCTGGTATTGGCGCATTACTGTATGCACTTCTTGGTCTCAATCGAATTCGAAATCGGGCGCGCAGTTGGCAAGATTGTGGTCGTGGTATCCATTCATCTAAGTTGCCACAAGAAACAGCCGCTCGTCTTGCACCACCCTATCAAACACAAAATTACCAATTGCTACGCCAGTTATCTGATCGGGTTACGCGGCGACCATTGATTAGTGGTAATCACGTCCAGCCTTTATACAATGGTGATCAAGCCTACCCAGAGATGTTAGCGGCCATCAATGGCGCGCAGCAAAGCATTGCCCTTTCAACCTATATTTTTGATACCCAGCACACTGGGCGAGCTTTCGTTGAGGCTTTGAGCTTAGCGGCAGATCGAGGCGTTGAGGTTCGAGTGCTGATTGATGGACTTGGTGGTCTTTATTCATGGCCCCGAGCGTATCGATTATTTAAAGGTACGGCGGTTAAGGTTGCTCGTTTTTTACCGTTCACTTTTTTACGCCGTGGCTTGCATCTCAATTTACGCAACCATCGTAAACTACTGGTTATTGATGGAGCGGTGGCATTTACAGGTGGAATGAATATTAGTCAGCGTCATGTTCATTGTTGGGGAAAATCTGCCCCATCTGGGGTGTTAGCTGTCGGCCCAGTGTTCGATATTCACTTTAAGGTAGAGGGGCCTGTTGTGGGCCAAATGCAAGAAGCCTTTCGGGAAGACTGGAATTTTGCCACGGATGAGACATTTCTGGGGCGTAGTTATCCTGACGCTGTTGACGGTGGGAATAGTTTATGTCGTGGTATTAGTGCTGGGCCGAATGAGACGTACGAAAAACTGGTGTGGATTGTGGTGGGAGCACTTAATTGCGCCAGACGCCGCGTATCGATCATGACCCCTTATTTTATTCCTGACCGAACGGTGGTTTCGGCATTGAATGCGGCGGTGTTGCGTGGTGTTGAGGTGGAGATCATACTGCCGCAAAAAAACAACTTACCCTTTGTTCACTGGGCCAGTCGTGGCTCTTTTTGGGAATTGCTGGAGTACGGGGTGAAACTATATTATACCCCTGGCCCTTTTGTGCATAGCAAACTACTGTTGATGGATGATCATTACGCTCTGATTGGTTCGGCTAATATGGATCCACGAAGTCAACGGCTTAACTTTGAATTTAATTTAGAGGTGTACGATGAAGCCGTAAACGAGCAATTACGCAATCATTTTGATGCCGTTCGCCAGTCATCGCAACCGATCACCCTCAGTGAGATCGAAGGGCGTCGGGTGATTATTAAGTTGCGCGATAACTTCTTTCGTTTGTTTTCGCCCTTTTTGTAGGGCGATTAGTTGTTTACCGTTGTCTCATTATCGTTACTGTTTAAAAATTTTTCCCCCCGTGGTGATTCAACAATTTCGCGTAATGCTGCAACCACCTCAATATCGTAATACTGATTCATCTCTTCAAGCTCATCGAGAGCGATAGCGTTCTCTTTTCGTGTCCGGTAGGCGCGTGGTTCGACCATTGCGCAGAAACTATTTACCACGGCCAGAACCCGTGCTGGGAGGATGATGTCGTTACCCTTCAAGCCCTGCGGGTAGCCACTACCATCCATGCGCTCATTCATTTGATAGATGGTGTCAGGAATGGGTAGCTCAAAGTCAATGGAGCGTAAAATACGTGCTGCGTGTTCAACGTGTTGCTCTATTTCTGCTCGCTCTTCATCGGTGAGAGTGCGGTGAGCAGAGAGGAGTTCTTTATTGACAAACATTTTGCCAATTTGCGATAGGTTCGCAGCAATTTCGACCGTTGTTTGTTGCTGACTATTGCCACCGAGTTGCTTGATCACTTCATGGCCGAGTAGACGAAGGCGACGGCTGTGTCCCGCTAAATACTGATCATTGAGTTCAACGGCACTGACCAGTGCTTTGACTGTGCGTAAGATAGCTTTCTCATGGCGTTTTTGTCCTTCGACCAATTCCGTAATATCTGTCATCACTGAAATGATACCACTAATACTGCCATCACTTTCTGACAGCGGAACTTTGGAGATAATCAGGTGGTGTGGCTGAGATTTGAAATAAAGGGTCTCTTGAACGCTGAGAGAGGCACCACTTGAGATCACTTGTTGATCCCAATTTTCAAGGAGTTTTGCCGTGTCAAAACCAAAAACGGCATGATCGTCTTGCGACAAGATTTCCTCTATATCTCTCCCTAGTGCTTCAGCCATGGCAGGATTAACGTATTGATAGATGCCGCGTAAATCTTTCAGGCTGATGAAATCACCAATACTGTCGTTGACGCTATTCAATAACTGCCGTTGGCTGTCTATCTGTTTTGCTAGCTCCTGAAAGTGCTGAGCAATTTGGCGGTTTTTACGGCTAACTTGTTGGAACCAGATGGCACTAAAGGTTACCGTGAAACCAATAATAATCAGTCCAGAAAGGGTCCATGCGATTCGAGCATGACGTGTTAAGTCCTGTCGTGCGGTGTGGTAATCAGCCTCTTCAACAATCCACCACTGAAGTGCTGAAAGGGGTGTTGCAACCGAATATACTTCGCTTGAGTTGTGAATAGATAATCTTTTATTGAAGGGTAATCCATTGTCGATTTGCTCAACGAGCGGTTGCTTAAGAGGGGTAATAAGATGAGGACTCCATGGGGTTACGGTGGCATAGCCTGCTGCTGTTTTTTGTACCAAAAAAACACGCTCCCCTTTTTGGACAAATGGAGAAGCAGCCAGAAGTTGGTTGATTTTGTCCGTGACGACTTTGCTTAAAATGAGCACGGCAACGACTTCCGGCTGTGCTGACGTGGCTTCTAATGCAAACATTGGTAACGCCATGTCTAACATAAGGCCTGCTGCTGTGGTGCGTAGGGCCGAGAATTGGGGTGTTTGTGTTGTAAAAACGTGCTTACTTAGTTGCTGTTGTTCAGGGCTGATATGGCTAATACCGTCATCTGTTGAAACATAGGATTGACCGTTGCGATGAACAAGACGACCTGAGTTGAAATCAGTGTAGTGGGTAAATTCAACAAAGAGACTGCGTAGTTCTGGTAGCTGCGCCGTTAAATTTGTATGTGGTTGATTGCTATTACTCTGCCTTGGAGAGATGAGAAATGAGATGTCACCTTCAATAAGGTTAATTTCCGTTGCGTAAAGGCGAAATAGGTCGGATTTAACAATGCGATCACCCTGCTGCACTAAGCCATCGAGCCAAGTTTCAATCACCTTAACTTGGCTGTTGGCCATAAGAGTTAATCGTTGGTCTAAAGAGTGCTCAAATTGCGCTTCTTTCTCTTTAATACTCCACGAGGGCCCGATAATAGAACCGATAGAGATTATCGCTATGATGATCACCGCTAACCATAAAGTACGACGATTAGTCATCCAGCGAACAGATGTTGATGGTTGGTTAAATAATGGAGTAACGGCCATAGTTAATCTCCTGTCGAGCGTTGAGGGGGCGGCTGAATGGTGATGCGTGGTTTAATATGTATCCAGCGATGTCGTTCATTAACCGAGTACTGTGGTACATAATGTTGGTAGCGTTGATGTGAAAACACAGGGCTGGATAAGTTATCTAATATCAGAATATCATCGTTTAAATAAACGGCTAGTACTGCGTGAGTAATCGAGCGAATGGTGTCGCGTAGGATGACAATGCGCAGTTGTTCGCTTTCGAAACCGATATAGCGTAAGGCAAAGTATTTACAGATAGCATAGTCCTCACAATCACCTGAATGGCGGAGAAATTCGAGGGGAGTTTCCCAATAGTCATTTCGTTGCCAAATACTTTGATCTTGTCTGTACGGCCATTGATTAAAGAACTGGTTAATGGCGACCACTTGCTGCCGTGGTGTTGACTGTGATAACTGCGACACAAGGTCTTGCCATCCCTTGGCCGATTGCAGCGGTTGTTCGTTGGCAGGCGAACTGAATTGTTGAAGTTGCTGTGGGGCAACGCTGACAATTCTTTGCCAATTTTTTAGGATGTCAAGATCGCCACGAAACTCAACGGTACCAAACAACCGTTGTTGGCTAGCTATGTTTTCAGGCGGAGGTAATTGCTCTGCCGATACGCCGCCACCGCACCCTGTTGCGCCAAGCATAAGCCATAAAGAGAAGCATGCTATGTAGAGGAGCGTTTGTTGCAAGCGCTACCTCTCTCTCAGTGCCGTTTGTTTTGTTTTGATAATAGGTTTGAGCAAATAACTTAGCACCGATTTTTTACCTGTTAAAATATCAACGCTCGCTGTCATGCCAGGAATGATGGGCAGTTGTGCCCCTTGGTGGCTGAGAGTTTTATCTTTCGTCCGTAACTTTACGCGGTAAAAACTCTCTCGGTCGTCATTGATAATGGTGTCAGCACTTATCTGTTCAACATAACCATCGAGGCCACCGTAAATCGAAAAATCATAGGCGGTAAGTTTAATCTTCGCTGGTTGGCCTGGGTAAAGAAAGGCGATATCTGCGGGACGAATTTGAACTTCAACCACTAACGCATCATCTAATGGAACCACCTCTAAGATCGGTTCACCAGAACGGATAACGCCACCAACTGTATTGATAATGAGCTGTTTTATTGTGCCGTGAACAGGTGAGCGGACATCCGTTCGTCCTACGCTATCTTTACCTGCCGCGATCTCTTCCGTCAGCGTTATCAGTTCAAGACGGCGCTTGGTGAGTTCGTTGAGAATGCTGGTGCGGTACTCCGCTTTACGTTGTTCAATCCGCCGTCGTGCTTCATTGGCCGCTTCCCGAATGCGGGGGATCGTTAATTGAATGGTTTCTAGGTCACCATTCATTGAGGAGACATCACGTTGTAGGGATAAAAAATCAACACGAGGGTAAAGCTCTTGATCAACAAGTGGTTGGGCAATATCGCGCTGTTCTTGAGCAAGTAATAGTCCTTGTTCTAGTTTCTTTTTGCGGCTAGTAAGTTCTTTAATCTCTTGGAGCTTTTGCTGATATTGTGATTGCAATACTTTTAGTTCGAGTGCCAGTTGTTGTTGGTGTGCCTGATAGATTTGTTGTTGGTCGGCCACCAATGTTGGGTACTGTTGTTGCATTTGTTGTGAAAATTGTGGTGGTTGGTCAGTGAGTTCAGCATTGAGGCGAGCTAGGGCTGCTTGGTGTTCGAGCGCAGTGTTGACCGCGTCACGATATTGGCTGGTGGCTCGGGTATTACGGATTTGCACGAGCACATCGCCCTTTTGAACAATTTGGTTCTCCTGAACTAATATCTTTTCGAGAATTCCCCCCTCTAGATGCTGGATAATTTGCACACGCTGAGATGGAACAACCTGGCCTTGCCCGCGTGTGACCTCATCTAAAACGGTGATGTGGGCCCAGACAACAAAAGAGACCAATAACAGACAGATCATAAACGAAATGATATAGGCAAATCGGTGCCCTGTTTGGTAGATCGCTGCGTCGACTTCGCCAACGTAGTCAATGTTGTTACGTAACTGCTTACGTTGTTGGCGAGTAAGTGGTGGGTTGTTTTTTGTCGGCTTCATCAACAGACTCCTAATGTGCTTTCGCGTGGATCTGATGTTTTTTCAATGCTTCAAGAGTTTCTCTTTTGGGCCCATCAGCAACTATTCGACCATTATCCATGACGATTAAGCGGTCTACCATGGTGAGTAGGCCAAAGCGGTGGGTAAATAGCAGCAGAGTTTTACCTTCGAGTTCCGGTGTTAAGCGGCGGCATAGTAGCTGTTCAGAGCCATTGTCCATAGCACTGGTTGGTTCGTCTAAAATTAAAATTTGCGGGTCGTTGAGTAACGCTCTGGCGATGGTTATCGCCTGACGCTGCCCTCCTGATAGTGATTGCCCGCGCTCGCCAACTTGGCAATCGAATCCCGCAGGGTGCTGGTGAACAAAATCGGCGACTCCTGAAATTTGTGCAGCACGTAAGATCGCTTGTTCATCGGCTTGAGGTGAGCCAAAGGTGATGTTGTCACGAATACTGCCAAAAAATAGATAATTATCTTGCGAAACATAGCCAATTCGGCTGCGTAGATCGGCAACGTGTAGTTGGCGATTATCAATTCCGCCAATGCTGATATTTCCCTGTTCTGGTTGGTAGAGTCCCAACGCTAGGCGACCAAGAGTGCTTTTTCCGCACCCTGTTCGGCCAATAATGCCAACCCGTTCACCCGCCTTGATTGTCAGACTTAAATCACGTAGTGCAAGGTTTTGTGATTGAGGATAGGCAAAGCGAACGTGCTCAAAGGTTAAATCTCCATTGAGTTGTGGTTGGTGCATGTAGTTTTGGCTTGCTGGTGTTTCGGTGGGTATCTTCATCAAGGAATCGAGAGCGTGAAGCGATGTCCGTGCTTGCTGTAACCGGGTGAGCATTGCAGCAACCGTGGCTAATGGCGACAAGGCTCTGCCGACTAAAATATTGCAGGCAATCAGCCCGCCAAGCGTCATCTCCCCTTTGGCTATTTGGTAAACACCACCGATGATAATAGCTACGCCCACCAATTGATTAGCCAGCATCGAAAACGTGAGAGAAAAGTTTGCAAGCCCCTTAATGCGGCTGCTTGTTCTGGCGTTGGCACCAACTAGCTTTTCCCAGCGGTGCTGGATTTGACCTCCAGCTAATGCTGTTTTAATGGTTTCGAGGCCGAAAATCGTTTCAACGAGTAGAGCGCTTTTTTGTGAAGATTCACGGTACCCTTGATCGATCACTTGGCGAAATGGAATTTGAATCGAGAGACCGACTAATAGAACAATTGGTACCGCAATCGTAGGAGCCCATGCTAAGGGGCCACCGATGTAAGCAATTAAGGCAATGAAAATGCCGATAAATGGAATGTCAATGAGAGCTAAAAGAGTTGTTGAGCTGAAAAATTCACGCAGTGATTCAAACTCGCGTAAATTGTTAGCTAACGTCCCAGTTGAGTCAGGTTTGTTATCGAGTTTGATGCTTGTCAGTTGTTGCATTAGGCGGCTGGCAATGATGACATCGGCATTTTTACCCGCAATGTCAACGAAGTACCCACGAAGGTTTCGGAGTATAAAGTCAAAAGAATAGGCAATGGCGACGCCCAAGGCTAGAACCCATAGCGTTTCAATCGCATTGTTGGGAACCACACGATCATAGACATTCATGACAAACAGCGGTCCAGCGATACCGAGAACGTGAATCACTGCCGTAGCGAGGAGCACATGTTTGTAGATAGGCCAGAATTTTAAAATTGTTCCCCAAAACCAGCGTTTTGTCGATAACGTGCGCCCCGAATCAACACGTTTATCTAAGTGGTTCGTTAGATGACCAAAGATACAGTAGCCCGTATAGTTGTTTTGCAGTTCGTCGATGTTAACGGTTTGGGGTGTCGAATCATTTTCAGCAAGGATGATGGTTGCTTGGTCGTCAGTGTAGTCGAGTAAAATACAGCTATTTTGCTCGTTAAGAAGGAGCAGGCATGGCAGTGATAATTTGGCGAGCTGTTGAATCTTTCGCCGGCGAAAGCTACGTGCTTGAATACCGTGTGGTTCGAGAGCTCTTAAACATGCAGCGATGGAGGGCGGTTCTTTGTCCATCGGTAAATTTGCTTTAAGAACATCTAGGGTGATCGGTAGGCCTAATAGGTTTGCTAGTGTGCGTAAACTCAGTAAAATTGGCACAGTGGTCTCAACTTCAGACCCCCTAAAGGGTGGCATGGATTTGTGTTGTGGCGTAGGTCTCTCATTGGGCTGAGGTGTTGTGTTTGCCATATAGTTAATCCATTATGAAGTAGATGTTCATAAGTGAGGGTTAAAAATAGTGTCGACCCTACTTGGCATCAGCAAAAAACCTGTTAGATTTATATTGTAGGAGATAATGAGAGAAATACAAAGATTCTTTTAGGAATAATTATTTTAGGGAGGTACACAATGAAATCCTTGAGCCGATATTATTTATGGATTTCTATTGTCGCTTTGCTTGGGGCCTTAATGGTTTCTCCAGCTATGGCAGTGGAAACAACATTGCAAGAGAGCGTCAGGGGAGCGTTACAAACGAACCCACGTCTGGATATCCTACAACACAATCAACGGGCAATTGAACATGAAGTAAAGCAAGTTAAGTCGGGATATTATCCCCGTTTAGATATGACCCTTGGCTACGGAACTGAAGCGCATGATGATGAAATTACCCGTGCTCGCGGTGATGATGATACGTTCCAACAGCGTGGTGAAGCCGCTTTGATCTTGTCACAACTGCTTTATGATGGTGGTGAAACGTATCGCCGTGTTTCCGCAGAGAAGAGAAAGTTAGATTCTGCTGAAAAGCGGGTATTAGATAATGCTGAAGCGATTGCATTAGATGCGGTGATTGCTCACATGCAAGTGTATCGTCAACAAGAGTTGTTGATGCTCGCTGAACAAAATGCCCGCGATCATCAAGAGATTATTGAGATGCTTCAAGAGCTTCAGGAGGGTGGAGCTGGAAATCGAGCCGATGTGGTTCAAGCGCAAGGACGTTTGGCTCGTAGTCGTGTTTCCGTTGCGGAGACAAAAAGCGATCTGCGTCAAGCGGAAGCAAATTACATCCGCGTTGTTGGCAAACCGCTAGATAGCTTAACCTTTAATCGCTTAAGTGCTGCGATTGCACCTGAAACATTAACGGCACCAGCGTCATTGGAAGAAGCGTTAGGGCTGACAAGGTGTGGTAATCCCAAGGTTTTAGCCTTACTCGCCAATATGAATGAGGCAAACCAGCGTATAGGAGTTGTAAAAACCAAGTTTTATCCAAAGACTTACCTTGAACTGAGAACCAGCTACGAAGAGGAAGTTGAAAGCTCACAGACATACGAAAACAATCATCAAGCTATGGTTCGTATGCGTTGGAACCTTCTCAATGGTGGTGCCGATATGCATGAACGCAGAGCAGCGACCTCACGGCATGCACAGGCATCTTCCGCGCATGCTAATCAACTCGTTGATGTGCTAGAGGAAACACGCAACACATGGGCACAATATATTGCGGCTCAAGAAACAAAGGCGGCTTATACCGATGCAGTGAATTACAACCAAAAAACTCTAGATAGCTATTTGCAACAGTTCAAGGTTGCTCAAAGAACACTATTGGATGTTTTGGATGCTCGTAACGAACTATTCCAATCATCGGGTCAATTGGTCACCACGCAAGTCAATGAAGTGGTTGCGGCGAGTCGTTTACGCGCCCTTGCTGGCCAATTGAATGAAACTTTGAGTATCGATCCAGTGCTCTATGAAGTTGCTGAAACGGAATAAATTATCAGTCTAATTATTGCCCCTGTTTTAATGTGAAAAAACAGGGGCATTTTTGCGTCTAAAGTAGAGATAAGTCCCTGTGGGATGGTGCTTTTTGAAAAGTGCGCTATACTAAAAATATAGGTGTAAAAATTTGTCATAAGTGAGGAAATAACCGCTTCAATATAAACAGTTCAGGAGGACGTTATGGCTGAAAAAACATTGACAAGTCCAATTGAAGAAGGAACTTCGCAAGCGAATATTCCAAACCAATCTGGACCAGAGGAAAGTGCAGCGTTAGCAGCAATCGTTATACCCGAGGCAGATAGTGTTGAAGTGGTTAATGTTGAAGCTGGCGCAGAGTTGCCGATTGCTTTCAGCCTTGATGATGCTGAAGTGGAAGTTGTTGAAGGCGATTTGCGTTTAGATTTTGATAACGGGTCAACTCTTGTCTTACAAGATTTTGCTACATTGTCAGAGATGGCAAATCCGCCGTCAATTGTTATGACGGACGGAACAGTTCTTCCTGGTGATGCAGTAATCTTCCCTTATTTAGATGCCGACTCAGCTCCAGCAGCCGGACCGGCTGCATCAAGTGGCGGGATTGGAACCTATCGCGACGACTTGGGTCAAGTGATTGAAGGGGTTGATCGCTTAGGAACTCAAGAACCACCAGCTCTTGATTCGGCCGCAGGAACGGAACTTGACGATCAGAGTTTAATTCTCGATGAGCAAGGTCCACCAGATGCAATAAATGATTTCGGATCGACTGATGAAGGTGGCACTGTTGTGATCCCTGTTTTGATAAATGATAGTGATCCCGATGGTGATCCTTTGTCCATTGTGAGTTTTACCCAGCCCGCATTGGGGTCTGTCACTCAAAACTCTGATAATACCTTTACGTACAATACCGATGGAAATTTCGAGGAGTTAGGTAACGGTGAAACGGCAACCCAAACGTTTGAATACACCATAACAGATGGTCAAGGCGGTAGTGATACGGCGATAGTCACCATCACCATAAATGGCACCAACGACAGCC
>Ga0193956_1000742_pt1 | contig 14030 bp, 9 predicted proteins | sample BB_7_MG_FD_140358 | JGI IMG/M metagenome (GOLD analysis project Ga0193956, IMG submission 140358) | Microbial mat bacterial communities from the Broadkill River, Lewes, Delaware, United States - BB_7_MG | ecosystem: Environmental > Aquatic > Freshwater > River > Microbial mats | place: USA...
AAAAACTTGAAACTATGAAAAATATAAGAACAGTATTAATAGACGACGAAAAAAATAGTTTGATAATTTTAACAAAATTATTAGAAAGACATTGCCCACAAGTAGAAATTATAGCAACTGGACAGTCTGTTGCAGAGGGTATTAAAATAATCAATAAGCATAAACCAGAACTTGTTTTTTTGGATATTAGCATGCCAGATGGAGAGGGTTTTGAGGTTTTAGAAAAAATTGATGATACTGCACTTGAAGTTGTTTTTGTTACTGCCTATAATCAATATGCAATAAAAGCATTTGAGTTTTCTGCCTTACATTATCTTGTTAAGCCTGTTACGGCAGACCAGTTAAAAGAAGCTGTTGAACGCTTTGAGGAAACAGTTGCAGAAGATATTTCAGAAAAAGTTGAGGTGCTTAATAGCAACATGAATAAGAAGTTAGACCGTCTTATATTACCTACTTCTTCGGGTTTAAATATTATACTTCTTGATGAGATTTATCGTTGCGAGTCAAGTAATAATTATACAACTTTTTTCTTAAAAGATAATAAAAAAATTGTTGTTTCTAAGTCTATTCAAGTTTACGAAAAAATGCTTTCAAGCTCAGGCTTTTGCAGAATACACAACAAGCATATTGTAAACCTAAAATATGTTAAAAAATATGTAAAAGGTAGAGGAGGATATGTAGTATTAACTGATGATAAACAGGTAGATGTGTCGGAAGGCAAAAAGAAAAAATTCCTTGAAGAACTAACAGAATTTACTGTAAATTAATTTAGTATTCCTTCAATATAACTTTAATATGAGATATTTACTTACTTCCATATTTTTATTAATGTCATCATTTGTTTTTGCTCAAATACAATTAGATTACAATGATTTTGCAAAGCCCGGCGAGAGTTTTATTGTTGCTATTGCAAAGTTTAGGTCGTCGGAAAATATAAAAATAGAGAATTTTAAACGTGGTAATACGTGGGATTTTTCAGGATTAAAAAAAGACGATTACGATACTATTAGATTCTTACCTCCTTTTAACACTGCTTATGGTCAGTATTTTAACGATGCAACAGTAGCAAGACATTATAGATTTACAAAAGTTCATTATTTAAAAGTAACAGAAGAAGAACTTACAGAAGTTGGTGTTATTGATGATTATTTGCATATTAATGCTCCGGCTTTTGTTCAATTTTCAGATTATATAACTCAATATAAATTCCCAATAAAACAGGGTGATACGCTTAATGTAGATAAAGAAATATTTTTCAAATCAGCATTTTCCAATGCAAAGTATATGAGTATAGATTCTATTAAATCTTTTATAAATTTAAAAAGACATACAGAGTTTACCGAACAAGCCAATTTAAAAACGGTAATGGGTAATTATAATGTGCTTTGCGAAAAAACAGTAGAGAATAAAAATGTAAGAACAAACGTTAGAAAATCATATAGTTATGCAACCGAAAAAAATATTTTTTGGGCACCATCTTCTCAATTTTCTCAAAAAGTGAAAATGACTACTTATCGTTTTTATGCAAAAAATGAAGGAATACCTATTGTGGAAGCTATTGAAGATAATCGTGGAAATATTATTGAAATTCGTTATAAATATCAAGACCCTCTTGAAATAAAATTTAATTTTAGAAATCCTTACTGTAAAGGAGGCAAAAATGGAGTAATTGATTTAGTTGTGCGTGGGGGAGTTCCTGATTATAAATATGTTTGGTCTAACGGAGATACTACCGAAAATATAAAAAATTTGAAGGCTGGAACATATACCGTTGAAGTAATTGATAATAAAAATATGCGTGTAGCTGGAACGCAAACTTTAACTGAACCTGCAGATAGCTTAACTTATGATATTGATATAAAGCAAATTAGCTGTTACGGAGAAACTGACGGTAAGCTAAAAGCGAATGTTCAAGGAGGAGTGCCTCCGTATTACATTGTTTGGTCAACTAATCAAAAACAAGACTCTATAACCGACTTAAAAGAAGGTATTTATGGAATAATTATTAGAGATAATAATAGATGCGTTCTTACTGATAGTGTAAATATTTACGAACCTCATCTGCCACTTTCTGTTACTTTTGAAAAAACAAGGGTTACTTGCCAAAATGGCAACGATGGAACGGCAACAGCAAAAGTAAAAGGTGGCACAGCTCCGTATTTTTACGAATGGTCTAATTCTGATACTTCTAAAACTGCAACTAATTTAAGTGCACAAAGTTATACACTAAAAGTAACTGATTATCATGGCTGTATAATTGAAAAAGAAGTAAAAATACAAGAGCCTGCAAATCCTATAACTATTGATTTTGAGATTAAGAATGTTAGTTGCTACGGAGGGAGCGATGGCTCTGTTGTGGCTACCGTAAAAGGTGGAGGTGGCTCATTTGAATATTGGTGGTCTAATGGTTTCAATACCAGGAAAATTGATAATCTTTTGCCAGGAAATTATACTTTTAAAGTTACAGATAAATATGGCTGCGAATTATTTGATATGGTGGATATTAAGCAACCACAAGATTCTATAATTATTGAGCACGTTGCTACCGATGTTCTTTGCTATGGAGGTGAAGATGGAACTATTAAAATAACTGTTACAGGTGGAACGCCAGATTATAAATATCGCTGGTCTAATGGTGAAGAAAAAGATGAATTAAAAAATGTTAAAGCTCAGAACTATAATGTAGTTGTTACAGATAAAAATAAATGTGTTGCTACAAAAAATATTAATATAAACCAACCCGAAGAAAAACTATCTATTATTACAGTCCCAAAAAATGTTAGTTGCCTTGGTGGTAGCGACGGACAAATAAAAATATCTGTTTATGGAGGAACTTCTCCATATACATATAAGTGGAATACAGGAGCTTCTGACACTATAATTACTAATTTAGATGCAGGAACTTATAAAATTACAGTTTTGGACAGCCATAACTGTCAAATAAATAAAGAAATAATAATAAAAGCTCCTAAAACAGAACTCTCGGCAGAGTTGGACGTTAAGAATGCAACTTGCTTTGATAAAAACGATGGCTCAATATTCGTAAATCCAGCAGGTGGAGTGCCAGAATACCTTTTTAAATGGTCGGGTGGGGGAGACGTGCAAGGTCTTACTTATCTCGGAGTTGGTGAATATACTGTTGTAATTACAGATAAATATGGGTGTCAAATAACAAAAACAGCAACCATTTCTCAGCCCGAAAAATTAGAAGTAGATGTTATCTATAACTCTCCTACAGAGGGAAATTCTGATGGTAAAATTGAAATTTCAATTAGCGGAGGAACAGAACCTTACGAAATAAATTGGGCAAACGGACTAAAAACACCTGTATTAGAAAATATCCCAAAAGGAACTTATTTTCTAAGAGTAAAAGATGCAAATAATTGCGAAATTAGAGAAAACTATGATTTAAAAGGAGTAGAATAAAATGAATTTAAGAGAACAAAATACTGCCCTATTACTAATAGACCTTCAAAAGGGATTTGACGACCAAGAATATTGGGGAGGAAATAGAAATAATAAAGATGCAGAAAAAAAATCTGCTGAAATATTGAACAGATGGAGACAAGTAAACCTCCCCGTTTTTCATATTATTCATAGCTCGCTAAATCCAATTTCAAGGTTACACAAAACTCATTCTGGTTTTCAAATTAAAGATGAAGTTAAACCAATAGAAGGAGAAACTGTAATAATAAAAAATGTGAATAGTGCATTTATTGGAACAAACTTAAAAGAATTGCTTGATAATCAGAAAATAACATCATTAGTAATAGTAGGGCTAACCACCAATCATTGTATTTCTACAACTACACGAATGGCAGGAAATTTTGGATACAACACAATCCTTGTTTCCGACGCTACCGCTACATTTGATAGGATTGGAATAAATGGCGAGAAGTTCTCATCAGAAATAATACATCAAACAACCTTGGCAAATCTTAATAAAGAGTTTGCTGAAGTTATTGATAAAAATGAACTATTAAAAAAATTATAAATAATAATTGTTGCTTTTACAATAGTTTGTTATTTTTTTTATTTAATGTTCTAATTTTCAATAAATTAACTGCAATAATTTATTGAAATTTAGTCTTATCATAAATAATTGATTTATTGTATTTTAATTAAAAACTAAAAACTTAACGAAGTGTTGTTTTTAAAAATGCAAATTAAAAATTATACAAGTTTTTTAATGACTTATAATAATTATTTAAGCCTGCTTTTAATTTAATGTTTTTCAATAATTTTTTATTTGTTAGCCAAAAATTATGTATATTTTGCAAAACTGTTCGGCAGTTTTGTTAAAAACATTGTTGTTTTTAGTAAATAACCTTTTAAATTAGCATTTTACATCATAAATTTTAACCAAAAGCCCTATCAAAAAATTAAATATATTAAAAAACGATTTTGTAAAAAACTTCCTAACTCTATTTACGGGGTCGGTTCTTGCACAGGGGATTATGTTTTTAATAACTCCTGTAATAACTCGTTTATATTCCGAAGAAATGTTTGGTTTATACGTCGTTTTTGCAAGTATAATAGTTGTATTGCAAATAATAACAACCCTCCGTTTTGAACTCGCCATCGTTTTGCCCAAAAACGATAAAGATGCTATAAATGTGCTTGCAATAACAATATTAATAAACTTAATAATCAGCTCTTTATTTTTTGTAATAATTCTACTTTTTTTTGACACTATAAACAACCTGCTTGGCAGCGATAATCTGGGCTATTATCTTTATCTTGTTCCTGTTTCTTCTTCATTAACAGGTTTTTACCAAACTCTTAGATATTGGAGTAATCGTAAAAAAGAATATAAAAATATTTCTACATCTATGATTGTTAAAAATGCAACAGTTGGTAGTTGGAATATTGGTTTTGGATTTGCAAATTTAAAAGCGATTGGACTTATTCCCGGTCAAATTGTTGGCTTATTTGTCTCATCCTCTTTATTAGTTGCTTTGTCTTTAAAAGAAATAATACCTCTTTTAAAATACTTATCTTTAAAAAAAATGTTTCTTTTATTAAAAAAATATAAAGACATTCCTCGTTTTAATACATTAATAAACTTACTAACAAGTGTTTCTAACGAAATACCTATCTTTTTATTATTAGGCTTTTTTGGAACAGTTACAGTAGGACTTTATGGAATGGCAACCAAACTTATTGGAACTCCAAGCGAAATGATTAGCCGGTCGGTAGGACAGGTTTTTTATCAAAAAGCATCTGAAGTGCATAATAATAACGGAGATATTAATAGCTTACTAAAAAAAACATTGAAAAACTTGCTTAAAATTTCAATTTTAATTTTTGTGCCAGCACTTATTATTTCTCCTTTTTTAAAATACATACTCGGCACAACCTACGACTGGACTGGAACTGGATATTTTGTTGCAATAATAATCCCACTGCTTTTTATGAAATTTTTGAACAATCCTGTATCAAGTATTTTTGTTATTATGAACCAGCAAAAAAGAGTTACCATATATTCTGCAATAGTTTTAGTTTTAAGAGTTGCTTCAATTTATATAGGATATTATTATTTCAATAATGCTTATATAGCTGTTGCATTGTTTGTTGCATCAGGAGTTCTTTTTTATTTAGCACTTATTTATTCATATTTAAAAATGACAAAATCAACAAAAATAATTGTTAATGATTAATTAGAAATGAGAAATTCTTAATTAAAAATTAACCACTTCTCATTCCTAAATTTTTAAAATATTTAAGATGAAAAAAATAATTAAAAATATTATTTATAAGTTTTTTAAACTAATTTACAAAGGGTTTAATAATGAAAATCATTCTATCAAAAGATTATTTATTTACACTTTTTTTCAAAAAATAATAGGAATAAATAGAGCCGTTTCTTGGCCAGTTCATTTTACATCGCAAATAAAATCTCCACATAAAATTAAAAATGGCACAAAAAATCCCGGTTATGCTATCGGCTGCTATATTGATGCACGAAACGGAATTACAATAGAAGACAATGTATTTATTGGTCCTAAGGTTTCTATAATTAGCCAAAATCATTCTCTTGATGATTATAATGAATATATTGATACTAAGCCAATTATTATTCGTAAAAATTGTTTACTTTTGACTAACTGCGTAATACTCCCAGAAGTAGAACTTGGAGAGCATACCGTTGTGGCAGCTGGCTCGGTGGTTACAAAATCGTTTTTGGAAGGCAACCAATTAATTGGCGGTGTGCCTGCAAAAGTTATCAAAAAATTGGGAAATTATCGTGGAAAATAAAAAATGGTAATTCGTAAAGTATCAGAGAGATGTAGCAACAATAGCCCACGATGTTAATCGTGAGCTATGAAATGCTATTAATTAATTTATTAAATTCCACTTACTTTTATATCGTGTGGGTTTTCTACCGAATAGCTGAAATTAATTTCTATTTTTTGGGCAGGCTCTAACTCGTAGTGCCACTCAATAAATTTTTGTTTGTTGATTTTTAGAGTGTCCGTGTTTTCTTTATATTTTGGTTCTATTAGCTCTACTTTTATGTCATCGTGTTGTGATACTGGTAGTTGGTCGTATATAATAACTTTTTCTTTACTTTTTTTATTGTTTGTTATTGTTGTTTTATATTCAAAAACAATATTTGCTTTTTTAGAAAATACTCCTTTATCTTTTTCAAATTTATTTATTAATTTGTATTCTATTTTTATAGATTCATCTACGCCGAGCGATGTTGTAAATTTTTCGTTAGGAGCAACAAGTTGTAATTTGGAATTTGCAACAAAACTGCCATCAAGAAAAATATTTGTTTCTCCTGCAAGAAAAGGAAAATCGGTGTTGTTGGTAGCTTTTGTTTTTAAGTATGCAAACTGCGATTTTTTAGGCACAGTTCCGTAAGTAAATTCGGCTGGCAAATCTTTTATAGTTATGCTTACTTTGTGTGGAGTGTTATCGCTTTTTATTGTGTTAGTTCCCTGAATATTAAACAGAACCGATGTTGCTCCTGTTTCTACTTTAGCCTGTCTTACTTCCATTTTGGGAGCAGGTGGCATAATTTCTTCATTCATAATTATAGAGTCGTCAAACTTGGCATTTAGCATTTCTTTACTTACCTTTTTTTTCATGCTTCTTGCTCGGCTTACCTTTCTAAAGTCGTCCATTGCGGGTTCTACTGGTGGTTTATAAATATCCAAAAACCAGGGAGTTAATTCTGGTTGTTTTCCGCTTATTTGCACTTGTGCGGTAGAAATATTTATTGCTACATTGTCCCAGTCTTCGCCTGTTTTTTGGGTAATCATAGCGTTGTAGGAAATGTTCATTGTTTTTTGGCTGGTGGAGGCTCGCAAATCGTAGAATGGATACCAACTTGCTCCGTAGGTTATGTATGTTAGTTTCAAAGTCATTTCGGTATCTTCTTGATTTTCAAGAGATATTTGAACTTGATTTTTTGTTTTGCTTCTGTTGTTTCCGTATTGATTTAATTCTTTTTGTAAATTTAGTATTTTTTCTACTAAATCTTTTTTTCTTATGTTAAGCTCACGGAGTTCTCTTTTTATTTTTTCATTTTTACTTCTGTAAAAATCTACCATTTTTATCCATTTTTCGGGGTCTAAAATTGGAGATGCTTTTTCGCCTTCGCTGTTGGACGTTAGTTTGTTTGCAATATTTTCTACAAAATTGCTTTCGTTTTCCGAAATTAAAATATTGTCTGATATTTCTTTTTCTTCTTTTTGCAGTTCTTTTATTTTATCATAAATGGTTTTAACTTTTTCTTCGGGATAGTCTTCATAAAATATTTTTTTGAATTTAATATCGGTTAAAACTCCATTTCCTTCGCCAGTTACCTGAACGCTTTTGGTTTCTATTGAAGTTGGGAGCTTATCAAATGCAACTTTGTTTTCTCCTTTGGATAATTGGATTTTTGCCAAGCGAGTTATCTGTGCACGGTCGGTAAATACTGTAACTGATGTAATTTTGGATTCTAATATCTGCATTTTCATAATGTTTTTTTAAATTGTCAGGTATTTCTAAAAGTATCTGACAGTTTGTGGTTTACAATATATTTTGTTTTCATTGCAAATATAGTTTTTTTAATTTAAATAAAAAAATAAAAAAGATTGTAACTTTTTTATGCTTGTTTCGTCATACTATCAAAACAAACATAATTTAATAACAAACTAAAATAATTAACTATGAAAAATCTAACAGAAAATCACACAGGGGTAAAATTCTTACTTATAGCATTTTTATTAACTGCTCTTTTTCTTGTTTTGTCAATAGCAACTTACGGGCAAACACGAGACGAAAAAATTGCTGATTACCAATCTAAAATAACTGTTGCAGAACAAAGCATAAATGACTTAGAAACCAAACTTGAAGCTACAACCGATAAAAAAGAGAAGAAAGAATTGAAAAAAGAAATTTCTGATAAACAAAAAGAAGTAGAAGAATATAAAGAGCTAATTGCTGATTTAGAAGAAAATAAATATTTTGACGAAAATATTGATATAGAAGATACTACAGAAATACGAATTGGCAAAAAGAAAGTTATTATAGTAGGAGAAAAAAGCAAATTAGAAGAAAGTATAGAAAAATTAGAAGATGGTATTGTAGAATTTAATCTTAAAATTAATTCACATAATCGTAGTATTGAAAAACTTAATGATAGTATTAATATTGCAGAAGAAAAAATAAAAGTAGCAAAATCGGACGAGGAAAAAAAATTGTTGGAAAATAAAATTGAAGAATACGAAACCAAAATAGAACGACACGAAGCAATAGTAGAATCGTTTGACGATGGAGTTATGGATATTGAAGACGAATTAGCCGAGTTAGAAGAGGATTTAGCTGAGCTTGGCGAAGAATTAGACGAATTAGATTTTGACTTTGACTTTGATGATATTAAAAAATACGATAGAAAGAAAAAATTTAAAGGACATTGGGCTGGCTTAGAATTTGGATTTTCTAACTATTTGAATAGCTCGCAGCAACTTGCACTGCCAACTGGTGGCGAATTTATGGAACTAAATCCTGAAAAATCTTGGTCGTTTGCTTTCAATCCTTTGCAACAAAGCATTCCATTCTCTCGTTATATTGGACTGGTTACTGGTGCTGGTTTTGAATGGTCGTATTATAACTTAAAACAAAATATTGACTTAATTTCGCCAGATGGAATTATTGTTCCAACAGAAGTAACAGACAAAACTTATATTAAAAATGTGTTGCAAACTGCTTATTTTAATGTTCCTATTCTTATGGAATTTCAAATTCCAACTAACAAAGACAGAAACCGTGTAAACATTGCCTTCGGAATTATTGGAAGTGTAAAACTTATGGACAGATTTAAAAAAGTTTACGAAGACAAAGGTAGCAAACTAAAATATAAAATTAGAGAAGACTATCGTGTAGCTCCATACAAATATTCGCTAACAGCAAGAGTAGGCTACAAAGGTTTTCAACTTTATGCAAACTACGACATGGTTGCTCTTTTCCAACCTAATCAAGGACCAGAACTTTATCCTATAACTGTTGGAATTAATTTTTAAAAAACATATAAAAACTTTCTCATAAACAACCGAAATCACCCATCTGCTTTTTTAGCAGAGGGTGATTTTTTTTATAGTAAGTAATTAATAACCCGTTATTTTTCAGGCGAAAGCCCATTAAAATTTAAACACTTAAAAATAAAGACTCTAATTAGAGTCTGTCCATACAGTTAGTTGTTTTTATAAATATTTTAAATAAATAAAAAAGTATCTACTGTAAAGCAACAATTTAACAATAAAACAATAAAACAATAAAACAATTTTTACTTTATAGACAAACACTAATTACTTATTTTTTTGATAAGAACTTTTGCACTATCTTGGAAGTTGTTTTGTTCTTCTGATAATTCTTTTAAGATTATTAATGCCTCATCGTTTTTATTTTCTTTTATAAGAATTTTTGCTTTATTATATTTTGCTTCGTAATAGTATGGGTCGTTTTTGTCTTCCAAAATTCTATCGTAATAAATTATTGAATTAGAATAATCGCCAAGTTCTTGAAAATTTCTTGCTGTATAAATAAGATTAGAGGTGTTTGTAAAATCTTCCATAATAGGAGCTTGTGCCTCCGATTTTTTTGCTTTTCTTTTTGTCCAAATATTTCCTCCGTTGTTCCACAAATTATTTTCTTTTTGTTTGCGAGCAACAGTTGAACTTTCTGTTGGTATAGCCATAAGTTCTTCTTCGTAAATAGACTCATCTAAATCCTCAGTTCTTGATATTCCAGTTGCTACAGCGTCATCTGTAACACTTTGAGTTTCTTCAACCCTGTCTAATTGTAGGTTGTCATCTGTATTTTTTTTGTAATTTTCGTTTTGTTCAATATTTTCCATTTGTAATTCATCGCCTTCCTCAAAGTCAAAAGCCATATCGTTTTCAATAATTTCATCATCTTCAACTATTTCTATAATATCTTCAATTTTATTGTCTTCTTTCAATTCTGTTTCTTTTTCGTATATGTCTTTTTGTTCGGCATTAGTTTTTTCATCTTCTATCTCTTCATTATATATTTTATTATTCTCAAAATCAGATATTTGTTTTTCCACATTGTCGCACATTGCTACTTCTTCTGATTTATTTAATTCTCCTCCCAAGAATATTGATATTCCTACAAGTATAACTATTGATGCAGCAAGCCCAATGTATTTTAATTGTCTAAATCCTATTAATTTTCGTCTGTTAGAAGTTTTTTCGTCTACTTTATCGTTTAGTTGTTCAACTATAATTGGCAATCTTTCAATATTTTGCATTTCCACAATACCGTCCAAAACATCTCTACACATTTCGCAGTCTATCAGATGGTTTTCCACCATATTCATTTCTTTTGGCGAAAGTTCATTTTTATGATAGCCGATAAGTATTTCATCGGTTAAGCATTCTGTATGTTGGTATATATTTTTCATCTGAAAATAAATTTTAAAGTAATTAAATCTGTGCCTATCTGTTAAATCTGTGTTATCCGTGTTCCTATTTTGCAGAGTATAGAACACGGTTTGCACGGATTATAAGGATTTGCACGGATAAATAAATGTGCCTATCTGTTAAATCTGTGTTATCCGTGTTCCTATTTTACAGAGTATAGAACACCGATTATACAAATTTACACGGATATAAAAATTAAAAACTAAAAACTAAAATCTAAAAACTTTTTCATTCTTCCATCATCATTTTTAGTTTTCTTTTTCCGTTTTGGATATAGCTTTTCACTTTTTTCATCTCAAAGCCAGTAATTTCCACAACTTCTTTGTAGCTTTTCTCTTGCAAAAAGAATAATTCTATACAAGTCCGTTGTTTTTCTTTCAGCTTTTTGATGCTTTGTTCTAATTTTTGCAATTCCTGTTCTTTTGGGTCTTTGTCTGTTAGATTAAAATCTTCGTCGGATTCCATAATTATTTCCGAATTTATTTTAAAATCTTTTTGTTTACTGTCTTCCGATTTTGTTTTTCGCAAGTTTAATAAGCATTGATTTTTAGCAACAGAATATATCCACGACTTAAAATTTTTGACTTCATATTTTTTTAGGTCTTCAAATAGTTTTTCAAACACCTGCATAACAACATCTTGACTTGCCTCTTCGTCTTTCATATATTTCATAGAAATAAGAAAAACAAAAGAAGTGTATCTTTTATACAACTCTCCTATAAGTTTTTTGTCTGCATTTTTTTTATACAGATTTACTATTTCTATGTCGCTATATTCCTTCATTAAATTTAAAGTTCTTAGTGCTGTTTTATTTTAATCTACAACTGAAGTTGCAACTACAACTACTTTATTACTAAAATTTTATTTATTTCATTCTTGTAACTTTAAACACGTCTTCTATTTTCAACAGACGGCTAATAAGACTGTTAAGTTGTTTTTTATTATTGATTATTACAGAAATGTAGGCAACAAAATTATCATTTTCTGCTTCTTTTATGTTCAGCGATTTCATTTTTATTTGCGATTCATTAGAAATTATATCAGTAATAGACGATGCAATACCAATTCGGTCTTTGCCCAAAATCATGATTGTTATTGGCGACGAAAAGTCAATAATATTATCTTTCCACTTGGCATTTAGCACACGATAAGGATATTTTAGCAAAATATTTTCGGTGTTTGGGCAATTTTTCCGATGAATTATTGCTCCACGCCCAACCGACACAAACGCATAAATGCTATCGCCCGGAATAGGATTACAACATTTTGCTCGTGTATATTCTACGGCTTCAAGATTTTTATCAATATATAAAACATTGTCGCTGTTTGGTTTAGGAACAGATAAAGTTTCTAAATCTACAATATTATTTATTTCTTCTTTTTCTTCTTTATCAAATAAAATGTTTTTAACATTCTTAACATCATAAGTTCCGTCCCCGTATTTTTGAAGAAGTTCTGTTCTGTTTTTTGAATCGTGATAGTTTTCAAGTTCAATAAGATAATTATCTGTAAACTTGATATTTAATCTTTTAAATTTTCTTTTCAAAATATCTTTACCAACAAGGGCTTGTTTGTATTCCTCTAATTTAATAAGCTGTTTTATTTTTCGCTTAGTTCTTTGGTTTTGAGCAACTTTTAGCCATTCAAGTTTAGGCTTTTGCTTTTGCGAAACAACTATTTTAACGGTGTCTCCGTTGTTCAAAATCTGTTTGTAGGAGCAATATTTGTTATTTACCCTTGCCCCGATACATTTTCCACCAATTTTGGAATGTATCAAAAATGCAAAATCAAGCACTGTGCTGCCGTTGCTTATTTTTTTTAGGTCGCCGTTTGGAGTAAAAATAAATATTTCGTCGGAATATAGTTTTTTCTTTTCCTTATCCTCCTTGTCCTCCGACGAGTGTTCAAGAGCGTTTTTTATTTTGCCAAAAATATCTTCATTGTTTTGGCTTTTTTTGGCGTAAGCCTTATATTTCCAGTGAGCAGCAAGACCGCTTTCGGCAATTTCGTCCATTAGTTTTGAGCGTATTTGCACCTCTATCCATTTTTCCTCTGGTCCCAAAACTGTTGCATGGAGAGATTTGTAACCGTTGTCTTTTGGGTTAGAAAGCCAGTCTCTCAGTCTTTTAGGGTGAGATTTGTATTGTTCGGTAATTTGAGAAAAAACCTCCCAACAAGCATCGTTTTCCTTCTCTTCTTCAATATCAATAATTATTCGGATAGCAAAAAGGTCGTAAACCTCCTCAAATTTAGCTCCTTGTCTTTGCATCTTTTTCCATATAGACGATATGGATTTTGGCCTACCTTTTATTGTAAAAGTGTAGCCTTGCTTGTCTAACTGTTTTTTTATTGGACTAATAAAGTTACTTATGTATGCTTCTCGTTCCTTAACTTTTGCGTCTAATTTTTTGGCAATAGAAATATAAACATCGTAATTAAAATGTTTCATCATAAGCTCGTCCATTTCTGTTTTTATTTTATAAAAACCCAAACGATGAGCAATTTTTGCATACAACAGTTCTATTTTCTTTGCAATAGCCTCTTGGTCGTCCATCGGAAAATTCTCAATATTTCGGATATTCCAAACCTGCTCGGCGAGGATAATAAATATAACTCTCACATCTCCCGAAAGGGTTAAAAGCAATTTTATATAATTTTCCAGATGATTTTTATATCTTTTTTGTGGAATATCTGCAATTTTCAACAAGTTTTCTATTAGCGTAGCAATCTCGTTACCAAGTAGTTCTGTTATTTCTTCTATTTTTATATTTTTTTTTGGAAGCGATTTATATATCAATGTAGCTATTTGTGTTTCCTCGTCAAGATTCATTTCCGATGCTATTATTTCTTTCATTTCGTATGCTTCTTGGCTTATTGGGGTTACTTGCTTTAAAATTTCTATAGCTTTTGTTAGTTCTTCTGTTCTTTTCATTTGTGTAATTTTTTATATTTTAATCATAATTTTTAGAAACGTATCGTAAAACGTTATTGTGTAACATTTCTGCGTAAAGAAATTTCATGAAATTTCTCTACCTGCAAACCACGATGTAAAGAAATTTCATGAAATTTCTCTACCTGCAAACCACAATG
>Ga0193956_1000743_pt1 | contig 14011 bp, 10 predicted proteins | sample BB_7_MG_FD_140358 | JGI IMG/M metagenome (GOLD analysis project Ga0193956, IMG submission 140358) | Microbial mat bacterial communities from the Broadkill River, Lewes, Delaware, United States - BB_7_MG | ecosystem: Environmental > Aquatic > Freshwater > River > Microbial mats | place: USA...
GCAAAATAGCACAAAAAAACTCACGAATAGATATCCGTGAGTTTCTAAATCGTTTAAATTTGCTCTTACATTTCAAACTCTTCTACATCAACACCATTCGCTGATCTTCTTCCTCTTTTCATCTTGTAGTTATTAATTTTATAACTTAACTTCAAACGAACCATAGGTGTTTTTGGGTCCATTTGACTATAGTTGTAAAAATCGGTTCCAGTATATAAAGTTTCATGTTTCGATGTACCAAACACATCTCTTACCTGCAAAGTTGCAGATAGTTTGCGCTTAAAGAAATCCTTTTTAAAAGCAGCCGAAGTACTTATAAATCCTTCTCTTTTTCCCTGAGCCCAATCTGTATCCGATCTGTAATTTACGGTAAATTGAAATCTGGTTGATTTGTTTAAAATTAAAGTTGAATTATTTCTTAAACTCCAGTTGTAACTTTCTGTAGAAAAATCTTGAATAATATCTTCTCCTGCAGAGTTTTGTGTTGCAAAATCTCCTTCCTCCTTGTAGTGGTAGAAATTACCTATCAAATCATTTTTAAACCATTTGGCAAAGGAAAGATTTAAGGTAGCCTCAATTCCTAAAGAGTAATCTTTACCTACATTTTCCATTGTACTCAACATCACATTTTCCTCATAAACGCTTCGTACTCTTTCTATTTTATTGTGTGTTACTTTATAGTATATCTCAACAGAAATAGCTTGATCCCCAAAACGTTTCATATATCCCAACTCATAAGAATCGATATATTCCGGATCCAAAGCTGCATTTCCCTGACGTACATTATAAGCATCTGTCCATGTTACAAATGGTTCCAAATACCAACCTCTCGGACGTTGAATTCTTCGAGTATAACTAGCCATTATTTGGTTTTTATCTCCTAAATCCATTTGCGTGTGAATGGTAGGAAAGAAATCCCATCTGTCAATTTTAAACTTCTCAGAATTATCTTTGTATTTGATTTCTCTACCGGTATGTTCCGTCCTAAAGCCTACTTGATAACCAAAACTTCCAATTTTACTAGCATATGTAGTGTACAAACCATGTACATTTCTATCGTAAGTCACATCATGGCTAAACAATGGCATAAAAACATACTCCCCAGTCAATGGATTATATTCTTCTTGTCTTGTATCAGCTTCGGAACTTCTTATTTGTCCCTGATACCCCATCTCAAATTTCTGGTCCTTTCCTAATGGCAAAGTATAATCCGAACGAATTTCCCATCTGGAACCAGGTCCTTCTTCTGTAGCAATCTGACCTGATGTTTGTATACCATTTTCATCAAACAACGAATTAGACGATTGCTCATCACCACTACCTCGTCGTGAGTAACTCACCTGGCTAGACCATTCATGTCCTTTTCCTTCGAATTTACGAGTGTAAGAAAAACTTGAATTCACAAATGCCATATCTCTCTCCCATTTGTTTTTGCTATCAGATTTAATTCTAGTTGGATTCTCACTGGTGTATTCCTGATAATCCTGTGTGGACTTACGTTCCATATCACGCATTCCCATTCTAAAAGCAAAAGAGAAGCTATTTTTCTTGTTTAAATCATAATCAACTCCAGTCCTAAAGCCATATCCAACACGAGACATTTCAGAATCTCCATCAGATAAAACAAAATTGGTTACGTTTTCAAAAGTAGTTCTATTCTCACTTTCATTCTCAGCTTCAAACTGTCGGTTGTTATAATCAACTCCGAAATTAAAATTCCACTTTTTCTTTCTGTAATTGATTAAAATATCTGCACCATTATTATTCTGTGTACCTAAATTTAAATTGGCAACTCCATTTAAACCGGATTCTTTATTTTTTTTGGTTATTACGTTGATAATACCTGCTGTTCCTTCCGGATCGTATTTTGCCGATGGATTGGTAATATTCTCGATATTTTCGATAACACTGGCAGGCATTTGCTCTAATATATCGGATGCCTCTAATATTGAAGGCTTTCCGTCAACCAATACCGTAAAATTCGAACTTCCTCTTAAGCTGATATTCCCCTCAATATCCACACTAACAGATGGTACATTTTCCAATACATCAACAGCTGTTCCACTGGCAGCTGTAATTTGACGACTTACCGGAATTACCTTTTTATCAATTTGATATTGTACTGGCAATCGTTCCGTTGTAACCGTAACCTCATCCAACGACTCGGTAGATTGACGAAGATTAACCACCTTAAGATCTATAACTTTTCTTTTTTTATTGATAGGGATATTTCGAACGGCAGCCTTATTGTATCCTATAAATGATACTTCGACATAGTAACTCCCGGGTTTTAATTTCTTAAGAACAAAAGCCCCTTTAGCATCGGTTATTGTTCCATCAATTAATGTAGAATCAGACATGGTATAAACCGAAACGGTTGCATATTCTACTGGTGTATCATGAGAATTGTCTTTTACGATACCTTTAATTACTCCCCCTTGTAATTCAGGTTTAACAGCCGGTTCTACTGCTTTAATAGATATTGCCGCAAAAAGAAAGCAAAGCAATAGTGTTAGTTTGTTCATGTAAGTAGGTTAAAAGGTTATTTATTTTGTTCAAGCAAACTTACAATTCCTATTCGGTTTTATATTTACCAAAAGTGCATTTTAGATATTTATTAACATTTCCCCGATAAGAAATAAGAAAGCCTGGTTCTATATCTTACCATAGACTATAAAAACAAGAAAAGGTTTAATAGCTTTATTGAAATTTCTAAAAAAATCGGATAAATTTAGATAATCGTTCTACTGATTCCAACTTTGGATAGCATCTCTACCCGCCTGTAATCCCAATTGGTAATCTTTCATTAACATATCGTAATCCTGAGTAAAACGTTTTGTCCGGAATGTTTCTGGCGGACTAACATCAACCATTTCAATTCCACTAGGTGGATTTTCAATAAAATCTATTGATGAATTATATGTTTCAGGACGTTTCTGTAGAGCAGTTACCAATCCTGGATGCTTCCGAAATAAAAGCTTGGCGAGTTTTGATTCCATCCCTTTTTCCATTCTAAAACTATGAGGACGCGATCGAATTACCATAATTTTATTCGCACCTTTCTCTATAGCTCTGTTTACTGGTATTGGAGCAGAAACACCACCATCAGAAACGATTTGATTATCTATTTCAAGAAAATTACGATAAAAAAGTGGTACAGTGCAACTGGCTTTCATTACATGACTTAATGTGTCTGAATCTGGCTTAATAAACACAGATCTACCATCTGAATTCATAGTTACACCAATCTCAAAATCAGGATTATCTTCAAATAAAACATCTGTATTAATTGGTAATTCTTTGGTTGTAATATCCCAGGACCAATCCAAATCCATTAAATGCCCACCTTTAAGAAATTTCTTCCAACTGATGTATTCCGGTCGTAATGAATAATCGGTAAAAACTTTAAGATTCCTTTCCTTTTGCTTGGATAAATAAGCTGCTGCATTAATTGATCCTGCAGAAACCCCAAGTATCATATCAAACGGATTAAAATTCTCTTCTATAAAAGTATCTAGAACACCAGCGGCAAAAATCCCTCGCATCGCGCCTCCTTCAACTACCAGTGCCGTCTTTACAGAATTATCCATCAATTATTGATTTAACTTTTTGCGAATCACTTGCTCAGCTTCTTCAGTAACTTCGGTTGCAGTTTTCCCTTTTGTTTCAATTGGATCAAGAATACTGTACTTTACTCTCTGACCAATACACAACGGAAACATTCCTCTTTTTTCAATTTTATAATTTCCGTCGACGGCAAAAGGAACAATTAAAGCATTTGGAGCCGCTTTTAATAAGGTCTCTATACCACCAGCTTTAAACTTCTTCATCTTTCCAGTCTTGCTTCTGGTTCCTTCCGGAAAAATACAGGCTGCATAATTATTCTTAGCAATCAATTCTCCTAATTTATAAATTTCAGGAATTGCCTGTGCTCTATTTCTTCTATCGATTAAGGCTGCACCACTATGGCGAAGATTATAGGAAACACTGGGAATATTTTTCGCCAATTCAATTTTTGAAATAAACTTTGGATGATGTTTACGAAACAACCAAACAATTGGGGGAATATCATAGGTTCCCTGATGATTGGATACCACTATGATAGGACGATTATTTGGCAAATTTAACTTGCCCTCGTATGTAATTCTAACACCTAAAATTCCTACCAGTCGCATAAGGAAAAAGTTTAGAACATCAACCGAATTCTTATGAGCTTGATAGCCAAACAGCTTTAAGCTTATTACCTGTATTGGATGAAAAATGACCAATAAAAGGAAAAATAAAATATAAAATATTGGTGTAAGAATGTATGCAATAATCTTCAACATCGATAAAATTGTAATTTAAATTTTCACAAAAGAACAAAAAATTCGTTTATCGATAAAATTCAGTCACAAAAAATGCAGCTAAAAAGCTGCACATCTTCAAATATCAAAGAGAACATTGAGTAATATGCCGTCCTCCAACTTGCATAAAACACAACGATCTCCATGAAAATTTTTAAATAAATTTATTACAAGGCAAAACGCAATTGCACAGTATATTCCAGTTTAATTTTTTCGAAATCCAACGATGGCATTTTTACTTTTCCTAAACTTGAAGCACCTCTGATACGAATGGCTGTATTGGCATAATCATTTTGATATCTCGAGCCTGTTTCATTGATATAAATCGCTTTTCCCAATTGCTGTCCTAAAGCTTCAGTTAAAGCTTCAGCTTTTTCCTTTCCTGCTTTCACAGCATTCACTTTAACCTGTCGTCGGTATTTTTCAATTTCGGAATGAGCCGTTCTAACGATACTCACATTCGAAATTTTAATTTGCTCTAATTCGGCAAATACTTTAGCGAGGGTATTCGATTCATGAACCACAAGTTCGAATACTTTCGATTTTAGAACATTTGCTCTTTTGAACAAGTGAAATTTTAAATTGCTAGCGAAATCGGAAACTGCTAACTGCTTTTCCAAATTTACTCCAGCCTTCTCAAGAGCAACATACATTTGTTGTTCCAACTCCTCAATACTTTCCTTATTTTTCGTAGCTTTTTCATCCAAAACAATGTTTAGATAAATTTCATCTGGAACAATCTCCATTTTGGCTACTCCATTCACCTCAATGTAATTTTGATCAATAAAATTCTTTTGAGATTGAGCCATAACATTTAAGCTCAGAACCAATGCCAATAATATGATGATACTTTTTTTCATATGTAATTATTTTACGTTATTATTTGATTTTGTAACGCTGCAACAAATAGCATATATTGTGCCAAAACGCAATAAAATAGGGATGTTTATTAGATTATTTTCGAGAGTTCATCCTATAAAAAAATACCCCTCGTATAAATACAAAGGGTAAAATATTATGTATCAACCAATATCTCTCTTAAAAATTGAATTTTCCATTTTTATTTTGAGACTCTGATTCAGGAATCAATTTTTCAATGGTATCCCAATGTTCAACAACTTTGCCGTTCTCTATTCTGAAAATATCGTAGAATGCGACTTTCTCTTTCATGAAAATACCCTCGGATACAGATAGCACGAAATTCCCCTCGCCCAAAACAATATGATTCTTTTCGTAAACCATTGGCATGCCAGCCTCGGCAAGAGCTGTCAAAGCTTCTCCTAATCCCACTAATCCATCTTTTACTCCAGGATTGTGCTGATCGTATTGTTCTGTCGAAATATAATCTGTGATTTTATCTGGATTCGCACCAAGAAATACATCATTTAATAGATTCTTAACCAAGTTCTTATTTTCTTCAGTCTTATCAAGATCTTTCACCTCAGTAGGACCATCAATCTGGCTACGCCCAGATGCAGTTTCAGTAACTTTTTCTTGCAAATTGTCCCAGTGTTCAACAATCAATCCATCTTCGTAACGAAAGATATCAATTCCGATTTTTGGACCAAAGAAGTTGTAATCTGTATGTGCAATTACATAGTTCCCGTCGCCAAAAACACGAACGGTATTCACTTTTGCACTTCCTTCGGGCAACTGCTGTAATAAAGCTCCAAATCCCGCTAAACCATCTGCAACAGCTTGATTGTGCTGAATGTATTTATTAGGATTTATGTAGGCAATTGGTTCTGTTGCTCCAGTTTCTATGCTTTTTAAAAGTTCAACTACTTTTTGTTTGTTTGATGTTTCCATTTTAACCTCGTTATTATCTGCCTCACATGCTACAAATGAAGCTATTGTTAATACTGTGATGATGAATAATTTTCGCATTATTTTAATTTTTAAGTACAATGCAAAGATGAGGTGAAAAGAATGGCAGATAAAGGTAAGATTACTCCCTAGTATGATACATTTACTCCAAAGTAGATTATTTACTTAAAATTGCTCTCTAAATTCTGATGGAGTTGTAAGAACATGTTTCCTAAAGTATTTTATAAAATTGGTTGGCTCGTTAAAACCAAGCTCATAGCCAACCTCTTTAATACTCATTCTACTATGAACCAATAATCGTTTTGCTTCTAATAAAACACGTTCATCAATTATTTGTTTAGGAGTTTTATCAAGTAAGTTCGTAGTCGCTTTATGCAATTGCTTCTCCGAAATACTCAACTGAGAGGCATAACTTTTTACAGCCTTTTCATTACTAAAATTCTGTTCCAACAAATCTTTAAATAACATCAAATAATCAAGATTTGCACTGGCTTTCAATTCTTTAAATCCTTGTTTGCGCAATTCACGTTCCGATTGAAGTAAAAGAATATGAAGCAAGTTATGAAGAATCAGATAATGGGAATCATCTGCAGTTCTTTGATATTCTGTCTCCAATGCATTAACAAGTACGATTATTTCTGAGATTATCGGATCTACCTTTATTTTGGCAATATCATAAAGATCGCTAAATAAAATACTAGAATGTAAAAATTGCCTGTCCTGATTGTTCTTCGAAAAAAAACTATCCGTAAAAAGAATCGTTTTTCCCTTGTAGCTTCCACTTTTATCGAATAGGTTTACGCAATTCTGTGGGATGAAAATTATGGAATTATCTCTTATCTCAATTGGATTAAAATCAACAAAGTGTGTTCCTTCCCCTTTTTCTATCCAAAGCACATGGTAAAATTGCGCTCTGTGAGGAACAGTCATCATATGCTTTTTGGAATTGAAAATTTCAGAAAGATCTAAAATTTCAAATTCTAGTTTCAGATCTTCTCGAAATGGGTATTTCTTTATTGATTCGCACATATTAAAACTAATTGAATGATTCAGTTTATTGATTCTCCTCTTCCATTTTTTGTCTTGCCCAAGCTCCCAGGTGATCAATAAATGGAATTAACTCTGCGCCTGTTTCGGTAAGAGAATATTCAACCTTTGGAGGTACTACAGGATATACCTTCCTATTAATTAGCTTATCTTCCTCCAATTCTCTTAAGGTTTGGGTCAACATTTTAGACGTAATATTTTGTATCATTTTTTTTAGCTCACCATACCTTAATACATTGTTTTCAGTATGGATATACCATAAAATGCGCCCTTTATGTTTTCCGCCTATTCGTCGAAATGCATAATCCAATGCACAAATGGGTGAATCTAATCTTTTTTTAGTCATATTTTATTTTTCACAATAGTGTATCTTACTCATAATCAACAATACTATCTTTTTAGGTACTATATATCAAAAAAGTATGTACTTGATACAAAAGTATATATAAAATATATTTGTACCAATTCTTGTAAAGAATGTAAGCATAAAAGGCTCTGTACCAAAAAAGCATTCTCAGATCCTTTTGGCAAGTAATGATAAAATAGAAGAATCATGCAAAAGAGAAAAGAAGAAATATTAAAAGCACATGGATACAGACGTGCGATAAAAGAGTTTGAAGCTAGTCAAAAAATTTCTGATGAGGATTTTGAGTTTATTCTGGAAGTGGGAAGAAGATCACCAAGTTCATTTGGTTGGGAACCATGGAAATTTGTGGTAGTACAAAATATGGAATTACGTGAGAAGTTAATGGAACCAAGTTGGGGTGCACAAAAACAATTGCCCACGGCAAGCCACTTTGTGATTCTTTTGGCTAGGAAAGGAAACGAAATGCGCGTTGGCTCTAATTATTTAAAATACAAATCGCAAGAGGTAGACAAATTACCTACTGATGTCGAAGAAATGAAATTGAAGTTCTTTAAAGGATTTATGGAAAACGAATTTGATTTAACAGATGATCGTAAAATTTTTGACTGGGCTTGTAAACAAGTTTACCTTCCATTCGCGAATATGATGACTGCAGCAGCTCAAATAGGAATAGACTCTTGTCCTATTGAAGGTTTCGACCGAACAAAAGTAGAAGAAATTTTAGCCACTGAAGGTGTTGTTGATATTAATAAACTTGGTGTTGCTGCGATGGTAGCTTTTGGTTATAAAAAAGAAGATTCACCATTTCCACAATCGCGTTTTCCTATGGAAGAAGTCGTCGAATGGGTAAAATAAATTATAAATTTTAGGAGATAATTAACTTCTAATAAAACTACTCAAGCACGGATGGATAATCCGTGCTTTTTTTTTATCACAAAAACACTAATTGCTACTTATATAGCATAACATATTTTTTTTAACTAATTTTACATTTACAATATAAAAATCAATCCTATGAACTTTAAAAAATCAATTTTTACCCTTCTTCTATTTTTCTTCACTGTAATTCTAGTTGCACAGGAATACAAGTACGAGGAAAACAATGGAATACGTACCTTTCATGAAGGTAGTATGTTTATGAAGGAAGGCGTATCCTTTTTAACAGTAAAAGGTGAATCCTATGAAATGGGCTTACAATACGGCGTACTTATGAACGATCAAATTCTTGATTTGAATGTTAAAGTAGACAGCATAGTAGATTCTTTCGTAGGCAAATTTTTCTTAAAAAAATGGATTGCCAATAGGGTCTTAAAATCTAAGATTAGGAAGATTGAAAAAAGAATGCCTCAAGAATTTCTTGAAGAATTGGAAGGTATGGCTGATGGCTGTGATTTGAATCTAAGAGAAATTAAAACCATAGCATATTTCCCTCAGATATTTTTTGATATCAGTTGTACCTCCTTTGTATTAAGAAATGAAAATGAAATTGTTCATGGACGAAATCTGGACTGGCCCGATATTGAAATATTTACTCATTATCCTTTAATTGTAAATTATCACCGCAAAGGAAAAATCCCAACCAGTATCTTAACCTTTGTTAGTTACCCTGGAGCCTACACTGGCATGAATCACAACGGGTTAAGCATGTCTATTAACATGAATGGATGTCCAGTTCCAGAAGGAAAAGAGAGCAATGACTATAATACAGACATACCAATACCTTATAAACTAAGACAGGTATTGGAAAATGCAGATGAATTATCGGAAGTAGATGAATTGTTCAAAGATTACAGTACTCACGCATGGTTCATTACGGTTGGCAGTAAGAAAGATCATTCGGGAGCAATGTATGAACTTACTCGCGGTGAATTCATTAAAAACAAAATGAAGGACAATATGGTCGCCGTCACCAATCTTTCTTTATCGGATAAAGGACGATTTAAATACAGTCCTATTAACATGCATGGTGATTCGAATATTGCGCGAGAAGATAAGTTAAACGAGTTAAATCAAAAGTTGGATAACAGTGATTTAACCGAAAAGGCATATCAAATGATTTCTTCTACCGAATATTATCATCTGCAACACGATCCATATAATAATGGCATTAACAATGATATGACTGTAAAAAGCTGTATTCTAGACAATACCAATAATAAAATCTATTTTTCGTATGCAGAACAATTAGCTGGTTTAGGACGATTTTTAGAATATGATATTAGCACGCAAAAAGTATCCCTTTTTAAAGAAGCTAAAGCTAGCCAAACTCAAATAGACTTAAATAGCAAATTAGCTTACTACAAATGGCATAAAGAGAACTTTAATAAAAGAAAGAAACATGACAATGAGTATTATATGACTTTAATAGAATATTTTAAAAACTCATCTCTGGAACCTGCCTATAAAAATAGACAGATTGCCAATTGTTATACTAATATCGAGAATAAAGAAAAATCTTATGAATTTGCTAAAAAGTACTTACAAGAGGTACCAAAGTATAATTCCGCCTATTATACCATAGCGCATATTCAAAATCATTTTAAAGATTATAAAGCAGCAATCGAAACGTATAATCAAATGATGCAAAACGCAATAATGACTCCTGCTGATTATTTCTGGTGTAAAAGAAATCTAATCAAAATTCACGATAAACTGCAGGCACAATCTCCTGATCAAAAAAACATCGATAGAATTAAACAATTGTCTAAGGAAATTAAGGAAGAGGCAAACAAATACTTCTTAGCAACGTGGATCAAAAAGGATTTATCAAAAATTGATGAAATTGTAGCCAAATACAATTAAGAGAATTAACAACAAACACTCCAAATCCCGTTCAATTTATATTGTTCGGGATTTTTTTAATGTCCAATTGAAAATTCCAATTCAAAATTGGCAAATCTGTTTTCTAATTTTTATATGTTTGTAAAGTGAATTTACACACCAAAGTTCACCTCACACCAAAGAAACCCCGATTAATTCTGCCTTTCAGTAGTTAGGTATTTTTTTTTATCTAATTTTACCCACGGGTATAAGAATTTAACAGAATTGTTCTTTTACCCATATTTTTTTTAACAACATACACTAAAATGAAAAGAACAATTATTTTCTTGTTCGCTGCACTTTTATGTGGATTCGTCTCGGCTAAAGGAAATACCGAATGGATACGCTACGCAGCGATTTCTCCAAATGGAGAACAGATTGTATTTGCCAATAGAGGAGATCTTTACTTGGTATCAGCAAATGGTGGCGAAGCTCGTCCACTTACCTTTCACGAGGCACACGATTTTATGCCTGTATGGAGTCATAATGGAAGTAAAATTGCATTTGCATCGGAGCGATTTGGAAACTTTGATGTATTCGTAATGAATGCCAATGGCGGAGCTGCAAAGAGATTAACTTATCATTCAAAATCGGAATATCCTTATACATTTAGTAGTGATGACAAGAATGTAATTTTTGGTGCACAAAGATTGGATGCAGTAAATCACCGTCAATATCCACACAGGTCGCAAACTGAATTGTATCAGGTAGCTGCCAGTGGTAGTCGCATTAATCAGGTTTGGACTATTCCTGCAGAAGATGTAAAGGTTAGCAGAGATGGATCACAAATGATATATCACGATAAAAAAGGTGGTGAGGATGAGTTCCGTAAACATCATACTTCAGCCGTTACTCGCGACATATGGAAATACGATGTAAAAAGCAACAAGCACAGTATGATCACCAGTTTTAATGGTGAAGATAGAAACCCTGTTTACAGTACCGATGAAAAAAGCATCTACTACTTAAGCGAAGAAAGTGGTTGTTTCAATGTTCACAAATTAGAATTGGCGAATCCAGCTAATAAAGAACAAATCACAGCGTTCAAAATGCATCCTGTTCGTTACTTAAGTATGGCGAATAATGGAACTCTTTGCTATACTCACAATGGTGAATTGTTTACAATGACCAATGGTAAGCAGCAAAAGATAAATGTAAGCATCAATACCGAAGGTAAAAGCAATAATGAAAAAATTATTTCGGTTAGTGGAAATGTAAAAGAAATGGCTGTTTCGCCTGATGGAAAGGAAATTGCATACATTGCCAGAGGTGAAGTATTTGTTTCATCGGTTGGTGCTAAAATGACCAAGCGAATTACTACAACTCCTGCCGAAGAGCGTTTTGTTAGCTTTTCTCCTGATGGGGAAAGCATTATTTATGCTAGCGAAAGAAATGCCAAATGGGGAATTTATCAAAGTAAAAAAGTTAGCGATACAGAACCATATTTCTACGCTTCTACCCTACTAAAAGAGGAGCCTTTGATCGTAAACGAAAATGAAAATTACGAACCTAAATTCTCTCCAGACGGAAAAGAAGTTGCTTTTATTGAGAACAAAACTTCATTGAAAATTTTCAATATCGAAAGCAAAAAAATCCGTACCATTATGAATGGTGATCAATTGTTCTACATGGGCGATGGCGATCAGTATTTTTCATGGAGCCCGGACAGCAAGTGGTTGCTAGTAGAATATTCACCTGTATTGGCAAATAGCGAAGTGGTATTGATTGCTGCTGATGGCAAACAAAAAATGATCAACCTTACCGAGAGTGGTTATGGTGATGCAAGTCCTATTTGGGTAAATGGTGGTAAGCAAATGCTTTGGTTTAGCGATAGACACGGTTTACGTTCTTATGCCAATAGCGGTTCTCGTCAGATGGATGTGTACACTATGTTCTTTACGAAAGACTCATGGGACAGATTCAATATGAGCAAAGATGATTATGCTCTATTGAAAGAGATCGAGAAGAAAGAAAAAGAAGAAAAGGAAAAAGCTAAGAAAGAAGCGGATAAGGATAAGAAAAAATCGAAGAAGAAAGATAAAAAGGAAGAAGTTAAAAAAGACAGCACTCTTACCTTCGATTGGAATGAATTGAAAGATCGTAAAAAGCGATTGACTCTTCACTCTTCAAAATTGGCTGATGCTGTTCTTTCTAAAGATGGTGAGACACTATACTATCTTGCTAAATTTGAAAAAGGATACAATCTTTGGAGTACCAAGTTGCGCACCAAGGAAACCAAAATGTTGATCAAATTAGGTTCAAGAAATGGTAGCCTGCAATGGGATAAGAAAAAAGAAAAGTTATTCCTGCTATCGAATGGTAGTATTTCTACTGTTGATTTAAAAGGGAAATCAACCAAACCTGTTTCTATCCGAGGAGAAATGACTCTTGATGTTAGAGCAGAACGTCAGCAAATGTTCGATCATGTTTGGAGACGTAACAAGAGCATGTTCTACATTTCAGATTATCATGGTGTGGATTGGGATGCGCTAAAAGAAAACTATGAACCTAAACTACAATCGATCAGCAACGATTTAGAATTCTCACAATTGCTTGGTGAAATGTTAGGTGAATTGAATGTTTCTCATTGCGGTGCTCGATATTATGGTGGTATTTCGAATGGAGACAAAACAGCATCATTGGGTATTTTTATCGACTACGATTACAAAGGCGAAGGAATTAAAATCGCCGAAATCATGAAAGGTGGTCCTCTTGACAAGAAAAACTTAAAGGTTTCTAGAGGTATGATTATAGAGCAAATCGATGGAATTAAAATTGGTAAGGATGTTGATTACGCCAAATTCATGAATCGAAAAGCTGGAAAATTCACAGCTCTGCATATTGTTGATCCTACAACAAAAAAATCTCAAAACATCACTGTTAAACCAATCTCAACCAGTGCTGCAAATGATTTACAGTACAAAAGATGGGTGAAAAAGAATGAGGAAGAAGTTGACAAATTGAGCAATGGAAAATTGGCTTACGTTCACATTCCTGGAATGAACGATGGTGCTTACCGTAATACCTACGAAAAAGTAATGGGTAAATATTACGATAGAGATGGCGTAATAATCGATACTCGTTTTAATGGCGGTGGCGATTTGGTAGGTGACATTACCATGTTCTTAACCGGAGAAACTTTTATGACCTATGCAATTGAAGACAGAGCAATTGGTTACGAGCCAGGATACAGATGGACAAAACCATCGGTAGCAATGGTTAACGAAGCTAACTATAGCGATGGTCACTGTTTCTCATGTGCATATCAGGATTTAGGAATTGGAAAACTAATTGGTATGCCAGTTCCTGGAACTTGTAGTTTTGCAGGTTGGGAAATGTTGCAAAACGGAAACGTACTTTGGGGATCGATTCCTGTTAGTGCAAAAAATAAAGCAGGTGAATGGTTGGAAAACAACGAGACCGTTCCAGAAATTCAAGTGAAAAACATGCCTGGGAAAATTGACAATGGCAACGACCAGCAACTGGAAGCTGCCGTTAAAGCATTATTGGAAGCATGTGAATAAAAATTAATCTGTATTAAAATACAAAAGCCGTTGAGTAAGTTACTCAGCGGCTTTTTTTATATTGATGTCTCGTCCTGAAA
>Ga0193956_1000744_pt1 | contig 14008 bp, 15 predicted proteins | sample BB_7_MG_FD_140358 | JGI IMG/M metagenome (GOLD analysis project Ga0193956, IMG submission 140358) | Microbial mat bacterial communities from the Broadkill River, Lewes, Delaware, United States - BB_7_MG | ecosystem: Environmental > Aquatic > Freshwater > River > Microbial mats | place: USA...
CAACTCGGGCGGTATTCAACATTAAAACGTTGATGGAGTAAAAAATTGCTTGAGCTGTCTGCTGATTCAACGTGGCCTGCCAACGCCAGCAGCTTAACGTAACCAGCAACTGACCATTTTTGTGGTGCCGCAACACCTGGTGGTTGGGCCAGCGTAAACGTCGCCATCACCATCACCATCTCCATTGCCATCAACAGGATGATGAATATAAGAACCACACGCATGCTCACGGGGTTGAATCCTCCTTGACCTTGCCATCCTCAAAAACAATCACCCGTTTGGCGCGCTCAATCACTCGTGGATCATGAGTGGAGAAAATAAAGGTGGTCCCCTCCTCTTCGTTCAGCTGTTGCATAATATCGAGTAAACCACGTGTGGTAACAGCATCAAGATTTGCCGTCGGCTCATCGGCCAGAACAAACCGTGGCCGCGACGCCAACGCGCGAGCAACAGCTACCCGCTGCTGCTGTCCACCCGAAAGCTTGCTCGGCACTGAGTTTAAGCGCTCGCCGAGGCCCATCTCAGTTAACAATGCAATGGCACGTTGCTCACATTCAGCATGCTTTGCACCCTGTAGTTGCAGCACAAATTCAACATTCTCTTTCGCGGTTAAGACTGGCAGTAAGCTAAAATCTTGAAAGATAAAACCGATATGATCACGGCGGAAACGGATCAGCTCACGGGTGCTGAGTTGAGCGAGGTCTTGCTCACCAATATGAACACATCCTGAAGTGGGTTGATCGATGCCACCGAGCATATTCAGCAAAGTGGTTTTCCCCGAGCCAGAGGGCCCCATAATGGCGACAAACTCCCCCTGTTTAATGGTGAGACTGACATGATCCACTGCTGTGACAGGAAAGTCACTTTCTGCGTTATAAATTTTGGTTAAATCATCAATGCGAATGGTCACAATCATCGACTCCTAACAGTTTAATTTCGAACCTACTAATGTTTCTCAGCCAAAGCAGTATGTAATGGTTTGATTAAAATCTGTCGCGCTGGATACAGTGCCGCGATCACACTCACGGTTACCACCATCACCCATATCGCCCCGTAATAGCGTAACGGCACGGTCGGATAAAGCACCGCATCAACGCCATACGCTCCAAGACCTTGCGCCATCGCCCCAAGGGGCAAACCTGTTTGAGCAAACAGTGTAATCATCGCCCAGCTGGCCAACAAACCAACCACTGCCCCCGCAGCGCCTAAAAAAAATGCTTCGAGTAAAATCAGCCACAACACCTTGAAGCGACTCATTCCCGTTGCCAGCAACACTGCAAACTCACGCGTTCGTTCAAAGACCGCCATCATCATGATGTTCACCATCCCAAACCCTAAAGCGAGGATAAAAATACCCGCAACAATAGCATTCGATAGATCCATGCTGCCCATCATTGAAGCCAGAATCGGCTGGATCTGCTGCCAATCGCGTACCACTGTCCCTGCTGGTAACAGAGCAGCGATCACATGACGAACCTCATCGAGTGTCAATCGATCATTCAATCGAATCGCAATTTCATGCGCTCCAACGACCCCTGAATAGTTCGCTAAGTCACCACGACGAACAAACAATTGGCCCTCATCAAAAGCGGTCGACGAGGTATCAAACAACCCACACACCCGAAACGACCCCCCCGTCACCTCACCAGAGAGATCGGAAAAAGTCAGCACCACCTTGGAACCAAGGCGAACGTTGAGCTTTTCAGCCAATCGAGCACTCATAAGGATCGGGTTACGCCCTTGTGCTGGCAGCAAGGTACCGTCGACAATTTTTTCACCAATATCGACCACGGCAGACTCTTGGACCATATCGACGCCGTTGATACTCACTCCGCGCGTCGTAACCGCTGAAGCCACCATGCCATCAACTCGCTGACGCACTGTAACAGCAGCCACATGAGGCAAGGCAGCGAATCGCTGAGCTAGTTGATCAACATTAGGGATCTGCTCAGTAAACTCGTTATTCGCGAGATACTGCTGTTGATGAATTTGAAGATGTGAGGTTTGTAAACGGATGGCGTTATTGATCATATTTTCGGTCATGGCATTGACGAAACCGATCATCAGAAACACGCCGAGCAAACCAAACAGAGTGGCGGTGATCATAATTGCGCTACGCAGGCGGTTGCGCCACACATTGCGCCACGCTAAACGGATCAACATCACCTTCCCCCTTTCAATGCTGCTGCGATGGATAACCGCTGCAACCGACCAATGGGGTAGAGAATACATAAAAAAACCAGACAAAAAACAATCACGACATGGCTAACAAAAAGCATCGGGTCGAGGGAGAACGGAATAATCGCCTCAAAGCCCATCTCCTCCATGGTCATGGCAAGTTCGCCCGAAAGGGGAATAGGATGATAATAAAACCACACCAGTGTTGGCGTAATCACCACCATACCGAGCACCAGACCACTTACAGCAATTAGGAACGATTCGAACGACACCAACAATTGCAGGCGAAAACGGGTCATCCCTGTAGACAACATGACGGCAAATTCGCGTTGGCGCTCCAATGTCATCATCATAATGGTGGCAAATAAACCAAAACCTGCCACTCCGTAAAGCACAAAAATCAAGAACTGGCCGCTAATTCGATCCAGCGCCACCTGTTGCTCCAGCTCGGGCGACAGATCGGCCCAATCGCGCACTCGCACCTGCGGCCCCATCTTTGCCTGAGCTTGTGAACGCAATGGGTCGAGTTGTTTAATGTTATCGAAATGGAGCACCCACGATGACACCTGCTCATCGGTGGCAAAGAGTTGTTGCGCCGCCTGCAGGGGCAGATAAACCATGCGTCGATCAAGCTGGCCAACGGGAAAATGAACAATCCCCACCACAGGATACAATCCTGCCGCTGTGACGCCATGATAACCTTGACCATACAACACCAGCGAATCACCGAGATCTAAGCCTAAATACTCTGCTAGCCCGCTACCTATGACGCTGCCGTTTTCCGTCGCATCGGCAAAAAAACGCCCTTGGGTAATTTTTGCCGCCAAGCCCGAATAGTCATCTTCAAGTTGTGGGCTAACGCCCATCACCACCACCCCTTTAGAGCGACTATCAGAAGCCCCTAAAGCGAAAGATTCTAAACGAGGAACCACGTGGCTTAACCCCGTAATTGAATGAATTTTTTGCCTAAAAGTAGAATCAGCAGGCAACAGTTTATCAATCGATTGATTTTCAGAAAACTCAGGATGTTGTAATTGTAAATATCCAGAATAAAATCGGGTAGCATTATCGAGGTTATGAGCGTAGGAACCTTCTTGCATAGAACGCATAAATAACGACAACATCAACGTCATCGCGATAGTGCTGGCGGTGATGAGAGTACGCCGCTTTTGACGCCAAATATTGCGCCACGCCAACTTTGCAAGAAACAGCCAGCCCATTAGCGTAACTCCCTCATCTGGTTGAGGGAAAAGAAGTCATCATCAATGTCAAAATCAAATTCTGCCGCAGAATATGTGAGTACGGTTTTTTGCCCCTGTTTATTAGCGGGTTGCATCTCCATCCGCGTTGGAATTAATCGGCCGCCCAACTGTTTGAGCTCATAACTCGACATGGTATTGATCAAATCACCAAATTCATCATAAAACTCAACCTTACGTTGATTGAACTCACACTGACTGACCCATACCACCAACTTACCCCACACAACAGGCGCATCAGGCCGTGGAATGGCCTCAATCACCCAACATGGAGTACCATCAAAATCTTCTTCACGTAAGATGCGATGGGTGTAATCGACAACAATGGAGGATTGGTTGATGAGATCATCGTTGGTGAAATCAGAACCCATCCATGATTGACCAAGCATCGACGGCGCTATTTTAATCACCCGTTCGATACGCGGCACCCAGTTCCACATCTCTTTCCCCCGTTTGAGCGAACTGGAGCCTTTATCACGTGCAGGGCCGAGCACCAAAACCAGAGAATAATCATCGCCCTTTGTCCAGCCTCTCATTGTCATGGTACGCACCCAATCGGGACGAATAATTTGCATAGAGATCTCGGTAAAACTAGATTGTCCACGCATTTTTTCATCGGAGGTACGAACAATATCCGTTGCTGTTTGACACAATCCGACAGCGGGATACACCAGTAAGAGCAACACAAAAGTTAGAACGAATCGCCTCATTTTCAACCTTTCTCAGATGGCACCACGAACGATAAAGGATCACTCACCGAGTGTCGAACGATAAGCTCGCCATAGTTTTGTATCAAACTCTGGGCCGACAACGAGGTTGCATAAAAAGTCCTGCGCATCCACATTGTTTCGTTGCGCTTCGCGCACCAAATAATCGATGGAATAACCATGGCCCAAGGTCGCGCTCTGCTTAAGTAGGTCCATGCCGACCTCAGTATCTTGCTCAACGCCAAGACCGTCCATATAATAGTTGGCTAAATTATACGTCGCGCCAAGGGAACCTGTTCCTGCGGCAAGATGAAGCCACTCTGCCGCCTGAGCGTAGCTTTCGACGCCCCCCTGGCCGCGAACACACATCACAGCAATGGCCTCCATGGCTTGGGTGCTGCCCTGCTTGGCAGCCTGTTGAAACCATAATCGCGCGGCGGTATAATCTTGCACCTCTTTTTTGGGGCTACTATAAAGTCGTCCCAAAGCCACTTGCGCTTCTACCAACCCTTTTTCTGCTGCTTGATTTAGCAACGATTCTGCCGTGTGTAAATTTTTATCAACCACATAACCTTTAACATAAAATTGAGACAAATCGTATTGCGCTTCGGCCAATCCTTGTTCAGCGGCTTGTTCTATCAATAAAAAGGCCTGATCATAATCTTGATCAACGCCTTCGCCGTTGGCGTACTGACGACCCAAGTCAAGCTGAGTTAATGATTCATTCTCTAGCGTTTCATCCGTTATCAACCCATCAGCGACTACCATATCAACACCTGGCTTCGTTGGGGTCGAACAACCAATCAGTACAACAAGCACAACCAACACCATCATTGAATCAATCGGCACTCGCATCAACATCACCTCCTCAATTCTCGCTATCAGGTCAATCAAGCAACGGTCGAATCGTAAGAAATCGTACAACAACCAGTCAATCGCGCGGCATAACCTTGACATTCCGTACCAACATCCCGATGATGACCCAAATAATTTGCACCCATAACAGTATAACCAATATTTTAATGGAGAACAGTCGATGGAACTCGATTTAGATGCACTAAATAACTTAATTACCAATCGCACCGATGAAATTGAAGCCATTGTCAATGGCACAGGCTATCTGCCACGAACTGTGATCGGCGTTGCGACGTTTCTACTTGATTACGATGGCAACGTTGATCTACTCACAGCCAAACAACAGGTAACTTTTGAAACGTTTATCGAGCCGTTACTTGCATCGGACCGCCCCTATTGAATCAATTGACGCCATGCACACCGCCCGCTAAAAAATATCAACCCAAAGGGCTTACGATCCTTCACGAAGACAAAGACATTCTCGTCATCGACAAGCCATCAGGGTTACTCACCGTTGGCAGTGACCGCAATAAAATACGTACAGTGCACTACCTGCTCAACGATTACGTACGTAAGGGCAACCCAAAATCGCGCCATCGGGTGTATGTCGTTCACCGCCTCGACCAAGCAACCTCAGGGCTACTCCTTTTCACGAAAAGCGAAACAGCCAAAATCTTTTTACAAGACAACTGGGATAAAACAGAAAAACATTATCTCACCATTGTTCACGGCCAGATGACTAAAAAGCAGGGAATGATCACCACCTATCTTGCCGAGAACAAAGCGAATAATGTTTATTCTACGACCGATGCGAACAAAGGAAAGTTATCTAAAACGGGTTATACGGTCAAAAAAGAGAAAAAAGGGGTGAGTTTAATCGACATCCACCTTTTGACAGGGCGAAAGCATCAAATCAGAGTTCACTTTGCCGAAAGTGATCATGCTGTGGTTGGCGATCAGAAATATGGTGATGAATTACGTGGTTCAAAACGGTTGATGCTGCACTCAAGATCTCTGACATTCATTCACCCCTTTAGCAAAAAAAGGGTAGCCTTCATATCTGCTATGCCAGATGACTTTATTCGCTTGATTGGCCCATTGCAATAATAGAGCTGCGTCTCTTTGCCGACAGCAATTTACTTACCATGCTAATTTATTAAAATTTCTCGTCATACAATGCACCCCTTGGCCAGCAAAGCCTGGAGCAAAGCACAGATTGTCAGACAAACAGCGCGCCTTACGTTGATCCCCCTGCTGCCAGCGACGGATCAAATCTGGCTCGCAGATAAGTGGCCGACTCATGGAGATATAATCTGCCGTTTCGGTGCGCACAATGGATTCCGCGACCTCGACAGAGCGCATTCCACCAACAAGAATAATTGGGATATCCAGAACCTGTTTAAATCGACGCGCTTGTGCTGCAAAGTACGCCTCTTTCTCTGCGCGTGAGATCCCGGGACGACTGGGTGATAGCTTACCCGTACGAATAATGCCACCACTGATTTCAATGGCATCTATACCAGCTTCGGCAAATAATTTCGCCGCACTTAGCGCATCGTCTGTAGTAAGACCGTTATCAATAAAATCATCGCAATTCATTTTGATCATAAGGGGGAAACCTTCTCCCACCATATTACGAATCGAGCGAATAATTTCAAGATGGATTCTAGCTCGATTGGTGATACAACCACCGTAGTCATCACACCGCTGATTGAAAGCCGGCGACAAAAATTGACTAAGAAGATAACCGTGGCCAGAATGAAGCTCAACGCCATCAAATCCTGCCCGTTGTGCTCGTTGCGCGGCTTGAGTGAAATCAGTCACCAGCTGTTCAATAGCAGCCAGTGTAAGCACATCGCTCTCACTTGCCTGTTCAGAAACCGATACGGGCCGCTGACGAGAATGTTCAACCTCGGCAAAAATACCTGCATGGGCCAACTGTAAAAATATTTTGCCACCATGTTGATGCACGGCAGCGGTCATCTTCGCCAGCGTATCTACCCGATCATCCCGATCAATGGCCAACTACCACGGCGTCGCTTGACCTTGTTGATCCACATAAGCATGACTACTGATGATCAGCCCCACGCCACCCTTGGCAAGATCGACCATCATGGCGATCAATTCATCCGTCACATCACCATCATCAGTGGCTAAACCCTCCCATGTTGCGGAACGAATAAAGCGATTTTTCAACGCTAGCGATTTAATCCTTGTGGGTTCAAACAGCCGAGCCATAACGAATCCTTTTTTCTTCATGCTCTGGTTTAATTATCCCGCTAAGTCAAAACAAAATTAACAACAAACAACAAGGTTGGCTGTTTGCGTTTGCAGATCGAATACCACCTTAATTTTCCGCTGTTTCAATTGCACCATCACTTGGGTGACTTTAACATCTAATGTACCACTATCTTCCTCCCAGTTCGAACCATCGCGAGTGACAAATTCCTCTATCATCCGCAAAAGAGTATCTCTTTCCAACTGTTCATGGGGGATATCGATCCATTGTAATGATTCATCGTTTTCGACTTCATAATCCATCCCTAACTCCATCCTTTTCATTCACCAACAACGACTCGGTAACAATTTAACGACGATGACGATAATACCTTCACAATTGAGGATTAATTTCGAGACAAATGACTGCTCATACGGTACAAGAAACACATTCCCTTTTTTTACCTTTATTTTTTTGGAATTGCACAATGTCTGAATCGATCCAGCTCAGCTATCCACTCAGCCGCACCCTGTGGCGGAAATTTTTTAGCGCCCATTATCAAAACGATAGTGGCCTCAAGTGGTGTGCCGTACTTGGGGCACTGTGTATTGCGACAAGCTTTGTTGGCTTTGCGAATTACTACCCATCTAGGCTGGTTGCCAACCTCCTTTTTGCCTCGGGATTATTTGGTCTATCGTCTAAACAGTTACTTATTTTTATTGCCGTGCACAAAGCAAGTTGCCATCCATTTTTTGAGCAACAATTAACAGTCACCATCAATGAACTTGAAATTTCGGTTCGCTGTGGCCAAAAAGGATATAGCCAACCGTGGGACAATTTCAACGGTTATCGCCAGTTCGATATCGGTTTTGCTTTGTATCACGACCGCCATGCGTTTTTCTTTATCCCTGCATCGGCGATGTCAACACAACAACAGCACGACCTACAGCTGCGCCTTGATGCGTGCGCTCTCCCGCTTTTAGAAGCGGATCACCTTTTTTAAGGAAACACACTATGTCTTTTGACTCTCTTGGCCTGTGCCCCGAACTGATGAGTGCCATCACCACTCAAGGCTATACCGAGCCAACGCCGATCCAATCTGAAGCGATTCCTGTTATCTTCAAGGGTAACGATCTGTTGGCGGGCGCACAAACGGGAACGGGAAAAACAGCAGCATTTGCATTGCCAATTGTGCAAATGCTCAGCCAACGGATACTGAAAAACAAACACCGCTCGCCACGTGTTTTGGTGTTGGTTCCAACTCGCGAGTTGGCTGCTCAGGTTAGCGACCAGATGAAAAACTACGGCCGTCGTTTGTCGCTGCGCGCCACCATGATCTACGGCGGCGTCAACATTCAAGCACAAATTGAACGCTTAGATCGCGGTGTTGATATTGTTGTTGCCACCCCAGGGCGACTTCTGGATCACGCCGAACGGGAAACCATCGATCTATCGCGTATCGAGTTTTTAGTGCTCGATGAAGCGGATCGGATGTTAGACCTTGGTTTTATCGATGAGATTAAAAAGATCAGTGAATACCTGCCGGTAAAACGGCAGACACTGCTCTTTTCGGCCACCTACTCGCACCACATCAAGAAACTGGCCGATGAACTCCTCAATCACCCACAACGAATTGAGGTAGCCCGCACCAATATTGCTGCCGATGCCGTCAAACAAGCGATTTACCATGTCGAACGCAGCCGTAAGCGCGAAATGCTATCGCACCTGATTCGCAAAGGGGAGTGGAGCCAAGTGCTGGTATTTACCCGTACCCGTTACGGTGCCGATAAGCTGACCGAAGAGCTGATGTACGATAGTATTAATGCTGCTGCTATCCATAGCAATAAAAGTCAGTCAGTGCGTACCCGAACCCTCGCTGAATTTAAAAAAGGGGAGGTCCGTGTTTTGGTGGCCACCGATGTTGCCGCGCGTGGTCTTGATATTGCCCAACTTCCTCATGTGGTTAATTACGAGCTACCTCAGGTTGCTGAAGACTACGTTCACCGCATAGGTCGTACCGGTCGTGCTGGCGAAGAGGGCATTGCCCTATCATTAGTTTGCCCTGCGGAATTACCACGATTGAAAGCGATTGAAGCCCTGCTGGAATATTCCATTGAAACTGAAACAGTAGCTGACTTCCCCGCGCTTCCTGTTAACCGAGGTGGACGACTCAAGCCAAAAAAGAAAAAAAGTGGCAATAAACCGAAAAAAGCAACGGGAAAAACAACTAAAGCTCAACCAAAACCAGCAAAAAAACCAAAACAAGTCAAGGGCAAGCAAAAACCTTCAAAACCACGGCGCGGCAAACAAACATCAAACCGTGGCGCGACCCATCCAACTCGTCGCGGCAGATAATTCAGGCGTGACAGAACAAAGCTTATTTATTGACGGTAGTGCTGATCCAATCTCTAAGTTCGGCTATGGCGCTTACCTGATGACGCAAAGCCCTCACCCTCCCCTTGATCAGCTCATGGGGAGGGTTGCTATAAAACGATTTACCGAAACATCCTCAACACAGTTAGAGCTTCAAACCCTTCTCTGGGCAATTAGCGAACTAAAAAAGACACAACAGCTACAACCACAGCAGGATCACCTCACCATCTACACCGACTGCCAGACCATCATCAATCTGCCTGCTCGCCGCTGGCACTTAGAACAAAACAACTATTGCTCCAAGAAAAACATTCCCCTTAAAAATGGCGATCTATATCGACAACTCCTGCACCAATTTGATTCTATCAATTTCGATCTCATTAAGGTTCGCGGTCATCAAGCGAGCAAACACCTGCAACCCATCGATAAAATATTCACTTTAGTTGACCGATGCGCCCGGCAAACCTTACGCCATAACATTTGAAAAGAGCAATCAGCACCACCCCCTCCAAAGAATAAGCACACACTAATGTTTTATGATATAATGCACAGATTGAACGTGTCATCTCTCTATCATAAACGTATCTAATTGCCGCAGGGAATACTTTATGGCCCACCTTCGCATCGCAGGTATAATCACCATAGTCCTCCTACTCTGCTGTGGGTGCCACCGTCATACCAGTTTTATTTTCAAGACCAATACAGAGGTTAATAGCCCTGCGGAACTCAGTGACCAACTTAACCACGAAGAGGTTTGGTTCACAACACAACATGGATTGCGCCTGCATGCTTGGTATATTGACGGCGTGGCCGACAAACCAATGGTTCTCTTTTTTCATGGCAATGCAGCGAACATCACACACCGCTGGCCTAACGTTATAGACCTACACCAACAGGGTTATTCGGTTTTCATCTTCGACTACCGCGGTTTCGGCCAAAGTGAGGGCCGAGCCAACGGTGAATATGATCTACATAAAGACTCTCTAGCAGCACTACAATATCTGAAGCAACGCCAATGGCAACAGAATCAAATCATCTACTATGGTCGATCGATGGGAGCAGCGGTGGCATTGCAACTAGCTCTAGAGGAACCACCAGCAGCATTAATTCTTGAAGCACCATTTACGACCCTAAGGGAGGAAGCTCGTTTTCACTCCCCGATTTTATATCACCTGTTCCATTGGTGGTTAGCGGATGAGTTCAACAATCTTAAACGCATCCCACTACTCAATACTCCATTGCTACTAATTCACGGTGAAGCTGACACTGTCGTACCATTCTCCATGTCACAGCGACTTTTTCACTTGGCTCCAAAACCTAAAATGTTTTTAGCCATTCCAGATGCTGGTCATAGTAATTGCTACGAGATCGGCGCGCCCCACTACCAACAGACGTGGCAGAAATTCACCACCGAAGCATTACTCGAAAACGATAACGCATTGTTGGGAACCGTCCCCTCTTTATTGCAACAACAAAAGGGACACAGCCGCTAAAATTCCAGCGCGACCCTTGCAGATCAAAAATCATCTGCCAAAATAGTCATAAAAGGGAGGAAATAATTTATCATTCTTACCTCGTTAACGCTTACCAGACTTGCTGGCTTTATCCACGCGCCACCTACCAAGAAAGGCGCTTTGATCATGAAAAACATTATCCGCTGGCCCATAGTACTGTTATTGCTGTCAGCGTGCAGTGGCAGCTTACCAGTGCAACCCGTAGAAAACTTTGAATTAAACCGCTACTTGGGGAAATGGTATGAAATTGCCCGACTTGATCACTTTTTTGAAAAAGGTCTTGGTCAGGTTACAGCGAACTATTCTTTACGCAAGGATGGCGGCATTCGTGTCGTCAACAGGGGGTATTCAGTAAAACAAAAAACGTGGAGTCAAGCAGAAGGAAAGGCATATTTTCGTTCATCACCAGAAATAGGTTTACTCAAAGTTTCCTTTTTCGGGCCACTATATAGTGCGTATATCATTTTTGGCCTCGATCCAGATTATCAATATGCCTATGTTGCGGGGCCCGACCACGACTATCTATGGCTCCTTTCTCGAACTCCGACTGTAACCGAAAGTGTCTATAACGATTTTGTTAAAACAGCTAAAGAACAAGGGTTTGATGTTAGCAGTCTCATTCAAGTCCAACACCAGTAAACCTCATTTTAAAACGTGCTTCCCTCTAAATGCAGCAGGAGATGTGGCCATGAACGATAAAATACGATTAGGTGTTAGCGCGTGTCTGGTGGGTCAAAAAGTGCGCTTTGATGGTGGCCATAAACAAGACCGCTACCTGCTCGACACTCTCGGACAATATGTTGAATTTGTCCCGGTTTGTCCTGAGGTGGAAATCGGCCTGTCGATCCCCCGTCCTGCGCTACGTCAAGTTGATGATCATCACGGCGGCGTACGACTTGTGTTTTCCAAAACAGGCGAAGATATAACGGACAAAATGCAGCACTGGGCTAAAAAAAGGGTTGACGAACTTGAAGATGAACAACTCGATGGCTTTGTGTTCAAATCCAATTCACCAAGCAGCGGAATGGAACGGGTGAAAGTGTACACCGAGGGCGGAATGCCACGGAAAAACGGCGTTGGCCTTTTCGCACGGGCATTTATGGATCACTTCCCCCTGTTGCCCGTTGAAGATGAGGGCCGACTTCACGATCCCAGCCTGCGCGAAAATTTTATCAGCCGCATTTTCACCTTACAACGATTTCGTCAAACTCTACAGTGTGGGAAATATGGTGATATTGTCGAGTTTCATAGCCAACACAAGTTACTGATTCTTTCCCACAGTGAGAAAATTTATCGAGAGATGGGCCGCTTAGTCGCGCACGGAAGCACATTGTCACTTTCTGAATTCATCCAACGCTATAAAACATTACTCCTGAGTGCCTTACAACTCAAAAGCACACCAAGTAAACATACTAATGTGCTTCATCACGTTCTCGGTTACTTTAAGAAGCAACTGTCAGCGGATGAAAAACAAGAGGCCTTGGATATCATTCAAAACTTTAAGGATGATCTATTGCCCCTTATCGTGCCGATCACTCTGATGAACCATTACGTACGAAAATATGATCAGACCTATCTGCGAACACAGATCTATTTACACCCGCACCCCAAAGAATTAAAACTACTCAACCATGTCTAATATTGTTGAGAATATTCATCGAAATGTTCACTATTATAATTCCAACAACCGAAAACTCATTAAAAACCGAGACCGCTAACCTACCAACAGCAAACAAAAAAATGATCACAATTTCTCTCATATTACTTGCTGTTTGCAGTAATTATTTCGCCACAACATTCCAAACAATCAACGATAAAAAGATGACACAAACTTTTACTCACCAGAGCAAACCAAGCTATCATAATGATTTTACTAGTATTTTAATTTTTAATTGCTAGAATTGATCTGGATCAAATCCTACATAATGGCAAATTGTTATTATATCGGTTTTATTGTGGGCAGATACTTTTAATTCATTGCTAGGATGGCAGTAGATTAAAAAAATAGCCCAATAACCAAATGCAACGAGGAGGAATGGACAATGAGGAGTTTTATTTACGGCGCACTCTCGTGCGCTCTGCTGTGCTGGCTGATGGCGGGTAGTGCCCTCGCGGGTGACCTATGTGTCGATTGCCACACCAAAGTATCCCCAGGCCAAGTTCAAGATTGGCAAGCAAGTAAACACGCAGGCGAGGATGTCACCTGTTCAACCTGCCACGGTGAAGGTCATCAAACCGCTGACGATGTACAAAATGTTCAACTGCCTGACGAGGCACTTTGTTCTGAATGTCACGAAGAACAATTCACCTCGTTCTCACATGGTAAACACAATTTCGGTTGGACTTCGCTCAATGCCATACCCGGTACCCACTATGCTCCCGATGAGTTGATCGAGGGTGGTCGTGGTTGTGGTGGCTGCCATAACATGGGCATTAAAACCGAAGCACAAAAAGCGGAGCAACTGGCTAAGGGCTACCACTACCAAAACAACTCGTGCGATGAGTGCCACACACGCCACGCCTTTTCTCTAAAAGAAGCCAACAATCCTAAAGCGTGCCAACAATGCCACATGGGTTACGACCACCCACAGTGGGAGATGTGGTCGAGCTCTAAGCATGGTACCCGTTACTTTGCGAAAAAAGCAGGCGATTTACCAGAAGGGGCTGTTGCACCAACGTGCCAAACCTGTCACCTGCCTGACGGCACTCACGAAAACCACACCGCATGGGGTTTCCTTGGTGTTCGTCTACCATTACCAGAAGATCCACAAGCAGCAGCAGATCGCGTAACGATCCTCAAAGCTCTCGGTGTCCTCAACCCTGAAACGGGCGAGCCAACAGCTATACTTGATGCGGTTAAAGCTGTTGATATGGCTCGTTTAGATGAGGCGTCATGGCAAAAAG
>Ga0193956_1000746_pt1 | contig 13997 bp, 14 predicted proteins | sample BB_7_MG_FD_140358 | JGI IMG/M metagenome (GOLD analysis project Ga0193956, IMG submission 140358) | Microbial mat bacterial communities from the Broadkill River, Lewes, Delaware, United States - BB_7_MG | ecosystem: Environmental > Aquatic > Freshwater > River > Microbial mats | place: USA...
AGTAAAGCACTTGCTATTAAAGATAGATCTATTATTGATGAGGTAAAAAAGATTTTTTCTAAACAGAAAGGGTTCTATGGAACTATAACTGTTCAGCTTTTCAAGAGAGGTAGTGAGATAATTTTTATTGAGATTAATCCCCGTTTTGGTGGTGGCTATCCACTTTCATATAGAGCAGGAAGTGATTTTGCTGAATATCTTATTAGAGACTATTTCGGTGAAAAGCTAATTTATAGTGAAAATTGGAGAGATAGAACAGCGATGCTAAGATATGATGCTGAAGTTATCGTGGAGGATTTTTAGATGGTTATTGTACTCGATTTAGATGATACACTTTACAATGAGATAGAGTTTGTTAAGAGTGGCTTTCTTGAAGTTGCAAAGTATGTTGATAGTGAAAACTACATAGAGAGTTATCACGAAATGCTTGAGACTTTTAAAAAAGAGGGGAGTGGAAAGATTTTCAATAAGGTACTTGATAAGTTTGGTGATAGTGATATAAATATTCAGAAGCTTGTAAATATCTACCGATTTCACACTCCAAACATATCTCTACCGATAGAGAGTCGTGAACTGCTAAATGCTATTCAAGATCGGGATTTGGCTCTTATATCTGATGGTGAATATATTATGCAAGAGAATAAGTTTAAGGTCTTAGGACTCGATAAGTTTATCTCTTTCCCGATATTTACAGATCGTTATCAGACTCGAAAACCTGAAGAGAGACCTTTTAAGATGGTTATGGAACATTTTGGAACTGATAGAGAGTTCTGTTATATCTCCGATAATCCTAAAAAGGATTTTATTGCACCTAAAAAACTCGGTTGGAAAACTATCCGTTATAGAAATCCTGTTGGAATATATAGGGATATTGAGAATAATGCCGACATCGAGATAGATGATATTCTCGATGTTTTAAGGTACATATAGAAGAGTATGAGTAGGTTTATAGCCTACTCAAAAATGATGTCATCTCCATCATTAGAACTACCAATTTTTATAACAAGCAGTGAACCTGTATCAAACTCTCTAACTATTGCACCTTCACCACGATAGCTATCTACAAGCATCTGTAAAAGCTCAAAACTGTTAGAGACCTTTTTACACCTCATCTGAAAATCGTAAATAGTAGCCCCAGCTTTTCTCTTAATATCTGTACAGCCGTTATCTTTCAGCATAGAGTAGATCTCTCTATCAACATTTGGCATTGAACTCTTTAAGAGAACTCGAAACTCTTTTCCACTATTAACAGACTTTTTCCACTTCTTTAAAATCTGTGATGTGATAGAGTCTGATAGATCATTTACTGCCTCTTCAACAAGTAACTTCTTTGAAGATACCTGTAACTCCTGTGAGTAACCAGTAGCCGAACCTAAAAGCTTTTTAGAGACTGTGCTGTAAGCTTTTGCCGAAACAGAAGCTTTATAGAACTTCTCTTTTAAAACTCTTCTCTCTGCTACATTTACAGATAGAGAGACAAAAATATCACTTCCACTCGAAACAGCAAGTTTATAGTTCATATCCATATCACCACTCATTAAGAGAGATTTATCAAGTTGAGAATCGATACTTTTCTCACTTTTTGATACCTCTACCTCAAAACCTCGATTAGTTAAGTAGTTTTGAAGAACAGTTCCACCGTGATATGAGTTGCTATCAGCTGTTTTAAACACAATTGAAATAACAGGATTAGATAGTTCACTACTCACCTCATCAACCTCTTTAACGATATTTTTCTCAATCAATTTTTCGAGAAGAAGTTCACGATTAATTTTAAATATCTTAGAGACTCGATAGCTACTGCCTGATACTCTTTTGCTCTTAATTGGAGACTCAAAAGTTATAAAGTGAGCAACATTACTGTAAAACTCTTCAGCAGATCTCTTAAACTCTTTTCGCTCTTTTTTACTCTGTAAAGCTCCATTCTTTCCAAAAAGTGCAAACCATAAAGAGGCTTTTCGGCTATCTTCAACAGCACTCTCAAGATCTTTGCCGATTCCAGTTGAGAGAACCATTAGCTCACTACTGCTACTACTCTCAATATACTCAACTTGATGAGACTTTGGCTCAAAAGAGTTACTGTAAGAGGTCGCTTTTGTTGAGAATGAGAAACAGCCCCCAAAGAAAAGGGGAAAGAGAAAAAGTAGCTTTTTCACTATCTTAACCTCTCTAAAATCCTCTTGACAACATCGACAGGATTATCACTCTTATAGATTGGACGACCAACAACGATATAGTCTACAAGCTCTCTATGAGCATCTTCAACTGTTCCAACCCGTTTCTGATCGTCACTGCTCTCTCCAAATGGTCTTATCCCTGGAGTTAGAGTTAGAAATTCTGATGAGGTCACCTCTTTAATTGCCTTGCTTTCGTGTAGTGAACTTACAACTCCATCAACTCCAGCTCTATGAGTGTCGATAGCAAACTGTCGAGCCTTCTCTTCAATAGAAGTTCCATAAACCGACTTAAATCCACTCTCATTAAAAGATGTAAGTGCCGTAACTGCTAAGACTATTGGTCGATTTTTTCGATTCTTTAATCGTTCCATAACAGTTCTCATTCCCTCTAAACCACTACTACTATGCAGGTTAAACATATCGACACCGAGATCAGCAATAACTTCACCAGCATCAGCCATAGTGTTAGGAATGTCATAGAGTTTTAGATCAAGAAAGATCTTAAAAGTTGGATTGATGTTTTTAATCTCTTTTAAAATCTCTTTGCCATCACGAATATAGCTTCTAAAACCGACTTTTAACCATAAGTTATTAAACTCTTTTAGCTCTCTTACAAGTGCTAAATTTTCCGATAGAGTAGCTCTATCAAGTGCAACAACAAGTTCCATTAAATTACCTTTTTCTCTTCACCACGAATAAGTCTCTCAATATTTGGAATATGTTTATAGAAAATAAAGAAAGTTATAAGTGCTATCGGTGTGTGTGTAATATCTGGTGAGATATAGAATGAACTAACAAAAAGTATAACTAAAGCTATAAGTGACGATAGTGATGATATTTTGAGAAGTTTCCCTACAACAAACCAAGTTACAAGTGCTATCAATGTCTCAATCGGCAACATTACAGCAGTTACACCGAGTCCAGTAGCTACACCTTTTCCACCTTCAAAGAATAGGAAAATTGAGAAACAGTGTCCAACAACAGCAAGAACTGCAATAGCCCACAGAGTCGGTTCAGGAACATCAAGATAGATAGCAACAAGTAGAACAACAGCACCTTTTAAAGCATCAAGTAATAGAGTGATAGCCCCAAGCTTTTTAGCAAGTTTAGGATCTCTCTCTTTTACAACTCTTAAAACATTAGTAGCACCGATATTTCCACTACCCTCTTTTTTAATATCGACTTTTGCAAACACTTTTGCAAGAATTAGACCAAACGGTATTGAACCCATTAGATAGGCAACAATATAGAAAGTTAGATTTGTTTGAGCAATAGACTCCAATTTATCTCCTGATTCTGTTTTTAATGAAATTCTATCCTTTTATATAACATAGAAAGAAAAAGGCACTCTTTTTGCTAATATAATTGTTAGAAAAACTTTAGGAGAGCTTTATGAGAATTGCACAGAGTAGACTCTATAATCATGCTCAATTTAATGAGCAGAGTATTAGTAAAAAACTTGATGATGTCAGTAAGCAGATCTCATCAGGCAAAAAGATAGATAACGGCTATGATGATACAACAACATTTGCAAAAACTATCGGTCTTGATCGAGATATTTCAACACTAAAACAGTTTGGAGAGACAGCCCAGAGTGCTAAGTCATTTGCTATGTATACAGACTCTGCACTCGACTCTATGACAAAAAATATGGAACAGTTTAAGATGAAAATTATGGCTTATGCTAATAGTATTCACTCTTCAACAAGTAAAGAGGCTCTTGTTGGTGAACTTGAGAGTATTAAGTCAAGTATGTTAAATCTTGCAAACACAAAAATTGATGGAAAATATATCTTTGGTGGGACTTCAACTGATAGACCCCCTATCGGTATTGGAGATAGATACTATGGAAATGGAGATGATCTGAAGATCACTACTGATCGTCATCAAGTTCAGAATTACAGTATCAATGGTGAGAATCTCTTTCTTGGATATGATAAAGATATTAATCATAGAGTCTCAACAAATGTTCCAAAACTGAATCAGTCGGCACTACAAGAGATTCCATCTCGTGAAAGGTATGTTGTTGGAACTGACTCAATAAAAGATCTTACTGGTAGTGATGAAGCTGTAACTTTCTATATGAGTGGAACAAAGCCGAGTGGAGATACTTTTAAGCATAAGTTTACTGTTCCTGATACATCTAAAACATCTGTTGATGATCTTGCAGAAGAGATTAGAACAACTTTTAATGATGAGGTCGATATTGAGATTGGTAAAAATGGTCAGTTTATTATTACTGATCTAAAAGATGGTAACCATAAGATGAACTTTCATATGGTTGGTAGTAGAGCTGATGTTACAGATATTCGAGATTTACAGGGTCAAGAGATTTTTGAGTTTGTAAAGAGTGAGTATAAAAGTAGTCTCTCTTTTCCTGAAGGAAATCCTGTAATAGGTTCAGATAGTGTCTATTTTGAGAAAGATGGAAATCGACTTATAAATAATGTTCCACAGTTTCTACAAGATGAGATGAGATATGCTGATGGATCTACAAAACTTGAAGAGGTCTCTAACGGTTCACTATTAAATAAAGAGATCTCTTTTGAAGGTGTCGATATTAATGGAAACCCTTTTAAAACATCTATTTTTCCACAGTCTGATAGAACAGAGGTTCGTATTAATGGTGAACTCTTTACAGTTAGAGAGGATCATAGTGAGTTCTCATATCGTCAAATGATGGACTTTGCAAGTTTATCTCTCTCTGGTGAGTGGATCGATCCAACTGTTCCACTTGATCAGATGCTTCGAGCATCAGAGAAAAAGATCTCAATCGATCTTAATCAGAGTGGAAAGTTTGATATTCGAGACTTAACAACAGGTGAGAGTAAAATAGAACTCGCTATGTTTGATCCAGATACTTTCTCTTATGATGATAAGCAGGGTTCTACCCTATCATTCCATCAAAATGGAGCTATCGCTTTTGATGAACCGAGTGTAGATATATTTGACACTATCAATAAAGCCATTAAAGCTGTTGAGAGAGAGCTTTATCACCCAGACTCTGATGCAGAAGGGTTTAGTAGGAATCGTGGTGTTCAAGGGGCTTTAGATAATCTAACTCACTCTATCGATCATATCGTTAAAGAGCATACACGAAGTGGAGCTCAACTTCAGAGTATTTCAGCAACTGTTGAAAGAAATGATGTTTTACTCTTAAATGCTGAGATAACTCGAAATGATGTGATAAATGTTGATATGGCTGAAGCTTCAATGTATTTTCAAGCTTTAACACTCAACTATCAAGCTGTTTTATCAACTGTATCAAAAGTGAATAGTCTATCACTTGTAAACTACTTAAGATAGGTTTAGAGTTTGGATTTCTACGGTATTGAGATTGAACCTAAAGAGCTAAAGAGTGTCTACCCATCTGCTTTTATTGAGTATGATGGAGATAGATCAGAGATGTCTCTTGAGTGGACAGAAGCAAACGAAAGTAGTGTAAAAATTCTCTCTTACATTTTGACTCTTGATAGTCAGAAAGTTGAGTTTAAGACAAAAGATGAGCTTTTTATAGCTATTTCCGATATTTATGCGATTCTGAACCCGTGATAGCAGTTATTGGAGGAGGGGCTTCAGGGCTTCTCTATACAGCTTTAAGTAGAGAAAAAATAGCTCTTTTTGAGTCTGAAGATCAAATAGGAAAAAAGCTACTTATTTCGGGTGGTAGTCGATGCAACATCACAAATGAAAAAGTTAGCAGTGAAAACTATTTAGGAGATAGCAACTTTTTTTATGAGGTCTATAACAGTTTTAGCAATAGAGACTTTTTAGAGTTCTTACATAGCAGAAAGCTGTTTCCAAAAATTGAGAAAGATGGTCAATACTTCTGTAAAAGTGCTAAAAGAGTTGTAGAGTTTTTTCAGAGAGAAGTTAGAAAAGCTGATCTATACCTATCTGAAAAAGTTTCCGATATTGAACTTTTAGAAGATGGAGAGTTTTTAGTAAAAAGTAGCAAACGAACTCTAAAAGTTAAAAAAGTTGTTATCGCTACTGGTGGATTAGCCTATCCACAAATTGGAGCAACAGATTTTGGATTAAAAATAGCAGAGAAGTTTGGACACACAATAAATAGAACATCTCCTGCACTTGTTGGCTTTACAGTTCAGAGAGATCAGTTCTGGTTTAAAGAGCTTAGTGGAGTTTCACTACCTGTAAATATAGCAATTGGTGAAAATGTTGTAAAAGGGGACATTCTATTTACACATCGTGGAGTTAGTGGACCAGCTATCTTAAACTCATCACTCTATTGGCAGAAAGGTGAAATATCTATCGATTTTGTACCTCATCTAACATTCCAAAAGATCTTAAAAGAGAGAAGAGAGAAGACACCTTTAACAGCTTTTGATCTTCCAAAACGGTTCATAAAAGCCTTTTTAAACTCTATAGAGTTGCCAACTAAAAAGCTAAAAGAGTATAAGGTAGATGAGTTAGAGAAGTTAAAAACTATTAAAAACTACTCCTTTGCACCTGCTGGAAATTTTGGCTACAAAAAAGCTGAAGTTAGTCGAGGTGGAATAGCAGTCGATGAGGTCGATTCTAAAAATATGGAGAGTAAATTAGTTCCAAATCTACTCTTTATAGGTGAAATTCTCGATATAACAGGAGAAGTTGGAGGTTATAATCTTCAATGGGCTTGGAGTTCAGCATTTAAGGCGAATAAGTAGAATTTTACTGAAAAGCTTTAATGAGCTGTATCAAAGATATCTTTAATGTTGATTTCATTATATTCTCGAAATAGCTCTTCATCTTTAAGTTCTTCCAACTCTGTCTTCTGAAAGAAGTAGATTGAGACAAATTTTAACTCTTTTTGAGCAACATCACTAATAACAGATATTAGCTCTCTCTTATTGATATTTGGATGTCCTTCAAGTTTATCTATCGCTTTCATTAGACTTGAAGAGACTTCGTAAACTTCACCACGAACATTGTGACCAGTATCTTTAAATGGCAGTAATATAGGTAGCCCAAAATATGTTTTTATAAGGGGATATCTATCTTTTGTCTGAGCAAAACCGAGAAATTGACTATCTTTTAGTAGCTGATGGTTTGAGAAACCTCTTTTTAGAGTTCCATATACAAATAGTTTCATAATTGGATCTTAACTTTAATAAACTTTATGAACTCTTTAACACTTTCTGAGTGTATAATTTCGAAAAAAATCAAAGGAGAACTAATTGACTCTACAACAGATTCGTGAGTCCAATATATTTTCAAATATAACAACAACTATAATTATAGTATATGCCGTTATTTTAGGCTTTAAAACATCAGCAGAGATTGAGAGTGCTTTTAGTAACTGGTGGTACTACCTTGATCTTGTAATTACACTCTATTTTCTATTTGAGATAGCTTTAAAGCTATCAGCAGATAAGATGGAGTTTTTTAAAGATAGCTGGAATATCTTTGATTTTATAATAGTTGTTGCAACTCTACTACCAATTGAAGAGAGTGAGTTTGCAATGATAGCTCGACTATTAAGACTATTTAGAGTTTTACGAGTCTTTAATGCAAGACCAGAACTAAAAAACATTATTGATATGTTGATAGGAGCTATTCCATCAATTGTAGATATTGTTATACTAATGTTTATTATCTTCTACATATATGGAACAATAGGAAGCTTCCTATTTGGTAGCCTTGAATCAGGATTGTGGGATAACCTACTTATATCAATGCTAACACTCTTTAGGGTCTTAACTTTTGAGGATTGGACCGATGTTATGTACGAAGCTATGGAGCTGAATCCGTGGTATTGGCTCTACTTTGTATCATTTATAATTATTGCAGCATTTGTATTCTTTAACCTTTTTGTTGCTGTAATTATCGGAGAGATGGAGAAACTTAGAGAGACTGGTCTCGAGTGTGAAATCAGTGAAGAGAATCGACGACTTAATGAAATAGAGCATGAGTTAAAAGAGATAAAACAGCTTCTTAAAGAGTCTCTAAAAGAGAATAAGAGGGAGTAAAAACTCTCTTTTATACCAACCTCTAAAAAATACCTCCGTGTTATAATTCTTTTTTCAAAAGGAAAGAAGTAAGAAGGTATGATATTTAAATATAGAGGTATTGATAGAGAGGGCAAAAAAGCATCTGGACGAATAGAAGCAAACGGTTTAGATGAAGCGAAACGAAAGCTAAAAGCTAAAGGTATCTTTTACGATAAAGTTACTGAGAGTAGCCAATCTATTTTTGTTAAGTTGTCAAAATTACGAGCAAGACCTATTCCTACAAAAAGACTTTCAGCACTTAGTCGGAATCTTGCTATCTACTTAAGATCATCGATTCCTATTTTACAAGCTATAAAGTTGGCAAAATCACAGGCTGATGATGGAAAAACTCTCGATTTCTTAACGGCTATTGAGACAATGTTAGATGAGGGACAGAGCTTTCATACAGCTCTTGAGACACAAGATGCAGTTATTCTTCCAGATTTCTATAAGCAGTCTATTAAAATTGCTGAAGAGAATGGAGTTCTAAGTGATGTTCTTGAAGAGCTTTCAACATTTCTACTTGAACAGGATCGAGTAACAAAACAGATTTCACAAGCTATGGTCTATCCGATGTTTATTATCGCCATCTCAGTTATGATGGTCTCAGTTATGCTGACTCTTGTTGTTCCAAAAATTACAGCTATGTTTACACAGATGAAACAGGAGATCCCTCCATTAACTCAATTTGTGATTGACTTAGGAGATTTTCTACAAGCAAACTGGCTACTTATAGCTCTATCTCTTTTAGCAGTAGCCTCTATATTCTCTATGATGATGAAGTTCTCATACAAGTTTAAATATCGTGTTCATCTATTTCTACTGAAATTTCCATTCCTCGGTAGAGTTATTCAAACATCAGAATTGACACGATTCTCTTATATCTCATCTCTACTTATTAAGTCAGGTGTAAACTTTGTCCACACAATTAAACTTGCAGGAAATACCCTTAACAATGTTGTTTTAAAAGAGAAGATGCTTGAGGCTTCTAAAGTTGTTGTTGAAGGTAGCAAGTTTAGTCAAGCTTTAGTAAAAGATAGAAGATTTAAGATTGATAAAGCTTTTGTTCAGTCGATAGCACTTGGAGAAGAGACAAGTGAAGTTGCAAATATCTTAGACAACTTAGCGACTCTCTATCAACAGGAAAATAAAGACTCTATAACTCTATTCTTATCACTTCTTGAGCCGATACTTATTCTTTTTGTTGGTGCAACAATTGGAGTGATTGTAACGGCTATGCTTCTTCCTATATTCTCTTTAAACTTAGGAGCAATGTAGATGGTATTTAAGTTTCTACTACCTATACTACTTATATATTCAACCTTAACAGCAAAGAATAGTCTTAAAAGTGCTAACTGGTATAAAGATCAGTTAATTATCACTTTTGAGAAAAAGCTAACTAAAAAGAGTGTAAAAAATTTCGATTTCTATCATAAAGGTACAAAAAAGTATAAATATATCTATGATATTCACGATGGATTTATAAGAAGTGGACACTATGATGTTGATAACCGTTTTGTGGATAAGATTATTATCGGTCAAAATAGTGCTGAAAAGATTCGTATCAGTTTTAGAAATGATAAAGAGCTTACTTTTAAATATAGAATCGATAAGAATAAGATTATTTTTGACTTTAAGAAAGCCCGAAAAGAGGCAAAAAAACAGTATAAAAGTGGAAACCGTTCCGTTATAAATCAGCCTCCATCTCCAAAAAAGAGACTTAGTAGAAAGCAGAAGATTATCACTATCGATCCTGGACACGGTGGTCGAGATGGTGGTGCTGTCTGTAAAAAGAGTAAAACTATTGAAAAAGATGTAGTTTTTGATATTGCAAAATATACTAAGCACTACTTAGAGAGTATGGGTTATAAGGTCTATTTAACACGAGATAGTGATGAGTTTATTCGGCTTAAAAATAGAACTGGTAAAGCAAATAGAGAGAAGTCCGATCTATTTATCTCTATTCATGCTAACTCTCTGCCGAAAAAAGGGAAGTATCGAGAAGTTAATGGAATTGAAACATTCTTTCTATCTCCTGCAAGAAGTGAGAGAGCAAAAAGGGTAGCAGCAAAAGAGAATTATAGAGACTTTCAGCAGATGAGTAAAATCGGAAAAAACAACTACTTAAGCTTTCTAAATCGTGAAAAGATGATCGCTTCTCATAAGTTTGCTATTGATGTTCAGACAAATATTCTTAAAAACCTACGAAGATACTATAAAGATGTTGAAGATGGTGGAGTTCGTGAAGGTCCTTTTTGGGTACTTGTTGGAGCTCAGATGCCCTCAATTCTTGTAGAGGTTGGTTATGTTACTGGAAACAGTGATGGAAAAAGACTTCGATGGAAAAACTATAAAAAGAGACTTGCAAAAGGGATTGCTAACGGAGTAAAAGACTACTTTAAAAAGAATCCTCTTTAATAAAGGTTTTTAAAAAGCTTCTCAATCACTTTAGAGAAGCTTTAGCAACTTCAATATCTTTTTCTATCTGCTCTTTTAATAGAGATAGTAAACTAAATTTTCTATTTGCTCTTATAAACTCTATAAATTGCACCTCTACTATATTATTTTTACACTCATTAAAATCTTCTAAAATGTGAGTTTCAAGTGATAACTCTCCATCAGTTGTCAATCTATGACCAAGAAAAGAGATACTTTTATAAGAGATTCCATTTATAAGAGTTCTACTACTGTAAACTCCAGACTTAGGTAGAAAAAAGTTATCAGTAGTTAAATTAATTGTAGGTACAAGCTCTTTTGAGCCGATTCCCTGCCCTTTAACCCTCTTTCCAATAATTGAGTAGTTTCGATCTAAAAGCCTGTTTGCAGTCTCAATTTTTCCACTCTCTAAAAGTTGTCTAATAGCTTTACTGTGAACGGAGATCCCACAATAGATGACCTCATCAACAACTTTCAAATCTCCATTAAATAGCCGTTTAAGATCTTTAATTGAACACTTTCGATCTTTCCCAAAAAAGAAATCATAACCGATTACAACTTTCTGAAGATTTGGAAAATTATTAAGAAGAAGCTTTACAAAACCATCTCCATTTAGGCTCATAATCTCATTTAACTTATAGTAGTAGATCGGTAGTTTTAAAAAGTGGCTTTTATGCTGTTTTGGAATAAGATAGTTTGAATAATCTTTCTCAATTATTAGAACAGCCCCACTTTTATCAAGGTTTTTAAAAAGCTCCTGATGTCCACGATGAAAACCATCAAAAGTTCCTATAGCTAAATTAGTTACTTTTTCTGAAATGATAGAAGAACTCAATATTTCCCTCTTTTCCTCTCTTTTTAGACTCTTCAACTCTAATTAGATCCCAACCGAGACTAAATGTAGCTTTCTCAAAAAGGTCTCGACTTCTCCAGATATCTGTATCACTCTTAACAACCCCATTTCTATCTCTTTTTGCATCTTTTCCAACTTCAAATTGTGGCTTAAAGAGTAGAATAATATCTCCATTAGAGATTGTATCAATAGAGCTGATAATATCTTGTAGGCTAATAAATGAGACATCACACACTATAAGAGGGAACGGTTTACTCTTAAACTCTCGAATATCCATATTTTCAATAGAGGTTACTCGATTGTCATCTTTAATTTTCTCATTTAGTTGAGCTGTACCGACATCAATAGCAGTTACACTTTTAGCACCATATTCAAGTAGAACCTCTGTAAATCCACCTGTTGAAGCTCCAATATCTAAGGCATCTAAGTTTTTAATATCTAATGATGAGGTCTCTAAAAACAGCTTTAGTTTTTCAGCACTTCGAGAGACATATATTTTCTCTTCTAAAATCTCAATTTTCATATCGTCTTCAATTTTAAAAGATGGTTTTGTTACAAACTCACCATCAACTTTAACTTTACTCTCTTTTATAAGAGTCTGTGCCTTATTTCGGCTATCTACAAAGCCTTTGCTATGGATATGGTTATCAAGTCTCAAACTATATTTATCTCCTATTAAGGTCTAAATGCTTCTATTTTTCATAATTATACTCTATCAAAAGACTCTTTTTAACTACACTCTAAGATCTATTTTTGTTAAAATAGTTACATAAATAAAAATCTTTAGCTTATGAAAAGATTTTTACCCTAATATTTAAAAAAAATTAAAAGGTATTCTATGAGAGAAGAGTGGGTTAAAAAGAGGGAAAACGACCCTGTTAGAACACAGATGTTCTATGCAAAACAGGGAACTATCACTGAAGAGATGAAGTATGTGGCAGAGATAGAAGATCTTGATGTTGAGTTTGTTAGAAGTGAAGTTGCAAGAGGTAGAATGATTATTCCTGCCAATGTAAATCATAAGAACTTAAAACCTATGGCTATCGGTCTTGCTACAAAGTGTAAAATTAACTCTAATATCGGCTCTTCTGCACTTGCAAGTGATATTGAAGGTGAAGTTGAAAAAGCTAATGTTTCTCAGCAGTATGGTGCAGATACGATTATGGATCTATCGACTGGTGGTGATTTAGACTCAATTCGTGAAGCTGTTATTAATGCTTCAGAAGTACCAATCGGAACAGTTCCGATGTATCAGATTCTTCACGATGTTGGTAATAATATTGAAGATTTAACAATTGAAAAGATGCTTGAAGTTATCGAAAGACAGGCTCAACAGGGTGTAAGTTACTTCACAATTCATGCTGGTTTCCTTCTTCGAATGATGCCTGAAGTTGCTAAAAGAAAGATGGGAATCGTCTCTCGTGGTGGCTCTCTTATGGCTTCTTGGATGATGCACTATCACCGAGAAAATCCGTTCTATTCTGCTTATGATGATATTCTTGATATTTGTAGAAAATATGATGTATCTCTATCTCTTGGTGACTCCTTACGACCAGGGGCTTTAGCTGATGCTTCTGATGAGGCTCAACTTGGTGAACTTAAAGTTCTTGGTGAACTAACTTTAAGAGCTTGGGAGAAAGATGTTCAAGTTATGATTGAGGGTCCAGGACACGTTCCACTAAATCAGATTGAGAGAAATATGAAACTTGAGCAGGAGTATTGTCACGAAGCTCCATTCTATGTTCTCGGACCACTTGTTACCGATATTGCTGCTGGTTACGATCACATTTCGTCTGCTATCGGTGCAACTGTTGCTGGTTGGAAAGGTGCTTCAATGCTCTGTTATGTAACACCAAAAGAGCATTTAGGACTTCCAAATGCTGAAGATGTTCGTGAGGGGATTATCGCTTATAAGATCGCTGCTCACTCTGCCGATATTGCTCGTGGACGAAAAGGTGCAAGAGATATTGATGATGAGATGAGTGATGCTCGTTATAAATTTGACTGGAATCGTCAGTTTGAACTCGCTTTAGATCCTGAACGGGCAAAAGAGTACCACGATGATACACTTCCTCAAGATGTCTTTAAAGATGCTGAGTTCTGTTCAATGTGTGGACCTAAGTTCTGTGCTTATAAGATTACTCAAGATATTATGGATAACCCAGAGGGTATTCAACAGATTATCGCTGAAAACGAAAAAGCTCAACAGAGCTAAAATCTTAGAACGGTTAATAGCCGTTCTAACCTCATCAATTTATCAAAAATATATCCTCTTATTTAGAAGATTCTAATGCTTCGAAGTCAATTCCGAAACCACAAGTCATACTAAGCTCATCTTCAAGAATACTTTCTTGAATCTTTTTGGGAAGCAGGTTGAAATATTTTTCAGCACTTTGCTCATCTTCTCTTAAAATAAATAAGGTTCTTATATCAATTATAAAGTTCTCTTCTGAATAGGAATAAACCCTAAAGTAATCAGTTTTTGTCATAACTCTATCAACTGCGATATTATCGTCGTCAAACTCATAGTGCCTAAGACCA
>Ga0193956_1000749_pt1 | contig 13971 bp, 6 predicted proteins | sample BB_7_MG_FD_140358 | JGI IMG/M metagenome (GOLD analysis project Ga0193956, IMG submission 140358) | Microbial mat bacterial communities from the Broadkill River, Lewes, Delaware, United States - BB_7_MG | ecosystem: Environmental > Aquatic > Freshwater > River > Microbial mats | place: USA...
CCCATGATTGAAATCATGGGTTAATATTTTTTTGTCCTGTTGGGACTTTCTTTGCAGTTTCCCATGATTGAAATCATGGGTTAATATTTTTTTGTCCTGTTGGGACTTTTTTTGCAGTTTCCCATGATTGGAATTATGGGTTATTATTTTTTTGTCCTGTTGGGACTTTCTTTGCAGTTTCCAATGATTGAAATCATGGGTTAATATTTTTTTGTCCTGTTGGGACTTTTTTTGCAGTTTCCCATGATTGGAATTATGGGTTGTTATTTTATTAATTTTATTGTTCCACGTTTTGTTTGAGTTTGACCGTTATATCCTTGTGCTACAACAATATATGTATAGGTTTCAACATTTTGAAGTTTGCCTTTGTAAGTTCCGTCCCAGCCTGTGTTGTAGTCGTTTGTTTCAAAAACCATTTCTCCATAGCGATTAAAAATACAAAAGCTAACCAAGTTTTCAACTCCCCAGCCTTTTGCATAAATAACATCATTTATTCCATCTCCGTTTGGGCTAAAAGCTGTTGGCACGTCTATTGAATATTTTTTTTCTACATCAATAAAAATATCTTTTGTGAGAATAAAACAACCATTTTTATCGGTGTAAGTAATAGTGTAATTAGTTTGTCCTAATGGCTTGATTGTTGGGCTAAAACAATTATCACAACTTAAGCCATCGCTTGGATACCAACTAATATTTTCAATTTGTGTGCTATCAATATCCCAAACAATTTGCTCTCCTATAATTATTGATGTGTCTCCCAAGTTTATTGTTGGTTTTTGGATAACATTTATTTTTACAGAATCTTTGTTCCAGCAATTATGCTCGTTAATTACTTCTACTGTATAGGTTATGTCGGAATCTGGCATTGCTATTGGATTGGAAATTAAATTATTATCTAAAAAATCGTTTGGATACCAATAATACTCTTCGCCGTCTTGGGCTCTAAGATTTATTTCAGAATCTACACAAATAGAAGTGTCGTTATTTATGTTTATTTTAGGTAAAGCGTAAATTTCTGATAAAATTTCGGTAGTGTCGGTGCAGCCAAAACTGCTTTTTGCAACAAGCTCTGTTTTATAAAATCCAGAGTGAGTAAATTCGTATTGAGTAGTTTGCCCATATTGAATATCTCCATTTCCAAAATTCCATTTCCAAAATACTGCACTATCCGAAACACACTCAAAATCGGAGAGAAAAGGCACACAGCCAGAAGTGTTACTGTTTTCTATATCCAGTTCTGAATCCAAACCGTGGATAAAAATAGAAGTTGTTATGTATTTATCACACGTATTGTTATCGTCGCTGGTGAGCAGCAAAACAGGATATTTGAGACCTCGCTCTTGGTATATGTGAGCAAGAGTATCGTTGGTTTCTGAATATCCATCACCTGCAAACCATTGAAGACTATATACATTAGATTTATTTGATGCAATTAACATCGTTTGGGTGTTTTGGCAAATTGTGTCTTTTGTTACTATTTCGGCATAGGGACCTTCTACGGAAATATAATTTTCTATTGAGAAGGTATTACTGCAACCATAATTTGTTGTAGCATTCAGGCTTACATTAAAATTGTTTGGTTTAACAAAAGTGTGTGTCGGATTTTCTAAATTAGAAGTTCCTTGTTCGTCTCCAAAATTCCAATACCATTCTGTAACATTCGGATTATTAGTAATATTTGTGAAATTTACAATAAAAGGATAACAATTAGAATATGTTTGGTCTGCTTCAAAATTAGGACTTGGATAATCTTGAACAGAGATAAAATTGGACAATACTAAAGTAGAATCGCAACCGTGATTATCTATAACAGAAAGAGATACATCAAATTGTCCAGAATTAGAAAAAATACTTTGAGCAATAAAATTATTTGCAGTTTGCCCATTTCCAAAATTCCAATCATAAGAAATAATATTATTAGTATCAAGGCATTCAAAGAGGGCTGTATCATTAACACAAAGATTTCTTTTGGGAGAAGAAAACTCTGGATTGGGCTGCATTGCTTTAATATAATCTTCTGATAATAAACTACTTTGGCAACCTATTACATCTATTACAGTAAGGCTAACATCATAAATGTTAAAACTTGTATATGTATGATTTGCGTTTTGCTCGTTTGAGCTTGTTCCATCTCCAAACTCCCAAAGGTAGCTTGCTATTGTTGTGTCTGATATTGTATTATTTTGAAAATTAACATTTAATGGCATACAACCGTAAAAGTTATTTGCCTCAAAGCTAACATCTGGTTTAAAAATTTTAATTTGTTTTGTTATTGAATCTTTACAACCGTGAGTGTCAATAATTTTAAGTTTTACATTATATACTCCTTTTTCTGGATATGAATAAACAATAGAATCGGGTTTTATAATTTGAGTGTTCCCGTCATCAAAAGTCCAAAGGTATTTTCCAGTAATATTTTGGTAATTAAACATTTGTTCGTCTATTGATGAGGAGGAACGAAATATTATTTCTTGACTTGGGCAGGCTCTGTTTGTAGATACTTCAAAATTTGCTTCAGCTTTTGCAACAGTAACTTCTGTTTCGGAATAATAGGCACATTCTACTTCATCATTATTTGCGATAACAGATACAAGATAATTTCCCCTTTCCGCATAAATATGGGTTGGATTTTGAAGAGTAGAAGTTTGCCCATCTCCAAAATCCCACAAATATTCGTCGGCATTTATGGCATTGCTATTAAAACTTACAGAAAATGGATTTTCGCAATTATTTTCGTGTTCGGCAATTACTACTGCACCTTTGATATATAATAGACTATCTTTTGTTATTTTAGCAGGGCAACCGTTGTAATATGCCAGAAGTTCTACATTTACATATCCAGTATCTACATAAACATGTTTAGGGTTTTGTAATCTTGATGTTTTATTATCACCAAATTTCCAATAATATTCATTTATTAAATTTTGGTCGTAAGACAAATCATAAAATTCAACAAGTTGTGAACTACAAACTGTGTCGGTTAAATTTGTAGAGAAATTGGCTACTTGAGGAGTTCCTATTTTTGCTGTTGCACCATATTCCGAAATGCAGCCTAAACCCGTTGTAACTTTAAGATTTATAGGAAAAACACCAACTTGTGGATAAGTATATGTTGGGTTTGTTGCATTACTTGTTGTGCCGTCTCCAAAAGTCCATTCATAACCTGCAATATAATCTTTATCTGTGGAGTAATAAGATTTGTTTTCAAAATCAATAACCAAAGGTAAACAGCCTTTTAGGTCGTTTGGCGACGCCCAGTCGTTGGGAGTAAAATATGAATGCGGTTTTCTCATTTCTATGCAGTTATCAATAGTCATTATATCTGTGCAACCGTGCTTGCTGATTGCAGTTAGGGTAACATCAAAATATCCTTCGGAATAATATGTTATCGTAGGATTTTCTAAAACCGACGAAAGAGTGTCTTTAAATGTCCAAAGATACGTTTGAGCATTAGATGATAGGTTTGAATATTCTATTTGGGCAGGTAGTTCGCAGGCAAAATCAGTTTCTACAGCAAAATTTGCTGTTACGCCTTCTATATTTATCAATTTTGAAAAAGAACTACTACAAGAATTTTCATTTTCAATAAATAAAGTTACGTTATAATCTCCTGCTTCTGTGTATGAATGAGTTGGACTAATTTCAGTAGAATTGTTACCATCTCCAAAATCCCAATAGTAAGAAGAAGTTAGCTCAGAGGTGTTTGTAAATTCTACAATTTCATCAATACATAATGTGTCTTTATTTGTTAAAAATTCAGCAATTAAATCAACTACTTGTATGTAATCGTTTTTTTGAAGAGTATCTTTGCAGTTGTGTGCGTCTGTAATAATTAATTGAGGGCTAAAAATACCTAATTCGTAGGTGTGTTGAGGATTTTCTATGGTTGCTTGGTCTCCATCTCCAAAGCTCCACAAATAAGAAAATTCGCCTTCCGATAAGTTTGTAAAATTTACGTCAAGAGAGCCATTGCAGGCAGTTGTGTCGTTTGCAGCAAAATTAGCAACAGGCTTAAAAACAGAAATATAATCGTCTTTTACAAGTAAATTTTGACAGCCATTTTGGTCTATCACAAAAAGTGAGACGGTAAAATTGCTTTGATAGTTATAGGTATGAACAGGGTTTTCTTGGTTGCTAATTGTTCCATCTCCAAAATCCCAATGCCAGAATGTAATTGGAGTATCAGAAATAGTTAAATCATTAAAACTAACCGAATAAGGAGAACATCCGATTGTATCTTCTTCAATCGTAAAAACAGGTGTGAAGGCATCAAATGCTTCAATATATTCCTCAATTATTAGAGTGTCGGAAGTGTTATTTGCAAACACAATTAAAGAAACGGTGTAATAACCGCTCTCTGTGTAAATATTTTGAGGCTCAAATTCGGTAGAATTTACTCCATTGCCAAAATCCCACCAGTAAGTAGCATTACTTGCTGGTGAGGAATTGTTGGTGAAAGATACTACAACTGGCGTGCAACCAAAAACTTTATCTGCTTCAAAACTTGCTACCGGAGCTTGTGCTTGTGTATTAGTTAGAAACGCAAGCAGGAGAAGTGATATTAATAGATTTTTCATAATTATTAATTTTTTTGTAACCAAAAGTAAAATTTACATTGCGAGATTTTGTGCCTTTTCGTTGAAAGCAATCGGGGTCTGATAGTATTTCTAAAGTTATTACTTCGTCGTTGCTACAAATTAGAGTGCTGGCTTGTGAATATTCAAAAATAGAGTTATCGTATATTATTTTTCCGTTAGACCTAAGTCTGTAATGAATGTTCTCTCTTTTGTTTTGACTTTTTACCATAATAAAATATTCGTGCCCTTCTCTAAGGTGTAAATCTTTTTGTTTTGTATCGCCTTTTTTTATTTTCATTTCAGATGAAATTCTACTTTTTTTAAAACTTTTATCAAATTTTTGATTATTTTTTTGAGCAAAAGAAAAACTACTTACGAAAATTAGTATTGCTACTCCTAATATTTTTATATTTGTTTTCATGGCTTTTGTTTTTTTGAGGAATTATTTAATTAATTTCTTTATGCAAATATACTGTTGTTATAACCAGAATTAAAGGGACAAAAGCACCATAAAAAAAATATTATTGATAATGAGTATTTTTACCTATTAAAATAAATTGCTGAATTGAGTAACTGTATGATGCTTATAATTAGATGTATATACAATATAAAAGCGAACATCTTTATAAAAAAGAGTTCGCTTTTATGCTGTATTTTATTTTTTTTGCTTAAAAAATTTTTAGAATTAGAATATTTAAAACTAATTTATGAACAAAATTCGGTAAGCACGCCTTTTGTAAATTTGGGGTGTAAAAAACCTATTTCCAAACCTTCTGCACCTTTTCTTGCTTTTTTATCAATAAGTTTAACACCTTTACCTTCTGCATGTTGAAGAGCTTCATCAGTATCATCAACCGCAAAAGCGATGTGATGAATGCCTTCGCCTCTTTTTTCAATAAATTTTGCAACAGAACTTTCTTCGGAGGTTGCTTCTAATAGTTCAATTTTTGTTTGTCCTACTTTAAAAAATGCAGTTTTAACCTTTTGGTCTGCAACTTCTTCTATGTTATAGCACTCTAAACCAAGAACTTCTTCGTAGTATTTTCTTGCTTCTTCAATACTTTTTACTGCTATTCCAATATGTTCAATATAATTTGCTTTCATAAAAAAATTAGTGTTTTTTAATTAAAATAAGCTTTCGCTTTATAAAAAAATAGTATTTATGGTTTTTAAAAAACAAATATATAATAGTTTTCTTAAAAAAATAAATTTCTTAAAAATCTTTTTAAAATTAAAAGCATGAAAAACATTGATAATAAATGTTAATATTTTTCAATAAAACAAATTAATTTATAAATTTGCAAAAAATATTATAATAGAAATATCAATATATTGTATTAATAAATAATCATAAATAATTTAAAACAATAAAAAAATGTCAGTAATAAGTTTTGGAGAATTTAGCAACGAAAAAGGTTACAAAGTATTGGACGAAAGGCGTATGCGAGGAAGTGCAGCCATAATGTTTTTGCTTGGAATAATAGCATTTATCAACGGATTTATTCTTTCAAAATATGCCGTAATACCTTATATTACAGGTTTTTTAATGATAAATTTTATGATAGGAATTTTTATAAATCCTAAGTTTTCGCCAACAGTATTGGTTTCGTATTTTTTCACACGCAATCAATCAGCATTGCCTATTGGGGCAATACAAAAGAAATTTGCTTGGTCGCTTGGGCTTGGGCTAACTGTTGTAATATTCACATTATCATTGTTTTTACAAACAGACATATCTTTTTTTGAGCCAGTATGTATGTTGTGCGTGATTTGCCTAACAATCTTATTTTTAGAAACAGCTTTTGGAATTTGTTTGGGTTGCAAGTTATATTATTTATTTATTTGGCTAAAAATATTCAAACAACCCGAAGTAAAACCAAACTGCATGGGCGATAGCTGTGATGTTGAATAAACATAAATTGTAAATGCTTAATTGTTAATTGATAAGTTTTATTTAATTAATAAGTAGATAAAAAATTTGCATATAAAAATAAAAAGTTACAACTTTGCAGGCTAAAATATTTAGAGCCTTTAGCTCAGTTGGTTTAGAGCGCTTGCTTGACAGGCAAGAGGTCGGCAGTTCGAATCTGCCAAGGCTCACTCTCAAAATCAAGTCCTTACATGTGTGTAAGGGCTTTTTTATTTAGTGCGGTGTAAACATGGTGTAAACATTTTTTTATGAAAAAGAAGTAAATCTTTGAACAAACCCCATAACATTATGAAGTGAGTTGCTCTTATTATTTTCGTTCTTGACAATTTAATTGTCAAAAAAAACTCCTGCGTCCTCCTAAACTTGTGTAGATTTATTAAAGTAAAATTGTTTTTTTTCTTCTTTCCTATTTTTTACATGCAAATTGAATAATACTAAATTCATTCCATTTAAAAATATTAACTATATATTCTTTGAGTTAATAATCAGTTTACTTAACCTGTTTCAGGATATTTTTATAATACTATTCTTAATTTTTATTTTAATTTTCAGATAAGACCATTTTTTACTATATAATTGAAAATAAATCAATTAATTTCACAAAAAGTTATCCACATTTTACATGTCTTTTATTATCATGCAATTAAAAAGTTATTAACAATAATAAGTAATTATATACATATCTATAAGACTTGTAAATTTGTCATTTTGAAAAACATACTTTATTTTTGTTTCATATCAAATTAAAAATTAAAAACTACTTAACTTTATATTATGCCTAAAAACATTAAAATTATCAAAGGATAAATTTTTGATAAAAATACTAATCTGGGAGTACCAAATATTACAGTAGAAGAATGGAATTATGATGAAAATAAATTATTGATATCAACAGTAACAGACCAAGAGGGAAATTATCTTTTAAAATATGATTTTTCGCAAGAAAATAATAAAAATCCAAATATATTTTTAAAAGTTTTTAAACAGAATTTTCTTATTGAATCAACAGAAGGAAATACTATTTCATTAAAACACGATGACAACGTAATAAGAAATTTTCACATAGAAACAGTTCGTTCTATAACAGGAAAAGTTACAGACCATAAAGATAATCCAGAACCAAGTTATAAAATTAAAGTTTTTAATAAATTTTTTGGAGGCGAAATATTATTAAATGAAACGATTGTTGATGAAACAGGCGAATACACCCTTTTTTATATAGTAGAGTTAAGTAACTTATCTAAGACTGCTCCCGACATAATAGTAAAACTTTTTACACCAGAAGAAGAAGAATTAATTATTACTCCGTTGAAAATAAACGCAGACATAGAAGAAACTTTTAATTTTGTTGTAGGCGAAGATAAGTTTATTGGTAAAGATAAATTATCTTTATTAAAAGAATCGGTAGATAGTGTTTTTGTAAAAGTAGTTGATTTTAAGACTATTTCGGAGGAAGATGTAAAAGTGCTTGCAAGCGAAAAAAACATAAGCGAAATAGATTTAAAATATCTTATAAGAGCCAAACAAATTATTGATAATTTAGATTTTACAGGAACAGCTAATTTAACCGAAGATGTTTTTTTTGGTTTATTAAAAAGTGGAAATTCGGTAGATCCAGCCTATTTTTTAACACAAGAAAAATCAATATTAAGAGAGCAACTAAAAGATGCAAGAAATAAAAACTATATAAATCCTGACACTTTCTCATCCGACGAACAAATAGAAATAATTATTAATGAGCTAAAAATACTTGCTATAAATAATTCGAAAAAAACAAAAGAGGGAGAAATTTCCTTGTATTCCATTTTTGCAAATACACAAATAGAGCCTGAGGAAAAAGATAGTGTAAAAGATTCTTTTTTACAAGAATATGTAAAAAGCGAGAAGATTGATGATACATTTTGGGAATATGTTGCCTCTTTGTTTGGTGCATCTATTATTGAAAAAATAAAAACCAATCTTAATCTGATTGTATTTTCAGAATATTCGCTAAATGTTTTTAACAGAATTAAAGCTTTTTCAGATTTAAAACAATTTGCTTTTTCTAATCCAAATTGGGCTGAAATTGTTGCAGGAACAACAACCTTTCCTAAAAACATTAACAACGAAGCCGATTTTGCAAAACATTTAAAAGAAAAAATTGAAAGGGCTTATCCATCGCAAGTAATTAATGGACAAATAATTGCAAAAAAAACAGGGACTCCATTAGAAATATTCCTTAGTAAAAATCCAAATTTTGAATATCGTTTTAACAAGATAAGTTTTACTGGTTACGATATTACTGGAATTGCAGATACAAATATACTACACAAAGAATTAGAATCTATACAAAGAAAGATTACAATTCTACCAGACACACACAAATCAGAAGCATTTGATTTTATGGAGGATAATAAGCTTGACTCTGCTCATAGTATTATTAAACTTGGGAAAACAGCATTTTTGAAATTAGCAACAGAGGGTGAAAAAAAATAGACAAAGATATTGCCTTAGAACTTTATGCAAATGCCACTGTAAAAAATTCTAAATCGTTGGTTAGCTATGCTCAATATAGTCCACAAATAAATCCCAATTACACCAATGTTCTGCCAACATTGAGTTATAATGCTGAAAATGCTCCCGATTTGGAGAATTTATTTGGAGGTTTTGATAGTTGCGAATGTAAAGATTGTCGTTCTACTTTGGGACCTGCTGCATATTTAGCTGATAATCTTAATTTTTTTCAAAAAATAGAAACAACAGGTGGTTCAAATTTATTTGAGAAATTTGACGAACGAAGACCAGATATTAAAAATTTGCTTCTTAATTGCAAAAACTCTGATACATTAGTTCCTTATATTGATATTGTAAACGAAGTTTTGGAAAGAGCAATAAATGGAAGTTTGCAAATTGATGCGTCTTCAAATGAAGATGAAAAAGCAAATTATCAAACAAATTGGGATACTGAGGAGATTGATGCAAATCCTGAACATATAATTTCTGATGTCTATTCTATTAAATTAATCGAAAGTGTAAGCCCAATAAATCTGCCATTTAATTATGCACACGAACAAACAAAAGGGTTTATTTCTCAATTAAATCTTAATTTTTATGATATTATTGAAAAACTTCCTTCGTCAGGCACAGATTACTCAAAAAAACTTAATTATGCAACTGAATATCTTGGTTTTTCAAAAGAAGAAAGAGAATTAATTACAAGTGCAAATGGAAGTGGATACAGTAATAACAATATTGTTCCACGAAATCCAGACAATTCGGCTTATGTGGATATTCCTGAATTTATGAGAATATCTAAAATAGAATACAACGAACTTTTAGAATTATTAAAATCCGATTTTATAAACTCAGATATCAAAAAACAAATTCTTTTAGATTCTACTTGCTCTATTACTGACTCCGAATTAGAGTTTTCAAATATTGAAATTTATAAACTTCTTAGCTTTAAACGTCTTTTATCCAAAACAAATTGGACTATAAGTGAATTAGATAAAGTTTTATTAGATTTTAATATAGACACTGTTTCTAAAACTTATGTAGATACTCATATTTTAGAAAACACAATTATTTATGTTGCACAAATAATAAAACTTCAAAAAATAACAGATTTAGGAGTTGAAGAAATGTTAGTGTGGTGGAATAAATTTCATTTAAGTTCTATTTCAGCAGAAGATGACAACGAAAATCTTTATTATAGTAGATTTTTAAATAAAACAGTAAAACCCCATACAGAAAACCCATTTAAACTTTTATACGATGTTGAAAATGGATATGAAATTGATAATTCGGATACAAAACTTGTAGCAAATTATATTCCTGAACTGTCTGCGGCAACAAAACTAACAGAATCAGATATTCGTTTTGCAATTAATTCTATTCCAGAAGAAGACAGGACATTAACTCTTACAAATGCAGAATTTCTTTTTAGAATTTCATCTTTTTGCAATACTTTTGACATAACAGTTGAGGAGTATTTTAAATTAACCGAACTTACTGGAAAAAAAGCAGTATATCCTTATAATGGTGTTGCAACTCCACAAAACACATTAGATTTTATAGAAGTGCTCACTTCAATTAAAAAATCTGGTTTTTCTATTGCTGATTTGATTTATTTACTTACAGACAACAATGACTTGAACTCTGATTTATTAATTTCCCAAGAAAACATCAGTGAGTTCTTATCTTTACTTTCAGAATCCTTAGAAAAAGCAAAAGCTGAAAATGAGACAAAAGAAATTGATAAATTTACTGAATTAGAAGATTCTTTAAATTATTTATTAAAGAAAAAGATTCAAAATGAAAATGACCGTAAAGCTGTTATAGATAGACTTTTGCTTATTATTAAGAAGATAGATAATGAGCCTGATACTTTTGATAGTTTTATAGATAGTCTTTATCCTATTTTATTTTCAAATAATTCAATTGAAGATAATATAAAAGCAATATTAGATATAAACAACGTATCGCAAACAGTTGAAGAACGGCTTGACTACGTTCTTAGTAAACTATCACAAGATGAACTTAAAATTTTCAAATACTCTAATATAATTGTAGAAGCATTTGCAAAAGAGTTTAATCTTAGTTTTGACATTGTTAATAGTTTTTTATCAGTTCAAAATATTCAATCAATTATTGACTTGATTGAAATTTCACTTTCAAATAATAATGATTATGAAGAACTATATATAAAACTTTACAAAGCCTCAATATTTATTAGTAACTACAATATTAAATATTCAGATGTTTCTAAAATAAAAGATAACGATGTTCTTTTAAATATTCTAAATATTGGAACAGAGGACGTTTGGTTAAAATGGGAAAAATTAAATTCTGCTTGTATCTTAAACAAAACATACTTTGAAAGTAGCGAAAAATCCATTTTTGATTTTCTTACAGAAGATTTAAACACAACTATTTTCCTTAAAACAATAACATGGAAAGAGCCAGATTTTACTTATATTCAAACTCTTTTTAATTTTAATTATAAAGACCCAAGTTGGTTTAAACAAACAGCAGATGTTTTTCAAATTATTAATACAATTGGATTCTCTGCAGAAAGAATTAATGATTGGATAATAAGTTTTAATGGTGATTATACTTCTCAAAACACAGTAGCCTCAGAAGTTATAGATGCTGTAAAAAACAAATATGGCATGGAGCAATGGAAGGCTGTTTCAGCTCAAATAATGAAACCATTACGAGAAAAACGCAGAGATGCTCTTGTTAGTTACTTGTTATTTAATGGTTTTGATATTGATACTGAAAATAATATTTCTTTCACAGATACAACAGACCTGTATTCTTATTTTTTCCTTGATGTAGAAATGAGTGCTTGCAACAAAACAAGCCGTATTGTGCTGGCACAATCTGCTATGCAGCTGTTTGCTATGAGAATACAGTTAAAACTGGAGCAAAATTTAAAAATTGATGCTGATTCTGAAAAATATTTTGACCAGTGGAAATGGCGTAAAAAATACCGTGTATGGGAAGCAAACCGCAAAGTATTTTTATTCCCAGAAAACTGGTTAGAACCAGAACTTAGAGACGATAAAAGTGAAATATTTAAAGCCCTTGAAGAAGGATTGTTACAAGGAGATGTAACAAATGAAACAACCGAAAAGATATTTACTGATTATGTAAACGAACTAGATAAAATAGCAAAATTGGAAATTGTTCAACATTATTACCACGAAGATACTGGTGATTTATACGTATTTGCTCGCACTTTTGATTCTCCACATACTTATTATTTTAGAAAAAGAGATAATTTAGGTTATTGGACTCCTTGGGAAAAAGTTGATGTGGATATAACAGGTGAAACTATTGTGCCAATAATTTATAATGAGAAGTTACACATTTTTTGGATTTCTTTTACTGAAAAAGGTTTAGATGAAAATAATTTATATAATGAAGTCTGTTTAGAATGGAGTTTTATAGAAAATAAAACTTGGAAACCTAAAATTAAATCTGAAAAATATATAAAAACAAAAATAAACAATTTTGATTTAAATAAATATTTTTTGTACGCAGATATACAAGATAATACAATTCAAATTTATATAACACCAAATAAAAATAGAGAAATTATATTAGAAAATAATACACCAATAATACCTTATTATGGTCATTTTAGTGAAATATCTCCTGCAAAAAATTTACTTAAATTTAGTGTAGAATTCCGAAACAATTTTAAGAGAGTATTAGCTAATTTTAATCTACCAGATGATTTTTGGGAAGGTATTCATAATAAATATCATTTAATGTATGAAAGTATTATATATGATAAATTTGCAAATTATTCTTCAATTGATATTGGGTTTTTATTAGAAGAGATAATGCAAGGAAAACTAGACACTTACTATAATAACGTCATAGCTAATGTTTCTAGTTTAGAAAATAAAAGTTTTGAATTTGAGAACAAAAAAGAGGCTAATGAAGTTTCTGTGTATTATGATTATTACCTTAATAACTTTGATAATTGCTCTAATTTGTTTAATAAATTTATTTTTTACAGCGAAAGTCACATAAAATTGATAAGAACACATGAAGAGCCAAATACAATTGACAATGTGAAATTTTGGAATAATCCCGAAACTTTTACTCTTTTAGAGAATACATTAGAGAGTAAAAAAGTTACACTTCCTCACCAGTATCCATTTTTCAAATCCCAAGCACCATTTTTCCTTGAAGATGATAAAAGAGTATTATTGATAAAGCCTTATGATTCTTTTTTCAGCGAAGAAGCAGAAGATGGTAATGAAATGATGGTGTATGGAGTAAATCCAATAAATCCATTAATTATTCCAGCAATAAGCAATCCTGAAACCAATCTTGATTTTAGTCCTATACCAAATAGTTCTAACACAAACCAAGAATATTACAATACAACTCCTGTAACAACAAATAATAAAAGTGGAGAAGTTAGAGGAGCTAATTCTATTTCTTTTCCAACTTATAAAAAGTATCGTTTTTCTATTTTTTATCACCCTTATTCTGAAAATTTTTCACAGATTGTAAATAAATATGGTTATGAGGAATTATTAAGTCCTGAAAAACAAAATAAGTTTAAGAGACAACTTGATTCATACGAATTTTTTGAAACTGCATATAATCCAAATCCCTATTATGTTAATTCAAATTATCCAATTGCCAATATAGACTTTGAATTTGATGGAGCTTATAGTCTTTATAACTGGGAATTATTTTATCATGCACCATTGCTTGTTGCAACACGATTGTCTAAAAATCAGCGTTTTGAAGAGGCACAAAAATGGTTTCATTACATATTTGACCCAACAAGAATAGATGCAGAAGACCAAACCACAGACAAATACTGGCGAATAAAACCTTTTGCTAATTTTACAGGAGAATTAACAATTGATGGAATAATGAAAGATTTGAATTCCTCCGAAGTTATAAAGTGGCAAGAAAATCCATTTAATCCTCACCTTATTGCACGTATGCGTA
>Ga0193956_1000751_pt1 | contig 13965 bp, 11 predicted proteins | sample BB_7_MG_FD_140358 | JGI IMG/M metagenome (GOLD analysis project Ga0193956, IMG submission 140358) | Microbial mat bacterial communities from the Broadkill River, Lewes, Delaware, United States - BB_7_MG | ecosystem: Environmental > Aquatic > Freshwater > River > Microbial mats | place: USA...
ACAATATTGACTTTATACAACAAGGTGGATCTTTTGATGAAGATAGTATAACTACAAAAGATCCAAAAGAGTTCGTAACGCTTGCAACTAAGGGGAAGTTTGAGGAGCTATTTAAAAAGTATGGTTGTTCTGATATGCCACTACTTGTAAGTGATACTGTAGTTACTTCAAACAATGAACTCTTACGAAAAGCAAAAGATCAAGATGATGCAAGAAGAATGTTAGAGCTTCAAAGTAACAATGAAGTATCAATCATAACTTGTATGATTTTTAAATCAAATGATACAGAACTTTTTGATATATCAACTACAACATATACTTTTGATGAGTTTGATAAAGACGATATGGAAAACTATATAACTAGTGGCGAGTGTATGGGAAAAGCAGGAGCTATCATGGTTGAGGGTTTTTGTAAACCATATATCAAAAGTGTAAGAGGATATGAGTCAACAGCTATGGGACTTTGTGTAGAGAAGTTACTTGCTTTTGTAAAGTAGTGTAGTAATTTTCTATATCACTGTTTTGATGCTTTATCGCACCTTTTATTAATATATCACATTTTTTTATAATCTCTTGTCTTACTAAAGAATTTTCTTGATGCTTTAGTAAAGCCTTGATACGATACTTGTCCATAAGAGGAGTTTCAAAAGAGAGTTGCCCTTTATGTCCTGCTATTTTTACTATAAGTTTTTTATCTATAAGCCCAAGTTCATATTTTACTAATATACGTAGCCATAAATCATAGTCTTCACAAGCAATTAGCTCCTCATCAAAGAAACCAATATTATCAAATATTGATTTGTGTATCATAGCCGTTGAAGCGCCAATCTTACATAAAGGTATATTATCTTCAAAACAATATCCAGATGGTTTTTTTTGATGTTTTTTTTGATTTATCACTTTATCATTAAATTTCCAAAGTTCGTCAGTATGGGAAAAATATATGTTTGTATTTTGTTTATGAAAATTTATCTGTTCTTCAATTTTTGCTTCTATCCAGATATCATCACTGTCTAAAAAGCATAACCATTCATTAGAAGCTAATGAAATCCCAGTATTTCTTGCTTTTGAAACTCCTGCATTCTCTTGATAGATATATTTTATTGGATAATTTTTTAATAGTTCTTTTGTATTGTCTGTTGAACCATCATCAACTACAATAATATCATCAATTTTAATCGTTTGATTTAAAACAGATTCTATAGTTTTTCCTATAAAATCTGCTCTATTAAAAGTGGGTATAATAACTGAAATATTGATATTAGTAGTCTCTTTTCTTTCTCATTCTTGATAACTCTTTTTGTACAGAAATATTTATAGAATCATCAGGTTCAAAGTTTAATGAATAGTTTCTTTCTGCATAATCAACACTATTTAAAACGATTTTAATAGCTTCCATACGAGCGAGATGTTTATTGTCACTTCGTACAATATTCCATGGAGCACTTCTTGAGTGTGTACGTTTAAGCATCTCATATTTTTTCTCAGAAAATTCATCCCATAAATCTTGTGCTTGAAGATCCACTTCACTTAGTTTCCATTGTTTAAGAGGACTTGTTCTTCGGCTTTCAAAACGTGCAAGTTGTTCCGCTTTTGATACAGAAAAATATAATTTTACAAGAATAATATCTTGTCTTACTAAGTCATGTTCAAAATTTACAACATCTTCCATAAAGATTTCATATTGGTGCTCTGTACAAAAACCAAAAACTGGTTCTACCATTGCTCTATTGTACCAAGATCTATCAAATAATACAGCTTCTCCACCTGTAGGGAAGTGCTCAATATACTTTTGAAAAAACCATTGCCCTTTTTGAGTTTCTGTAGGTTTCCCTAATGCAACTACTTTATAGTGTCTTGCATTCATATATCTTGTCATTCGCCGAATTGCACCACCTTTTCCACTAGCATCTCTACCCTCAAAAAGTATGATCATTTTTTTATTTGATTTTTCAAGATGATTTTGCATCTTAATCAGTTCAATTTGGTATTTCTTCATCTCTTCACTATCATAGACTTTTTGAATACCATCTTGAAGAGTAACTAAATCTACAGTTTTGTAGTCACCTATAAGTGACTTTAAAAATTTATTTTCCTCTTCCATTTGTTTGTTAATATTATTGTCATTGTTTTTAACTTTTGTGAATGATTCTTTTTTCTCTTTTTTCAATGGTTTTGTTACGTTATTTAAACTATCTTTATAGTCTTGCAACAATCCATACGCTTTTAAATCAGTTAGATTATCAACTTTGTCATAACCTAAAACTTTCATATACCGTTTTTTGTTTAGTTGAAATCTAGCTATATATTTTTTCCCAAAAGTAGGGTGTGTGATTTTAGCTTTATATAAGCCAACATAAGTCGTTCTTTCAAAATCATTTAAATTCATTAATTACTCACTCTTTATTTATAGTACTTTTGCAAATGTATGTTGGGATTCCATCAATTCAATCTCTGAAGAACCATCAATAACAACATCTTTATCTTCTTTTGTTTGTTCACTTGATAGTTGATTTGGATAATCAACTCTATTTAAAATGTGTCTAATACAATTAAGTCTTGCTTGTTTTTTATTATCACTTCTTACAATTGTCCAAGGGCAAGTCTCAGTATTTGATGCCATTAGCATTGAAAATTTTGCAATAGTATATTTGTCCCAAAGCATTTGTGATTCTTTATCTACAGGACTTAGTTTATATTGCTTTAGTGGATCAAATTCTCTCTTTGTAAATCTATTGTTTTGTTCTTTTTTAGAAACAGAAAAATAAAATTTAAGTAATGTAATACCAGACTTTACAAGCATATCTTCAAATTGTGGTACCTCTCTTAAAAACTCATGATGCTCTTCTGCAGTACAAAATCCCATAACAGGTTCTACACCACCTCTATTGTACCACGACCTATCAAATAATACAATCTCTCCTGCACTTGGAAGATTTTTTGTATATCTTTGAAAGTACCATTGTGTTCTTTCTGTATCACTAGGTTTTTCTAAGGCTACTACTCTTGCTCCCCTTGGATTTAGGTGTTCTGTAATTCTTTTGATTGTTCCACCTTTACCAGCAGCATCACGTCCCTCAAAAATCATTAGGACTTTAAGACCTTTCTCTTTTACATAATTTTGAAATTTAAGTAGTTCTATTTGTAGAGTAGTTAACTCTTTTTCATATTCTAAAGTCTCTTTTTTTACCCAAATTTGAACTTTATTGCCTTTCTCTTTCATTTTTTTTCTTTTTCTTTTGAAATTTCCAGGTTTATGTTTTTTGTTTAAGTTTGTATCTATCTCTTCATTGTCACTAAATTCAACAGATATGATTTCTCTATTTTTCCCCATAGCTTAATTTCCTTTTATTGTATTAAAGTTATAACTATTATATCTAATATTTCTTACAGAATCGTTACACATTAATGACAATCCCCCATTAAGTTTTATTTAGATAAAATCAACTTATGAAAGAAAATAAAAATTTTTTAAAACTTCCTAATAATATAAAACAATTAGATATCCAAAGTATTGAAGATAACCTGTTCTTTTATTCATATCATAGTAAATATTTAAAGAAAATACAAAAAAACAATATGGATAAAGAAGATCCTCACTATATTAGTACATATAGTAGCTTTATTGGTGAAGTATTTGAGAATATAATTTATGAACTGTTAATAAGATATGCTATTGAAAATAATGATATTACAAAATTTATTTTAAAAGGTCCACATCAAGATGAGTATCAAAACTTAAAAAGTGGATTGATGATTGATAGAAATTCTCAAATAGTATATAAAGCTGGATATAAAGACGTTACAGAATTTGATGCACTTTTTTTTACTAAGGATAGTGTTTGTTTTGTTGAAAGTACAATTGTTAAAACTACAACTAGTTTGCGAAAACGATTGAAAAAGAAAAAAGCATTACTTGAAGTGTTATTTCCTAACTTAATAGTTAAAGCATTGATTATTTTAAGTAAAGGTGCTGTTGGTATAAATGTATTTCCCTCTTATTGTACTGTTTGGGTTACGAATCCTTTAGAAGATGAGAAACTAATTGAAAATATTATTTATAACAATAGTACTACAAATAAAAACTTTACTACTTTTAATGATAAAAAGCTAATCCATTCAAAAGATATTAAAGTAACTATGTTTAAATATTTTGACACATTATCTTGGATTTTAAGAATGTCAAGAAAAGACAATATTAAAGTTATTGACTTTAAGTTTTTAAAAACTGAGAAAATTGCAAAATATTTTGAAATATTTAGTAAGTTTTATATTGGTAATATGAATAGTGATACTTTTGTTGAATTGTTACAATATTTTAATGTAACAAATATCTCAGAGGATATTCCACTTGAGAGTATTCAAGATGATCAAATCATTGTAACAATCGAGAAAACAAAAGAGAGTTTTGCTTTAGTTTATTATTTAAAGATTATAGGTGATAAGTTAAAAAAACTTGAAATAAATGATGATAATCTTGTCGTTTCAAATAAAGATCCAAAAGGTTTCACAGCAGCAGAAACAAAATTTATGAAGTATATATTTAAAAAGTCTTACAAATTGTCACTAGAAGATATAAAAACTATTGAAAAAGGTATCTCTTTTAATTAAACATTTGTTATAATATTATTATTCTAGATAGTTCGGGATTTACTTTTATTTTTTGGGTCCGATACTGTATTTGTACGACTAATCGTAATTATAGTGGTGTGTAGCACTTCGCAAGATTGTTGCTCCTGAAGCTATATTCTTAGACGTAGAACTTTGGCTTTTAGGGCCGCCTTGAAAGTTAACGGCTATCTGGATTTATATTAATAAAACTTAAGGTAAACAAATCATGAATATTTTAATACTTGGAAGTGGTGGTAGAGAATACTCTATAGGACTTGCAATCTCAAAAGAAGCGGAACAACACAACATAACTTTTTGCCCAGGAAATGGTGCTACAGATCAGATCGGTCAAAATATTAATATAAAAGATTATAACGAATTAGCTTTATGGGCTAAAGAAAATAAAATTGAACTTACAATTGTAGGACCTGAACAACCGTTAGTAGATGGTGTTGTTGATATATTTAAACAAAATGACTTAACAATATTTGGACCAAGTGCAGCTGCAGCTCAACTTGAAGGTTCAAAAGTATATATGAAAAATATATTTAAAAAATATAATATACCAACAGCAGCGTTTATAGAAACGTCATCAAAAGAAGAAGCAAATAACTTTATAGATACTATGACAAAGTTACCAATAGTAGTAAAAGCTGATGGTCTTTGTGCTGGTAAGGGTGTAATAATTGCAATGTCTAAAGATGAAGCAAAAGAAGCCGTAGCAGGGATGTTAAGTGGTGAGAGTTTTGGAGATGCAGGGAATGCCGTAATCATTGAAGAATATTTAGATGGTTACGAGTTATCTATTTTTGCAATTTGTGATGGAGATAATTATGTTACATTACCAGCCGCTCAAGATCACAAAAGAATTGGTGATGGTGATACTGGACCAAATACTGGTGGTATGGGTGCATATGCTCCAACACCATTAGTAAATGATGATATCTATTCTAAAGTTGAAGAGTTAGTAATCAAACCAACTTTAGCTGGAATGAAAAAAGAGGGTGCTCCTTTTGAGGGTGTATTGTTTATTGGTGTTATGGTTGTTGATGGTGAACCAATTATTTTAGAATACAATGTTAGATTTGGTGATCCTGAGTGTGAAATACTTATGCCTTTATTAGAATCTCCAGTTAGTGAACTTTTTTACAAAGGTGCAACAAAACAACTTGATACTCTTGATATAAAAATAAAAGATCAATATGGAGTTGCTGTTGTTATGGCAAGTGGGAATTATCCTTATGGAAGTAGTGAACCTGCTGAAATTATCGTTGATGAGATACATGATGAAGTGTTGAAAGAAAATTCACATATCTCTTATGCGGGTGTTACTAAAGATGGTGATAAACTATTAGCAACAGGTGGACGAGTTCTTTTATGTGTTGGATTTGGTGATGATATTAAAATTGCTAGAGATAGAGCATATGAGTTATGTGGACAAGTTCATTTTGCTGGGAAAAAATGTAGAACAGATATCGCTTATCAAGCACTTAAATAGTTAGTAGTGGGTCTTAAATATGCAAGATAATCAGATTGATATAGATAATTTACAACTAGCTTCTATGCGTTCAAGGATAAAAGCATTTGTTATAGATGACATATCTATAACATTATTAGTATTATTGATATTATGGGATAAAGTTTCTGCTACAGATGGGGACTTTATGTCTACTATGATGATTATGAATCAAGCTTTTGTTCAAATTATTATTATAAAGTTTATATATCAAACATTTTTTATTTGGTATTATGGCGCGACTATAGGTAAATTTGTTGCAAAAATAAGAGTAATTGATTTTGATAATTATCATAGAGTAAGCTTATTAAATTCAGCTATTAGATCTATAGGTAGAATCATGAGTGAAGCGGTATTTTACATAGGATTTCTTATCGCTTTTTATACAGAATCAAAACAAACTTTTCATGATAAATTTGGTAAAACGCTGGTTGTAAATGTATAAAATATTTTTACTAATTTTTTCTATTACAGTTTTAAGTGCTGAATCTTTTATGCAAGATAATTATTTACAAATTGTTGCACAAGATTTAGAAACTAAAAAAGATGTAGTGACTGCAAATGGTAATGTATTGGTTTATTCTAAAAATTATTATATAACAGCAAATAAGTTAATATATGATAAAAATAGTACTAAACTAGAATTATTTGGTGATGTAAATATAGTAAAAAATGATGAAACTGCAAGTTTTTCCCAATATCTATTTATTGATGTTAAAAATGAGTTGAAAACTATAAAACCAATGTTATTACTTGATAAAAAGAGTAAGCTGTGGTTTAACTCCTCTAATGCTAAAAATACTCAAGATTATTTTGAATTAGAAAACTCTACTTTATCAAGTTGTGATTGTAAAGACCCTGCTTGGAGTATTGGATTTTCTAGTGGTGATTATAATACAAGCAAAAAATGGATAAATACATATAATGCGACATTATATGTAAATGACTATCCTGTACTATATACTCCTTATTTTGGATTTCCAACAGATAAAACACGAAGAACAGGTTTATTAAAACCAACTATTGGTATTAATAAAGGGGAGGGTATCTTGTATGCTCAGCCTTTGTATTATGCTCCAAAACTTAATTATGATTTTGAATATATTCCTCAAATTAGAACTTCAAGAGGGTATGGTCATTCTTTAAAATATAGATATTCTGATTCTTTATACTCTACATTAAAATTTGAAACATCTGTGTTCAAAGAGCAAAGTAGTTACCGAAGTGATAATAACCTAGTTAATGATAAGCATTATGGTTGGGATTTTGAGTATAAAAGATCAAATCTTTTTTCTAAAAAAGAAGATGGAGATACTGATGGTTTGATTGTTAAATCATTGGATATGAATGATGTTGATTATATAAATACTAAATATGATACTAAAATCAGTGACTATACTGATAAATTCTTAGAATCAAAAATAAAATATTTTTATAATACAAATAGTTATTATGGAGATGTTGATGTTCGACTGTATGATGATATCTCAAAAAATAATAATGACGATGTAATGCAAAATATTCCAAAAATAAATTTTCATAAATATGCAAATAGTTTATTTTTTAATAATTTATACAGTTCTTTAAATTTTGATTATTCTCGAAAAACTAGAACAGTAGGTTTGGGTGCAGATACTACACAAATAAATCTACCTATATCATATCACCGATATTTGTTTAATGATTATATAAATCTGACTTTAAAAGAACAAATAAATTTTACAAATATCGCATATAGTAATAATGATGATAACTTCAAAGATGGAAACTATATAACTAATAATCATATTATATCTTTGCATACTGATTTAATAAAACCATATGATAGTTTTATCCACAACCTAAATTTTAGTTTAACGTATACTCTTCCCAACAGTTTCAAAAAATCTGGAGATATTTATGGTATAACTACTACAGATAATAGATTGAATTTATTTCCAATTAAAAAAGATAACAAAAATATTGCAATAGGTTTTAATCAATCTTTTTATAACAAACAAACACTTCAGCAGATTGTTGAACATAAAATGAAACAACTGTATGTTTATAATGAAAGTAAAAATAAATTTGAAGCACAAAACTTTGAAAATGATCTATTTTACTTTTTTGATTATGGTTCTGTTGGAAATAGACTAATTTACAGTCATCCTTTAAATAAATTCATATCATCATCTACTACACTTAAACTTGAAAATGATGGATACTTTTTAAATCTATATCATACAATGTTAAAAGACACTAATAGTGCAACTTTAGATACAAAAAGAAGTATAAGTTATGATTTTGGATTAGAGTTTTACAAGTACTATAAACTTTCTTATAAAGAAGAGTTTGATTTAGTACAAGATATAAGTAAAAAAAGGGAATATGTTTTTAATATTGATGAAAAATGCTGGTCAGTTAATTTAAAGTTAATGGATTCACTAGTTGCAACACAAAGAACTAATAATACAGCATTAAGACAAAATATTTTATATATTGAATTTAATCTGAAACAACTATTTATGATGAATCAAAAATATAAATTTAAAGAGAGAAATGAATAATTGAAAATAGAAAAAATTATTTTTAACAATAGAAATGATGCCGCTCAGCAACTGTATGATACTCTGCCTATATCAGACATGAAAGAGGAAAACTGGATTGTATTAGCAACCTCTGCAGGTGGTGTGCCAATAGCTCTTGAAATTGCACATAAAATTAACAGTAAGTTTGATTTTTTGTTTACTGAAAAGATATTTACAAAAAAGAATAGTAACTGTGAAGTTGCAATAATTACAGAAACCCAAGAGGTTGTTATTCATGAAGAATTATTAAGAGCATTTGGTTTGAATTTAGAAAAGATATATAGACAGTCAAAAAAACTATATATAAAAAATATAAGTGAATATAAAAGAAAATATCGTGATAATTTAGATATAATAGATCTTAATAATAAAAATGTTTTATTAATAGATGAAGGACTAAATACTGGATTGACTATGATGGCTTGTATCAAATCTGTAATTACAAATAAAGCAAAATCAATTTGTGTAGCAGTGCCAATTTTACCACAAGCTACTGTAAGCGATATAGAAAGTATTGCGGATGACTTGTATTTTGTACATGCTCCTGCACATTTTCTCTCAATAGATTTTTATTATGAAAATCTTGAGCAAATAGAACTAGAAGATATAGAAAAATTAAGAAATAATTATAAAAAGGAAAATAATGTCGACAATATGTGAATTAGAATTAAATAACAAAAAAGAGGTTTTTGAATTTAATAAGGTAGCAAAACAAAGTAATGGTTCTGTCTTATTAAGTGTTGGAAAAACAGTATTGATGGCAACAGTAGTGTCTGAATTTGATAGTCCTGTTAGTGAAGATTTTACACCATTAACAGTTCAATATATAGAAAAAACATATGCTGCTGCAAAATTTGCTGGTGGTTTTATAAAAAGAGAGGGTAAACCAAGTGATTTTGAGACACTTACATCTCGAGTTATAGATAGAAGTTTAAGACCATTATTTCCAAAAGGTTATGTTTATCCTACTACTATTACAGTAATGGTTTTGAGTGTTGACCCTGATGCTGATTTACAAGTATTAGCATTAAATGCAGCATCTGCAGCATTATATGTATCAGATTTACCAATTAACAAATCAGTATGTTCTGCTAGAATTGCAAAAATTGATGATAAATTAGTTGTAAATCCAACAATAAGTCAATTATCTGAGTCTACATTAGATTTATATGTTGCAGGAACAAGTAAAGAGCTACTTATGATTGAAATGAAAGCAATCTCATCTTCTGAGATGGTTGAAGTTGATTTAGAGAGTTTTACTAAAATACATAATATTAATGATATTAGTGAGTCTGAACTTGTTGAGGCAATCGGTCTTGCTTCTAATGTGATACAAGAAACTAATGAAACATATGAGCAAGGTTTTGAATTTGCAAAAGCTTCTGTTTGTGATGTAGAATTACTTACAACAAATATTGAAGATTCACTTTTATCGCATGTAAAAAAGAACTATACTGATGATATTAAAGATGCTATTAAAGTGATGGCAAAAAAAGAACGATTTAGTGGATTAAAAGATATTGCAAAAGTTATTATAACTGATGAGTATTCTGTGAGCAATGAAGTTGAATTAACTGATGCTCGTGAAGCAGTAGAGATAATCAAAAAAGATTTAGTTCGAGATATGATTATTACAGAAAAATTAAGAGCCGATGGAAGAGGGCCAAAAGATGTAAGACCAATATCAATTGAGACAAATATCTTACCATCAGCACATAGTTCTTGTTTATTTACTCGTGGTGAAACACAAGCCTTAGTTGTTGCAACTTTAGGTAATAATAAAGATGCTCAAATGTATGAAACTTTAACAGCAAAAGGTACATCAAATGAATCGTTTATGGTTCATTATAATTTCCCAGGATTCAGTGTTGGAGAAGCAAAACCAATATTTGGTGTAAGTAGAAGAGAATTGGGTCATGGTAATCTTGCTAAAAGAGCATTAGAATCATCAATTGATAAAGATTATACTGACACTGTTAGATTAGTGTCTGAGATATTTGAATCAAATGGTAGTTCATCAATGGCTACTGTTTGTGGAGGAAGTTTAGCTCTTAAAGCAGCGGCAGTTCCTGTATCATCTTTAATAGCTGGTGTTGCTATGGGTGGTGTATTTCAAGATGATAAATATGTAATATTAACTGATATCATGGGACTTGAAGATCACGATGGAGATATGGACTTTAAAGTTACTGGAACGCTAAATGGTATTACTGCATTACAAATGGATATTAAGCTTGGAGGAATTGCCCTTGATGTTTTAAAAGAAGCATTAAATCAAGCAAAAGATGGAAGAGTTCATATATTAAATCTTATGGAAGATGCAGCAAAAGATATAGTACCAAGTGATGCTTTACCTTTAATGGAACAATTTAGTATTGATCCTAGTAAAGTTTTGGCAGTTATTGGTAAAGCTGGATCTGTAATAAAAGAGATAATTGAGAAATGGGGCGTATCTATAGATTTAGACAAAGCAAGTGGATTAGTTAAGATTACGGGTGATAATAAACAAAATGTATTAGGTGCTGTTGATCATGTTAAAAATATATCATCAAATGCTAAATCATATCAAAAAAAAGAAACTATAAATTTTGAAAAACTATATAATGTTGATGATGTTTTAGAAGGTAAAGTTATTCGAATCGCTGATTTTGGTGCTTTTATAGAGTTGCCTAAAGGTGGTGAAGGACTGTTACATATCTCTAAAATATCTAAAAAAAGAATAGCAAGTGTGAAAGATGTTCTTAGTATTGATGATACTGTAAGTGTGAAAGTATTAAAGATTAGTAAAGATAGAATTGAACTAGTTTCATCTAGTATATAAATAGATTATTTAGATTGGTTTAAAGTAATTTCTGTTATAGTTACTTATAAATAGATTACTGTAAATTCATTTGAGGGGAATATAAATGAAATTATTAATTGTAGATGACTCTACTATGTTAAGGGATATGTTATCGTATGCACTTAATGAAGGTGGATATAACGATGTTATTGAAGCTGTAGATGGTATTGATGGATTAGAAAAGTCAAAAGTAACAACTTTTGACTTGATCATAACAGATGTAAATATGCCTAATATGGATGGATTAACTTTTATTAGTGAATTAAGAAAGTTACCACAATATTCAAATGTACCTGTTTTAGTTTTAACGACAGAAAGAGGTGATGAGATGAAGTCAAAAGGTAAGTCTGCAGGAGCTACAGGATGGATAGTAAAACCATTCGTTCCTGATCAATTACTAAAAGCTGTAAATATAGTATTAAATAAAAATAAATAAAGGGTGTAAAATGTCTGGATTTGATATATCAATGTATAGAGATATGTTTGTAGAGGAAGCTGAAGAGTTATTTGAATCTGCTGATAACGTATTGCTTGAGGCAGAAAAAAATGGTAGTTTAACAGATGATGAAATGGGTCAACTTTTCCGTGATGTACATACTTTAAAAGGTAGTGGTGCTTCTGTTGAGTTAGCGTATTTTGCCGAGTTTACACACGATGTAGAAAATTTAATGGATAAACTTAGAAATCATGATATAGAGTTTATTCCAGAGATGGCAGGAACACTAATAGATGGACTTGATGTTATGAAAGAAGTTCTTCAAATGGAGTGTAACGATGAGATAAATCGTGATAACTTTACTGATTTGACAGAAGAACTTTTAACAATAATTCGATCTTATATGAATGGTACAGTTGCTGCACCTGCATCTTCTAGTGAGCCTACAGAAGCACCAGTTTCAGTAAAAGAAGAAGTTAAAACAGCATCTTCAGATAATAAATCATGGGGATTTTTTGGAGAAGAAGCATCTTCTTCTACTGCAACTACAACAAGTGCTGTTGATGATAGTAATTTTGGTTTCTTTGATGAATCAGAAATAATTACACCAGAAGCAACAATAGAACCTGCAATAAAAGAAGAACCAAAAGCTGTAGAAAAAGTAGCCGCTCCAGTTGCCCCAGCTGCTACTCCTGCTGCTCCTGCAAGAGAAGCTAGACCTAAAAAAGAAGCACCTACAAGTAAAAAAGCAGCAGCTAGTACAATTAGAGTTAATCTAGATAAAATTGATTTACTGATGAATAATGTTGGGGACCTAGTAATTACTAATGCTATGTTAACACAATATAGTACAACTATTAAAGAGAGTAAAGTAAGAAGTTCTGTTTTAGAAAGACTTGAGTTACTTGAAAGACATATTAGAGAGATGCAAGATTCTATTATGAGTATCCGAATGGTACCAATGGAATCTATTTATTCTAAGTTTCCTAAGGTTGTAAGAGATATTTCAAAAAAATTGAATAAAAAAATTACTTTTGAACATAACGGAGATAGCGTTGAGATTGATAAGGCTATGATTGAGGGATTAACTGATCCATTAATGCATATTATTAGAAATTCTCTTGACCATGGTATTGAGATGCCAGAAGAAAGAGCTGCCGCTGGTAAATCAGAGATGGGTACAATTACAATCTCTGCTGAACAAGCAAATGGTCAGATGATTATTACAATTGAAGATGATGGTAAAGGTATCCCTGCTGATAAAGTTGCTCTAAAATCTTTAGAAAATGGTTTAATTGATCAAAATCAGTACGATACAATGACTGATAATGAAAAAGCAATGTTGATTTTTGGTGCGGGAGTTAGTACTGCTGATTCTATTACTGATATTTCAGGACGTGGTGTAGGTATGGATGTTGTTAAAACAAATATATCAAAGCTTGGTGGTTTAATTAAGCTAGATACAGCAATTGGTGTGGGTACAACAATTACAATTATGTTACCTCTGACTCTTGCTATTCTTGATGGTCTTGATATTGCTGTTGGTGATATTAAGTATATTTTACCATTAAGTTCAATTGTTGAGTCTTTACAGCCAACATCAGAGATGATTAAGAAAATTGGTGATGGTAGTCAAGATTTATTGATGTTAAGAGAAGAATTTATCCCTGTTGTTAGATTGCATCAATTATTTGGAATCAAATCTAAACATACTGAACTTGAAAAAGGTATGCTTATTGTTGTTAAATCAGGAAATCTAAAGATTGCAATGTTTATAGATGAATTTTTACATCAACATCAAGTTGTTGTTAAGCCTCTAGATAAAAACTTTAGAAGTGTTCAAGGAATTGGCGCAGCTACTGTTCGAGGTGATGGTAGTATTGGTCTTATTCTTGATGTAATGGGAATAATAGATGCTCAAAAAAATGCGGAACAACTAAATCTTAGTTCAAAAGAATATAACTTAGCTGCGTCTTAAAAAGTCAAAATGAGT
>Ga0193956_1000753_pt1 | contig 13929 bp, 14 predicted proteins | sample BB_7_MG_FD_140358 | JGI IMG/M metagenome (GOLD analysis project Ga0193956, IMG submission 140358) | Microbial mat bacterial communities from the Broadkill River, Lewes, Delaware, United States - BB_7_MG | ecosystem: Environmental > Aquatic > Freshwater > River > Microbial mats | place: USA...
AATATCAAAATCTTCTATATAATCTGGATATTTCTCCTCTATTATATTTCTAGTTTCATCAAGGTCTTTAATATGGTGAGCATTTTTATAGTGAGTTTTTATGTCTTCGATATAATAATTTCGCTTAGTAGATAAAATAACATCATAATTATCTAGATAAGTTAAAAATTCATTTTCTGATGCAATAGTCTTATCTTTTAATTGAATATCTTTGCCAAAGAAATATCGTCTATAGTGTACTAGTCCACAATACTCAACATCTTTAAAAAGTTCATTTTTCCATGCCCAATAAAGTGCCGTAAGTTCACAAAAGTTTTGATTTTTTAGAGATATATTATCTCCTGTATCATCGCCTATAACTCCAAAATCATTATGTTTAATCTCTTTACCAACATGTATAGGATGATAAAGTGAATCTTTTGGAAATTCATACTCTTTATGTGTTGCTACGATTACTTTGATTTTATTCATTATGAAGTCTCCTTTATTTCTAATTCAAATACATCTAATACTCTCTCTACTATATCATCCATATCATAATATTTATATTCTGCCAATCTACCAAGTAAAATCAAGTTTTCAAATTTTTTAGAATACTCTAAATACTTATTATATCTATTTTGATTTTCATCTGTAAAGATAGGATAATAAGGTGTATCTTTTCCTTTTATATAACTTTTAGGGTACTCTTTTAAAATAGTGGTTTTTTTACTATTTGTAGGGTGAATATGTTTAAATTCTGTTATTCTTGTAAAGTCATAGGCGTTAGGATAATTAACTGTTGCTACTTCTTGATAAAACTCAGTATCAACTGTTTCAAATTTCATATCAACACTTCTATAAGGTAAATCATCAAATTTATAATTAAAAAGCTCATCAATCTGTCCTGTATATATTAATTTACCTTTAAACTCTGAACCGAAGAAATAAAATTTATCATCTTTAATTTCACAAACTTCATTAAAATCAGTATTTAGCATCAGTTTAATATTTTTAGACGATAACATTTTTTCAAAAAGTTTTGAGTAACCTTCGGTAGGGACAGCTTGATAATTATCATTGAAGTAACGGTTGTCTCTCCCTACAAAAATAGGAACTCTTGCAGTAACTGCTCCATCCATATCTTCTGGTTTCATTCCCCATTGTTTTGCTGTATAGTGAACAAAAATTTTTTCATATACAAAATCAGCCAAAAATTGTAAATCAACATCTGTAACTTTTTTTAATTCTAAAATTGGTATTTTTGAATTATATTCATACATATTCAAAAGTTTTTCTTCTAATTTATTGGCGAGTACTTCAGGAAATACTTCTCTGATAGTATTAAAATTAAATGGAATAGCTACTTTTTTACCATCTATCACTGCTAAAACTTCATGATTATAAATATCCCATTTTGTAAATTGTGAAAGATAGTCAAAAACCTTTTTATTATTAGTATGAAATAGGTGAGGTCCATATTTATGTATTAATATATTATTCTCATCTTTAGAGTCAAAACAGTTTCCTGCTATATGGTTTCTTCTTTCAATAACAAGAACCTTTTTATCCTCTTGTGATGCTATCCTCTCTGCCATTACACTTCCTGCGTAACCAGCTCCTATAATTATATAATCAAACATTTTTTTCCTTTAGTTGTATTTTTATAGTATATATATATAGCTAATACAAATGCCAATATTAAAAAGGTACTAGGTGTATTATAACCAGTTAAAAAAATAGAAGTTGAGAGTATAATAAAATATATTTTTTCTTTAATTAGTATTTTTTCTAGTATTAAAAACAATAAGCTACCAAATACACCAAATACTCCAAAGAATATTAATGTTGCAGAAGAGGCAGTTATTGGATTATTAGTATATCCCCAATGAGGTCTAGTTTCAGCCATTAAATCATATACATATCTATATAATTCTCCATGACCACCTGCTCCAAATCCAAATAATAATTGTGATAAACTATTTTCATACAAATATATTAATGGATAAATAAATCGTTCATTTAAACTACCTGAACCATTCTCTATAATACCTTCTATTCTTATATAAACAATAATTCCCATAATCATTAATGAAATAAATAAAAATAAAAATACTATTAAAAGTCGTAAAGGATTTGTTTTTTGAAATAAAGAAAAAAGTGCTAAAAATAAAAAAGGTAATAATAAAAATATAGTAGGTGAACGAGCAATTAAAAATGTAAATGCAAATAAAAGTATAAAGTTTAGATTAAATTTATTATTTAATCCATATATTAATATAGTTAAAGCTAATAGTTTTGATAAATGGCTTGGCTCATTAAAATATAACATTGGTCTCGTTATTCCACCCATGAACATAGCATTGCGTAATTCTTCATTCCGTACTAATTGTTCATAGTTTTCATAAGAATATAATAAACCTCTCATATTTATAAAATGATATGGATATATAATTTCAATAAACATAAAAAAGATAAGAATAAAAAATAAATACTTACTAAATTTTATAAAGCTATTTTTATTTGTATCCAAATAAATGAGTATTGTACTCATATAAACTATAAAAAGAATAAGACTAGCAATAAATAAAAAGAAAGAAGTAATTTTAATTGTACCAAATATACCTGAATAAAAAATACCTAAAAAAGTTGAAAGAATGATTATTAAAGTAATTTTTGATGATATATTTATAATTTTCATTTTATTAATATAAAAAAAATTAATAATAATTATTAGTGTAGGCAATATGAAAGTAAGTGGAATTCCAAATATAATATTCTTTGGTGATGATAATGTAAAAAATACTGGTAAATAAACTAAAAATGATTTAAACAAACAAACTCTTTAATTGGATTCTTTCAAGTTCTTCAAGTTTCCCACCAATAGTTGCATTATAAATTTTAGTATCATTTTTATCACTATATTTTCGTAATGATTTAAATGAGTTTACTTGCACTTCTAGATTTGGTAAGTTCCATTTCTCTCCAACTTTTCTATAATCTTTATGGAAATGATTTATTTCTCCCTCTGATACAATCTCTCTTTTATCTTTATCGTGATTTTTGGGAACATTAAAAGTAAAATCCACACCCATGATATATATTTCAGATGCACCCATATACAAAGCTAGTTGTACCATACTATATACTATAGTTGAACCCCAATAAATACCATCCATAGCATTAGATGATACACTAGGTAAATAACTATTTTCTTGAATAAAGTTAAAATATAGTCCATTATTAACCTTAGGTGCATAAGCTAACATATCAGCAGGAAATAATTTTATTGATTCATTAATTTTATTTATCTCTTTAAAATTTTGTTTCATAACTAAGTCATCTTCTACACAATAGTAATTTGGTCTCCAAGTAGTCTCTTCATTTAATAGATAAATCTTATTTGCAGCAAAAGTAATTTCATCTTTTAAAAGATTAAGTGTTTCAACATTTAAACTAGGTCCATTACCCAAAATAAATATTCTTTTCCCTTTATGTGCATTTCTAAGTTGAGCAATTTTTTTCTCATTTTGTGATAAAAATAAGCCTTTACGAGCCATATAAAACCTTATCCTATAAAATGGTTTTAAAAATAACTTACGATATAACAATGGTAAAATTCTATGTTTATTTTTATAAATATATTTTGGATTAATTCTCATCATTTCGTATGATAACCTTCATATTTTTTTTATTTACTAGATGTATAGGTAAATCTTTTTTAATTGCATTAAAAACATTTAATTTCTCTTTTGAGCCTATCATTAATACTTTATTACTCCTATTTATTATAGGTAGAGTTAAAGTAATTCTTTTGTTGCCATTATACTCTTTATTTGTTGAAATAACCAATCTATTATGCTCTTTTAACTCTATGCTATCTGGGAACAAAGATGCACAATGTCCATCTGTTCCCATACCTAATAGTATCAAATCAAAGATTGGAGTTTTGATACCTTTTGATTTAAAAAAGTTTTTTATCTCTTTTTCATACAAAAGTGCTGACTCATCAGCTTCTATTTCCCCTTGCATACGATGAATAGAACCACTATCTATAAAATCTAATAGATACTCCTTTGCTAGTTTAAAATTACTATCTTTATCTGTTGGTAAAACACATCTCTCATCTAACCAAAAAATATGTACTTTTTTCCAATTTATCTTTTCTAAATAATTTTTTACTAGTTCTTCAAAAATAAATTGAGGAGTATTACCTCCTGATAAAACTAATGTAAAGTAGTCTTTTTCTTTTATAGATTTTATATACTCATCATATACACTATAGCTTATGTTTTTGATAAAAGTTTGCATTTTAATAATCTCCTTCATTTAATTAAATTTTTTATAAGATATACAAAAGTCCGAAATATGAAATTATTATCATAATAAGTATCAAAGGAATAAAAATTTTATATTCATAAGAGAAGAAGTTTGTATTATATGTAGGGTATACTTTTTTTATTATTATAGGAGAGATAAGTAACATCGCAATTAATTGAGCTATAGGAAATATATAAAAATCTAATGTATCAATAAATAGATAAATTAAAACAAAATATATAATACTACTTAGTGTAATTACAAAATGTTCTATAACACTATTGGCTTGATTAGAAACAGCTAAATTCATTCCAACCCATCTTGTAATTAGAACAGAAAATCCAAATAATACTATTAATTCATTATATAACTCTACCTTACTACCAATAAAGTTTACAATATAATTACCAAAAAATAAAAAACTCATATAACCTAATAGAAATATAAAATAAGTAATATATTGAGTTTTTAATAAAAGTTGAGTGAATGAGCTAATATCACCTCTGCCTCTTAATCTTGCAAAGACAGGTAGTTTAGCTTGGAATGTTGTAATTGTAAATCGTTCTATTACATCAAATATTCTTTTTGTAAATTGAAAACTAGCCGATTGTGCAGGGGATAAAAGTTGTGCTACGATAATGCTTGATATATGTTTAACAATATTTGCCAATATTGTAGTATATAGGCTTTTTTTTGCAGTAGCCCAAATTAGTAAAAATATATCTTTATCGAAACTAAGTATATGAATATTTAAATTTAAATTTTTTATATTCTTAGAACTAAAATAAGCAATAGTTAAAAATGTTATCATAGATATAAGTTGATATATAAGAGTTATTGAAAATAGTGATGGTATAAAAATTAAGACCAATAATATGACAAATAGTCCAAATAAATTAACTATACTTATAATTCTTTGTACTAATGCTATCTTATTAATTCCGTCCAAAAAAACTTGATAGAAATTTAAATAAAGAATAATCCCTGAAGATATTAATACTATATACCACGCACTCCAGCCCTCTGAACTATTTTCCATCATAGATATAGGTTTATCTAAAAAATAGTAACCCATAATAGATAATAGAAATACAAACAAAATACTAAGGATTAAATATAATGGTTTAATTACATTTAATATTTTTTCTAGTTCTAATAAATTTATATCTCCATGTATAAGCTCTTTTTTATCTTTTAATGTATGCACTTCATTTAATGAAACTCCTGCATAAACATAAGATATAAATCTACTAAATGTTGAGCTAAATCCCAATACTATACCTTGTGTTAAAGATACAATAGTAGCAAATAAAAACCACACATTAACAGCTTCAATACTCAATTTAGTTATAACAACAGGGATAGCTATTAACATACTTATGATAACTATAATGTTACTCATCCATGAGTTTAAAATAGATGAGTTATAGATTTTTTTTAGCATTATAAAACGCCTGTATTTTCTAAAATATATTGATGGAATTTTTTATTACCTGATTTACTCCAATGTGTATCTTCTTCTAAGTAGTCTGATAATATAAACTTGTTACTTAAATCTACTACTATGGTTTTATTATCCAATGAGCCTGAAAATATATTCCACATCTCTTTATAATTATTATTTAATAGTTTTAAATTAATATTATTAGAGTATTCTAGTCCTAGTTCCTCTTTTATTGGTATCTTAAAAACTATAACCTTTTTAAACTCTTTTGTTAGTGACTTAAAATCATAAATAATCTGTTCTATATCAGATATGTTTTTTTGGGAAAAATATGAATAGTTTAAATTTAGATGATATTTTTTATTATCAAACTCTACAATAGTTTTTTTATTTAAGATAGTTTTAACTCTCTCTTTGATTAACCAACGAATATATAGATAAAATATTTTGATAGAAGATGTAGACCATCTCATTGATGTAAAAATATCTACACCTTTTTTCTCTGCAACATAAAAACTTTTATTGGTTATCCATATATTTGGATGATATAAAAAAATAAGTGTATCTGCTGAACCATGATAATGCTTTTTGAGTAAATTTAACTGATATTTAAAACCTATAGGCATACCAATATTAAAAAAGGATTGGTATCTTTTGTCTAGTTCGTACCAGTTTTCTCCATTATCTACAGATAACCCCATAGCAAAAGATGTACCACATATAACACTATTTGCATTAATATTTTCAGGACCTCTTAACCCAAATTTATTAGATTTAAAAGAGAATCCTAAATAGTCTTTTGAGTAAGAAAGGTTTTTTTTAAATAACATTCCAAATTCTAAATTAGCCTCTAAAAGACTTAACCATTTTCGACCATTTAGAGGATTTGAAAAGTTGATTTTTTTCATTTTATATATTATATAGATGCTTTTATTAACTGTTCTGCAAATAAAAAATCTTTCTCTTCACTTACTTTTGTTGCCTTAATTGGTGCAATATCAAAAAAATTTCTCTTCTCTCCAAGAACAGCAAATCCATTTTCAGACATTCTTCTTTTAAAAGAGCTTACTTCCCATATAGTTATTGCCCAGTTTAGTATAGTAATTCTACCATTCTCTTGACTAGGCGCTAACTGCTCATCTAGTTTAATATTAACAGGTTCTCCATCACAAAAGGTTTGCATTTGAGTAGATTCAGAAGTAATTAATGTATCACAATCACTTTTTTGGTATGATTCTAAGGCATTTTTTATGTCATCTTCTGTTATCAATGGACAGACAGGATTAATCATTATCAATGTATCTGGATTAAATGCTTCTATGACATCTAAGTTAAATTGATCACTACTTGCTTTGTCATCTGCTAAGTTTTTTGCACGTTCATATGTATTAAACTCTTTGTAGTTATTTTGTATGTATTTTATAATTTCTTTTGAGTCAGTATTAACATACATATCTGCCTCTATTCCAGAATTTATTGCAGCTTCTACAGTATAAGAGATCATTGGCTTACCATTCATATCTCTCATATTTTTTCTAGGTACTCTTTTACTACCTTCTCTTGCAGGTATATGTAAAACTATTTTTCCTAAGTTCTTCATACTTTTACACCTCTATATTATAATATTTGTCAAAATAACTTAAAAACAATTTTTTTGCATTATCATCCATGGCTATAGGTGTAAGCTCTACTTCACCGAAACTAATAGGGATGATTACATTATAGTTATTACTATCATTTTTCTTATCTTTTTTAAGAGCATCAATAAAGTCATTAAACTTAAAATCTACATAATCACTTTGATTCATATTGGATATGATAGTATCATGAAGTTTTTCAAACTCATCATCAGTTAATTTATCCGATTTTAATGCTATAAAGTTAGCCATATCTAACCCAATAGTAACTGCTAGTCCATGTGGTAGTCCAAAATTTGTAGCAGCTTCAAGTGCATGACCAAAAGAATGTCCATAATTCATTTTGAGTCTTAACCCTTGGTCTAGTGGATCAATTTTTAAAATGTGATTTTTTAATTTTAAAGAATTAAATATCATTTTTGATAAAACTTCTTTATTATTTTTATACACTTTCATCTGCTCTATTATTAATTTAGTAGATTCCTTGCCTGAAAGCATATGAACTTTTAGTATTTCTCCGATTCCTGATCTAATATCAGCATCACATAATGTATTTAAAAACTTATCTTGTACTATTATTTTAGAAGGTGGATAAAAATTACCTATAATATTTTTCCACGACTTGTAGTTTAATGAACTTTTACCACCTATGCAACTATCTGCTTGAGCTAGTAGTGTTGTTGGCATCCAAATCCATTTTATGCCTCTATATAATACACTAGTTGCAAAAGTAACTAAGTCTTGTGTAATACCACCACCAATTGCTACAATACTATCTTTTCTTTTTATACCCTTTAACATAAGCTGTTCACATATCTCTAGTGCTTCATTGGGTCTTTTTTTGTCTTCATAAGCTTCGATAAAAATAATCTTATTTTCATCTATATTTAATTCATCTTTATATAGATTCCAAACCACTTTATCTATTACTAATACTTTAGTTTTAGATAAAATATCATTAATCACCGACTGCTCAACATTAAAGATTAACTCATATGTATCTTTATCTGAAAATATATCTAATTTATTCAACTGTAAACCCTCCATCTATAACTATATTTTGTCCTGTTATGTACTTGTTCTGTTCTGATGCTAAAAATAATACAGCAGGTGCTATATCATCAACAGTTGCTAATTTCTTCATAGGTACTTTCTGACTCATCTCCTTCATCCCTTCTTTTCCTAAAACTCTTCTAGTTAATTCAGTATCAACAAAACCAGGAGATAATGTATTTACAAGAATATTATATTGCCCTAAATCTATAGCCATCGTTTTGGTTACTCCAATAAGTCCAGCTTTACTAGCAGTGTAGGTGTTTCTACCTTCTTTTGATACAACACCAAATATAGAACCAATATTTACAATATAACCATACCTATTTTTCACCATCATTTTAGAGACTACTGAGGATATATATATTGGTGCATTTAAATTAGTAAGTAATATATTGCTAATATCATCTTTATGGGTTTCATATATTTTCGAAACCTTATTGATACCAGCATTATTTATGAGTATATCAAAACCACTATGTTTCGATACAATTTCATCTACTCTTTTATGCCAGCTTGAATCATTGTCTATTAGCAATTGTTCATAGTTAATACTATTATTACACCACTCAGGTATAGTCGTACTAGTGCCTGTAATAGTCACTATTGCACCATTATTATAAAACTCTTCTGCTATTTTTTTACCAATCCCTCTAGTTGCACCAGTAACAAGAACTTTTTTATTTTCAAATCTTATATTCATATATTATGTCCATAATTCAATAGGAAACTTTATAACTGTTTTATAACAAAGCTTACTATCATTGTATTTTGGTAGCCCTATATGTCCATCATCAGGAAAAAATATTGCCAAGTCATTTTCTTGAAGTAAAAATTTAGATGTATTATCAACCATTATATAAGTTATAAGATCTTTTTCTTTATCATAATAATTTTCGACCTTTAACTTATCAATATCAATATACTCCATCTGCTCATTACCACTTAAAATCAACTGAAAATCAATATATCTTTTATGTGACTCTATAAAACAATCTTTCCTCTCTTTTGTATAAAAAACCTGCTCTAATGCAAAAATATCATCGGTGATATTTATTTTTTCAAATGCACCTACAGGTAACGAAAAAATTCTCTTATGAACTTCACTATCTTTATTGATAGATTGTTTAAAATAATCAAATACTATATTTAAATTTTTATCTTCTAAAAATTTTTCTAGCTTATATATATTTCCAATAATTGCCATTATTTAACCTCTATCCAATCTATAATATTTGAAATTGCTGCTATACCCATAGCTTCAACAGCTTCTTGTGCATTTCCTCCAATATGAGGAGTATTTATAAGGTTTGCCAGAGATATTAGTTCTTTATCTTCAGGTGGTTCAATTTCATAAGGGTCTAACGCAGCTCCAGCTATTATATTATTCTGTAGTGCCCACTTTAAATCATCTTGGTTTACAATACCACCTCTTGCTGAGTTAATTACAAATGCAGTGGATTTCATTGTAGTTAATATATCTTTATTTATCATATATTTTGTACTATCATTCAAAGGAGTATGAATTGTAATAACATCTGCTGTTTTAAATATTTCTTCTTTTGAAGTTTCTTCTAAATTATTTACTTTGTAATACTCATCTTGGTTGATTATATCATTTACAAGTATTTTACATCCAAAAGGTTTTAAAAGAGACACTAAGTCTTTTCCTATATGACCTACACCAATAACTCCTACAGTTTTTCCAGTAAGTTGTGTACCACCATTTTTTTGCCATATACCTTGTTTTAATAGATTTGATGTAATATATATATTTCTAAATAGACTCAACATAAACCCTAAAACCATCTCAGATACAGAACGCTTATTTACACCTTGTGTGTGCAATATATCAATATTGTATTTTTTACAATCTTCAAAATTTATATTATCAAGCCCTACACCATATTTTGAAATTGCTTTTAGCTTTGGAGTATTAGCTATTATTGATTCATCTATTTTATCTAAACCTACTATAGCTACATCACATTTAGATAAAAATGAAATAAGTTCATCTTTTGTAAATCTTTGACCACCTACATTTGTAATCACTTCTTTAAATCCAAAACCTTTTATATGTTCTACAAGCTTTTTATCTTTTGAAAATGCTACAGTTGTTACTCCTATAGTTAAATTACTTATCACTGTAAAATCCTGAGTTTTCATATATTCTTTCTACTAACCTAAGTGTCTCATAAGCATCTTTACTTGTACCATTTTTTATAGTAGTTTTTCCTAATATAGCATCAACAAATTCATCAACTTCTAATTTCCAAGAGTCATCATTTTCAAACCAAGTAATAGTCTCTCTAGGTTTACCCATAGCAAAAGTAATATCTTCAAATTCCCTTCTACCTACGACTAAACTTTCAGGAGCATAACTCCTTGTCCCAGAAAGTATTCCATCTAGGTTTACATAGCCCTCTTCAAAACACATCTCTAAAAGAAATTTATGTTTCCACTGTGTTGCACTAGAGTGAAGCATTGCCGTTATTTTTTCATCTGATTGCATAATTGCAAAAGCATTATCTTCAGATTCTATATCCCAATATGATGTAGTTACAAAACTATTAATATGTGTAAAAGCTTGACCAGAAAAATATCTCATTAAATCAAGCATATGAATACCTTGATCTATCAATATTCCTCCTCCAGATTGCTCACGATAATTTCTCCAGTTTTTATCATAGTCAATACTTCCAGCTTTACCGTAAACTCCTCTTAACCAAAGAAGTTTACCCATAGAACCTGAATCAACTATTTTTTTTGCTTCAATAATTGAATAGTGATAACGATGATTAAATCCATATTTTAAAATAAGATTACTTTTCTTCTCAGCATCTATTACAGTAAGCAGTTCATTAGATGTTCTTGCAGGAGGTTTTTCACAGAAAACATGCTTGCCTGCATTTAAAGCAAGTGTTGTAAAATCTGCTAATACATTATTAAAAGCACAAACAAATACAGCATCTATATCCTCTTCCAAGAGCTCTTCATAAGACTTACAGAATTTTATATCTTTATCTAATGTTTCGGGTTCTTTTATGTCAAAAATAGCAACAACCTTAGTATGCTCATTTTTTTCTAACTCATTTGCCCGTACCTGACCGATCTTACCAAATCCTGCTATTGCTACTTTTATCATAATTATCCTCGTTGAATATAATATGAGTAAATAATATGGTCTAAAATCATATGAATATCTTCAACCAAACCATATTCACCTTTAGGTGCATCTACATGAAATTTAATATCTGAAATTTCTTTTAATTTTCCACCATCAAATCCACTAACACCTATAACTGTCGAACCAACTTCCTTTGCATATTCAATTGCTTTAACAATGTTAGGAGAGTTCCCACTACAGGAGATTGCTAAAATTACATCTTCTGGTTTCATAATATCTTTTAATTGCATATAAAATATATTATCATAACCTATATCATTTGCAACAGCAGTAACCACAGGAGAGTTATCTCCTAAACTAACAATATCTAAACTAATAATATCTCGTCTTTTTAGACCAACACCTAAGTCATTTGCCATATGAGATACAGTTGCAGAACTTCCTCCATTACCGATAACATAGAAACGAGACTTATTTGTTACGCATGTATCTATTTGTTCAACTATTTGTTCAACAATACTTGCATCCACTTTATCAAGTAAATCTTTTAAGCTTTCAATATAACTTCTTGTAAATTCTTTAACATTCATTTAGTATCCTTTTTAAAAATTTAATCTCTTCATCATTTAAATCATAGTTTAATTTTTCTAAATTAATATCTACAAACTTTATAGATAAATAACCTATGATACCATAAAATATTTATTTTTTAGAAAAAATATTATATTTTACCCAAATACCACCCAATTATCCTGGCTTTTGAGGTTGAATAAAGAGAGGATTTATATTCAATCTCTCTACGGCATATAAAAAAGTGAGTAATTACAATGTGCTTGATTGATGTAACATGAGATGATAAGTAATATTAGGTCACCTACATCTCTTTGATTATATCCTTACGGATACTTTCTGCTTCACTTTTATTCATCACAATTAAACAAATCACGAGTATAAACTTTACCCATAACATCCATAATAGCATCAGATATTCTATTTGCCACTATTATATCACTAATATTTTTAAATTTGTTTAAATCCTTGATGACTTTAGAGTGAAAAAACTCATCTTCTTTAAAAGTTGGCTCATATATAACTACCTCTATCCCTTTGGCTTTTATTCGTTTCATAATACCTTGGATAGCACTAGACCTAAAGTTGTCTGAACCTTCTTTCATTACTAGTCTATAGATACCTACAACATTAGGATTTTTATCTGTAATGCTTTTTGCAATAAAATCTTTTCTAGTGCTATTGGAATCTACAATTGCACCTATGATATCAGAAGGGACATCTTTATAATTTGCTCTTAGCTGTTTTGTATCTTTGGGTAGGCAATATCCACCATAACCAAATGATGGATTATTGTAGTGGCTTCCTATACGAGGGTCAAGTCCTACGCCTTGGATAATCTCTTTTGAGCTTAGTCCATGAGTTTGAGCATAAGAGTCAAGTTCGTTAAAATAAGAGACTCTTAAGGCAAGATAAGTATTTGAAAAGAGCTTTACAGCCTCTGCTTCTGTTGAGTCTGTCAAGAGAATATCAATATTATCTTTTATAGCACCTTCTGCCAATAAGTTTGCAAATATTTGAGCTCTATCTGATTTTTCACCTACTATAATTCTACTTGGGTATAAGTTGTCATGAAGTGCCATTCCCTCTCTTAGGAACTCTGGAGAAAAGATAATATTAGTTGTATTAAATTTTTCGTTTATACTTTTGGTATAACCAACTGGCACTGTTGATTTTATAACCATTGTAGTATTTGGATTTATCTCTAAAACATCTTTTATAATCATCTCTACTAATGAAGTATTAAAATAGTTAGTTTCAGGGTCATAATCAGTAGGAGTAGAGATAATCACATAGTCTGCATCTTCATAAGCCTCTTTTTTATCTAAGGTAGCTTTGAAATTTAACTCTTTTGTTTTAAGGTATTCGCGTATCTCTTTGTCTTCTATTGGAGATATTTTATTGTTTAGCATATCCACTTTTTCAGGAATAATATCTAATGCTACTACTTCATTATGCTGTGCCAATAAAATACCATTTGAAATACCTACATATCCTGTTCCAGCTATTGCTATTTTCATTTTATTTTCTCCAAATACCACTCATAAACCATCCTAATCTCCTCTTCCAACTCAACCTTATGCTTCCACCCCAAATCATGTAGTTTACTAGGGTTAGTTAGCTTAAGGCTACCAAAACAAAATAAACCACAAACTCTATCATCCTAAATAAGGCACATTAACCGACCATTTTTTCAAACCAATAAGCCGAACTATTTTTTTTTCAACCTCTTCCATCTCTATTTTACTAAGCGTTACACCAGTACAATAAACTTTATCAACAAGTGTAACAATAGGAGA
>Ga0193956_1000754_pt1 | contig 13925 bp, 16 predicted proteins | sample BB_7_MG_FD_140358 | JGI IMG/M metagenome (GOLD analysis project Ga0193956, IMG submission 140358) | Microbial mat bacterial communities from the Broadkill River, Lewes, Delaware, United States - BB_7_MG | ecosystem: Environmental > Aquatic > Freshwater > River > Microbial mats | place: USA...
TCATTTGCTGCCTGTGCTAAAACCAATGACGGCGGAAGTACATCAACCCTTTTAAGTAATTTTTGCCATGATTCTTCATCGTCAATAGTAAAGTTTTTTACTCGGTATTGAATAGCTAAATCCACAAGCTTGCGTTCATCCCACCAACTAATATTCCCTTTATTTTTATGCCAAGATAGTAGTTGTTTTCGTGTATTTTCTATTGATTGATTGTTTTCATCAATCAGCGGAGCAAAATAACTGAAAAAAGCCATTTTCCTTGCTTTTCCTGCATCAAAACCTGAAAAGTTTGGCGTACTTGGTTGAGTAGGAAAACGTAAAATAATGCCAACAATAATACCGAAAATAATGACGACAACGAACAGAATGCGTAAAGACTTGCTTTGAAATTGTGTTTTCATCGTTATCCCCTCGCAACCTAATCATTAACCTAATCTTGTCTTAGTTATTATAGCTAATAGCTGAGTTTTTCATTAACGTCGTGTGTTTGCATTAAATTTATTTTCGGGCCTTTTGTTTTTAGGTACATAATTCAAAATAGAAAGAGGTACCACTTTTTTAACATCAAAACCATCAAACTCTTTTCGCTCAATAATATACCCCAAACGACTTTCAATAGCGCATAAGTTTCTAAAATTGTCTTTAGAAACAAAAGACACAGCTTCTCCCGTCGCGCCCGCACGGCCTGTTCGGCCAATTCTGTGAATATAATCATCAACCTGATCGGGCAAGTCATAATTGACTACACGCTCAAGCGCACCAATATCAAGCCCGCGAGCTGCAATACCTGTTGCCACTAAAAAGTTGATCTTTCCCGACTTGAAATCCTTCAATATTTGTTCACGATTTGCTTGTGTTCTACCACTATGAATAGCTTCTGCTTTTATGTTACGTTTTTCAAGCTGACTCACCAGTTTAGCCGCACCATGTTTGGTTTCAATAAAAATCAACGCACGTTGCCATTGTAACGTTTTAATCAAATGACTTAACAATGCCGATTTATTCCCTTTATCTACGGTCACCAGCCATTGTTCTATTTTAGGTGCTGAATCAACATGTTGTGCAAGTGATATTTCTACAGGGTTGTTAATTGTTCTTTTTGCTAATGCTCGTACATCATCTGAAATAGTAGCAGAGAATAATAAATTTTGACGAACCTGCGGCAAACGCTCAATAATTTTATTAATATCATCAATAAACCCCATATCAAGCATTCTGTCAGCTTCATCTAGTACTAACATTTCAAGTTCATCAAAATGTAACGCACGCTGATGAGCCATGTCTAAAAGCCTACCTGGGGTGGCAACAAGTATATCAATACCCCATATTAAACGTTGCTTTTGCGGTGCAGTATCTACACCACCATACATTGCCATTGAGGTAAGAGATAAATTTTTACCGTATTGAGTAATGCTGGCCTCAACCTGCACAGCTAACTCACGCGTAGGTACTAGAATAAGGGCACGTATACGCTTACCTCGCAGTTTTCTACCTACGTTTTTTTCAGCACTTTTTTCTTCAGTGCTTAGTTGTGCTAAAAGTGGTAAAACAAAGCTCGCCGTTTTGCCTGTACCCGTTTGCGCGGCAGCAATTAAATCTTTTCCTGATAACACCACAGGCATTGCTTTTTTTTGAATTTCTGTCGGTTTATCGTATCCTAAATCAGTTACGGCTTTTAGAATGGGCTGAGGTAACCCAAGGGTTGAAAATGACATGTAAATCTCAGATAAATAAATGCTTAATAGAAAGCGACCGTCAAAATACAGCCGCATACACAGTCCAGCCACCTACAAGAATTACAGGCTATTGTTGTGACTGAATTTTTAAACCTTTTAAAAAAGTAGAAAGCACGTCGTCACTACAATCACGGTAATGTTTATGATTCACATTTCTAAAAAAAGCACTGAGTTCATATTTTCCTAGGCTTAAACCAGCCAACTCAAGAATAGCAATAACATCATCAGCCTTTAACGCAAAGGCTATTTTTAATTTATTGAAAATAGTATTATTACTAAGCTGTTGTTCTGCTTGACGTTGAGGGCCATCTTTTTGCCCTCTTTTTTCAATAATTAAACCGTTCAAAAAACTGGCTAGTTGAACATCAGCTAATACCTGATACTCAACATCATCTTTTTCTTTAAAAAAAACAGTTAACTGCGCTACAGTAATTTCGCATTGCCCTAATGAAAACACACGCAGTATGTTTTCATTATTAAAGTTTAAAATCGTGCTAATACGACGAAGAAGGTCATTATTTATCATTAAATTGCCTAGTTTGGTATAAGATATGGGATGGTGAGAGTGCTTATAGTATAACGGCTATCAGCCTATAAGCGCTATCACATTCACAAAACAAGCAATTTTAATGTTAATAAACGCTAATTATGCTTTTTCTAACGCTTGTTCAATATCAGCAATAATATCGTCTATATGTTCAATACCCACTGAAATTCTCACTAAGTCTTCAGAAACACCCGCAGACTTAAGCTCTTCTGGGTTTAGTTGTCTGTGTGTTGTTGACGCTGGATGACAAGCAAGTGATTTAGCATCGCCTATATTTACTAAACGTAATATCATTTCTAAAGCATCAATAAATCGTCCGCCCGCTTCACTACCGCCTTTGATACCAAAACTTAAAATACCAGAAGCTTGACCGTTGGTCATTTTTTGACAAAGGGCATTATAAGGGCTGTCAGGCAACGCCGCATAATTAACCCAGCTGACTTTTTCATGGGCTTTAAGATATTTAGCAACTTTTAATGCGTTTTCACAATGACGCTCCATGCGTAAGCATAAGGTTTCTAACCCTTGCATGATTAAAAATGAACTGTGTGGTGATAATGCAGCACCTGTATTGCGAAGTGGTACAACACGACAGCGACCAATGTAGGCAGCAGCCCCGAGAGCTTCGGTATACACAACATCGTGATATGACGGATCAGGTTCATTTAGCATAGGAAATCTATTTTTGTTTGCTACCCAGTCAAATTTTCCTGAATCAACAATGATGCCGCCAATAGTTGTACCATGGCCGCCAATATACTTAGTTAGCGAGTGCACAACAATATCTGCACCGTGCTCAAAAGGACGACATAAAGCAGGACTCGCCACAGTATTATCAACAATTAAAGGTACGCCATGTTTATGCGCTATTGTTGCTAATCCTGCTAAATCAATTATATTACCTGCGGGGTTCCCAATAGATTCACAAAACACTGCCTTGGTGTTCTCATCAATCAATTGATCAAATGATGCTAAATCATCACCCGAGGCAAATCTCACTTCGATACCTTGTCTTGGTAAGGTATGGGCAAATAAATTATACGTACCACCATAAAGCTGACTTGTGCTAATAATATTATCGCCTGCCGCCGTAATAGCCTGAATGGCGTAAGTAATAGCTGACATACCAGACGCTACAGCTAAACCAGCAATACCACCTTCCATTTCGGATACTCGTTGTTCTAACACATCCGTTGTTGGGTTCATTATGCGTGTATAAATATTGCCTGGAACTTTTAAATCGAATAAATCTGCACCATGCTGTGTGTTATCAAAGGTATAAGAAGTCGTTTGATAAATAGGCGTTGTTGCTGCCTTTGTAGTGGCTTCTGAGTCGTATCCGTGGTGCAGTGCTAGAGAGGCTAATTTCATAAAAGTTCCTAATTGAGGTTAAGTTAAGTAGCTGCCATTAACTTAACCTAATGGCTAAGTATTTTAAATAAAAATATCATCACTATTCACTATAAATTATACCAATGGCGCTTATTAACTAAAGTTTCATCCTCCCCAAATAACCCTGTTGTCACCATCTATCCATAAAGGATACTTAGTCATTACTTTTGAAAACATAGGGCTTTGTAAATAATTATTCAGCCATTGGCGAAGGTTTGGGTAAGGTGCTTGTAAATACCACTGACGTTCAACCCTAGCAAATTGTCGAATAAATGGTAATAAGGCGAGATCTACCAAACTTTCTTTATTTGATATGATATAAGCATGTTGTTTTAACTGTTTTTCAATAGTTTGAATGTGGACTTCACAAGCTTGCCTATATTCAAGCAAATTATCTTCATGATAACGTTTAGCACATTTATATTTTTCTAAATCGATTTTAAATTCATGATCAAAAGTAGCAATACTACTCAACATATTTTGCAACGACTCACCGTTAGACATTGAGCTTTGACCTAAAAGGTTATCGGGATCATTTATCTGCAATGCCCAAAGCATAATGTCTAAACTTTCATCAATAACGTTGAACGTTTTATCGTTATTCTCGAACACTAAAATAGGTACAGTGCCTTTGGGAGATGCATTGAGCATGGCTTGTGGCTTATCACTTAACACAATATCGCGTAGTTCAACCTGTTGTTTCGATTTAAATATCGCTAACCGCGCACGCATGGCATAGGGGCAATTTCTAAGTGAATAAAGAATAGGGTATGTTGTGCTTATTTTGTTCAGCATGGCAAAAGTCTTTAAGGTAAATTAGGTGTGATTAACCGTAACTAGCTAAAAATTTATTCACATTCGCTTTGGTTGTTTTAGATAATTGTTGAACAAGTGAAAATGGCACATTAACAATGTGTGTTCGCTCCACAATATCGTCAAGCATAGTTAACCAAAGCTTTGTTGTCATTTCAGAGTCGTATAACGCTCTATGATAACTACCATTTGAAGTAATTCCTTTATAGCTAACCAATGTTCCTAGTTTGTGGTTAGGTGCTGTTTGATATAACCGACGGGACAGCAATAAAGAACAGGCAAATTGCCCCTGATAACCTCTAGAAATACGTTTTAATTCGCTATCTAAAAAGCGTTTATCAAATGACGCGTTATGCGCAACAAGATTTTGCCCTTGAATAAAATCAGCAAAGCGCTCCATCACTTCATCACATGGCGCTGCTTTACTTAACATACGATTAGTTATACCCGTATAATCTTCGATAAAATAACTAATGCGCTTACCTGGGTTCATTAATTCTTGAAAACGCTCAGTTACCACACCGTTAACAAGTTTTACAGCCCCAATTTCAATGGCTCTATCACCGTTATCAGGTGAAAGCCCTGTTGTTTCAAAATCAAGTACTATCAATGTATTAGCATTCATACAGATAGACTAACGAGTAGAGTTAACAAGCTGATGACAAATACCAATAACCGTTTCAGCCTGTTCTTTTGATAGTTTACTCATACAAAAAGCCTGTTCAGTAATTTTTGTACTCTGCTGTGATAACAATCTACCTGCATTCGTTAATGCAATATTTTTTTGTCGTTCATTACCCTCTAGCATTTGACGTTCAATTAATTCTTTTTGCTCTAAACGCTTTAATAACGGGGTCATAGTTGCCTTACTAAGCCTAGCATTTTTTGCCAACTCACTAATCGAAATATTATCTTTTTCCCACAACGCCATCAGTACGATAAATTGTGTATAAGTTAACCCCAACGGCTCTAATAACGGTCGATAAATACTGGTTAGGTGATTAGACGCTGAATACAAAGCGAAACATAGTTGTTCATTTAATTGGGCTACAGACAAAAAAATCTCCTACTTCAAAATAGATTAACTTAAAAACTTTATCAATTTTGCCTGTATATTATTTAATTAACAACTATTTGTTAGCAAAAGATTCGTACACAAACAGTTTGCTAACAAATAAAATTATACTTATACTAATCAATCCAACAACAATTCAAGAGTAACAAAAATGATAAATTCAAAAATAATAACGTTAGCTTTGTTAGTGGTAACAACACCTTTAGTGTTTGCCAATAATATTGAAACAGCAAGTGATGGTGTTAACACCTTTGAAGAGCTCTTTGGTGTTACAGAAGGTAAACGTCGTAATCACACTAAAGGCTTTTGTTTTTCCGCAACATTAAAGCCAAAAGACAAAAAAATTCAACAATATAGTAACAGTAGTATGTTTACAAAAACCTCGGAAGTGATTGGTCGACTATCTCATAAAGGCGGAAAATACTTGGCCGCCGACAATAAGCCAGGAGAATATGGTATGGGTTTGTCGATCACTACAGCTAGTAATGAAAATCACATAATGTCGATGAACACTTTAGATTTTTTCCCCGTTGCAACACCCGAAGCATTCGCAGAATTAATGCATGCGAAAGTTGCTGGCTCAAATGCAGTAAAAGCATTTAAGCAAAAAAATAAAGATTTACAGCGCTTCAAAGCCCATGAAGCAACAAAAACAAAAACGCTTAAACCATATGAGGCAAACACATTTAATAGTGTAAACAGCTTTTATTTAGTTAATAATGAAGCAAAAAAAACAGCAGTTCGCTGGTCTTTTGTTCCCCAACTACAGCAAACATTAGTGGTAACGCCCGAGCAGGATTTTTTCTTTAAAAACTTACAACAAAATTTAACCAAAAATACTGTTGCATGGGATATGATTATTACTTTGGCTAATCCAGAAGATGATGTTAACAATGCTGCTATTGCGTGGCACGGTGAGCATCAAAAAATAATCGCTGCTGAACTAACAATCAAAGCAATACAAAGAGAAGAAGCAGGAAAGTGTGACCTAATTAATTTTGATCCCTTAGTTTTATCTACGGGGTTTGCGCCATCTGCTGACCCATTACTACAAGCACGACGTAATGCTTACGCAGTATCTTTTGATAGACGTTTATCTGAAAAGAATTTAATCAAATAGCAGTTATACAAAGTATATATTTAAATTTTCTTAGCAATATAGTTATCTATATTGCTCTCTACTTTTATATTTTCACTTAGCTCCAAGTCCAAATCATACCCCACTTTCGGTATATTGATAGGCATTTCGGATAAGGTTAGTTAACACAATATGGCAAGCTGTTGCTTCGATATTAATTATTGTATTTTTCAACATCAGCATTGATAAGCACTTTCAAAATGGCTATACTCGCTGATAATTGTTAATTAGAAACTGCGCTTGAAAGCCTAATTTATCATACAGAGGCTTACCTGCATGTGATGCTTGTAATACAATATGTGTACCTTTCCATTCTGCACAATTTACAATAATTTCAGACATCAATAAACGTGAAAAACCTTTACCTTGTACTTCAGGTTTGACGCCTACCTGATGTACACCAATAATACTTCCTGTTTTATACATAAGTGCAGTGGCAATAGCCTCGTCATTATCATAAGCTAATAAAAGGCGAATATCAGAATCATTCATTAAACTTTCTATCACTGATTGATCTATAACATATCCAAATGCTTTAGACGCAATATCTACCCACGCCATTAATTCTTGTGTTTTAGTTACCAATTTAACAGTAAAACCCTTACGCAATTTTATTTTATCTTTTATCGTGAAAAGCACCGCAGGCGATATAGCTAGGTACATTGCAGTTTGACTGAACAAACATTGCCAGCCCTTTTTAACTAATTCTACTTCTAAACTCGATTGTTTCGTTAAAAACAGCTGTGAACTTAAATTACTGTTCTCATTTTCTTCAATGTCTGCGTTTTCAGGTTCAGACCACATTGGTACGATAGCGGTTGTATCAAGATGTTTTAACTGTAAATAATTTTGGACCGATGCTGGAAGATCAAACCAACAACGATAAGGCCAAGAAGTGTTTTTAATCAATTGCGTATTTTTATCAATAATTTGAACGCCATATTTTTTCCATAAACGAGTAAGATTATCTATATTCGCCTGATTAATATCCATATTCTGTCTCCCAATTAATTAATATAACACCAATAATTAACAAAGTTGCGCCAGCTGATTTTATAGCGCCAATTTGTTTTATAGGTAAATCAAACCAGCCAAAATGACTAGCAACAATTGCCATTAACAACTGCCCAGTTAACGCATAAGACATCATATTTCCTACGCCCATTTTAGGAATTAAATAATAGAACATACTAATACCTAGAGCACTTAACACGCCACTAAACCATAAAAACACAGGCACAGATTTTATTTCTACTAGTTCGGGATACTGCTTAGTAAATACCAGCATCACTACTACTGTAAAAAACAAACTTGTGAAAAAAGCAATACTTGTTGCTACCATTGAACTGTTTAATAATACTCCTAAACGAGCATTCATTGCTGCTTGTACAGCAATTGCGGCACCTGCTACCAAGGCCATACAAGAAAATAGGAACATGTTACATCTCCACGACTATTTCATTGTAATCAAACCTAACTTTAGGCGACTCTGCTTGAGCATCACTTTCATGACGGTAGCCTATAGGGCATATTGCGGTTGCTGTTAATTTCTTTGATGTTAAATCTAAAATGGCATCATATCCCGCACTATCAAAACCTGTCATTGGGCAAGTATCTATTTGCATTGCTGCAGCACAAGTTAACAAATTACCCAAGGCAATATAGGCTTGCTGATGTGCCCATTCTTGTTTTTCTTCGGGTGTTTTTACACTTAATGCTGATTTCATAAAATCAGAAAAGTTACTAAGGCCCTCAACACTACCATGAGTAATTTGTGCATGTTTATTAATATAACAATCAACTGTATCATTACCCACATTAGTATGTGCTGCCAAAACAATTAGATGTGAACTTTCAGCTACTTTATTCTGCCCGTAAGAAAAAGGCAGTAACTGCGTTCTAATATCTGCTGACTCAACCACAATAATTTTATAAGGCTGAAGTCCATAAGATCAGGCACTTAAACGTGTTGCATCAAGTAATGTCCTTAAGGCTGATTTGGTCACCTTTTTATCTGAAAATTTCTTAACCGAATAACGCCATTGTAGCGCTTCTAAAATATTCATTATTAATCCTCTATTTTTCGGGAAAATCACAAACCTTAAACAAATACAAACTTATCTAAGTTAAGCGTATACATTGGTTTGTGATAAGATAAAACGGATAATAAAGGACTAATTCTTTAAGTGCATTTACATAGGTTGATAAATGAACTTTATTTATAGAACACTTTGTATAGGTTGGGTCAATAAGCTTTTTCTAATACGGCTTAATTGCGTTGGTGTAATAGCAAGATGTGAAGCAATATGATATTGCGGTAAACGATCAACCAAAACAGGATACATAGCCACAAAACGTAAATAACGTGCTGTAGCATCAGTTTGCACTATTTCTATTTCACGAGCCTCTTTTTCCAGCAGCCAGTTTTTCTCCAAATAATAAATTTGAAATAGCATAATTTCTTTGTTCTTATGCATGAGTGCGCGATATGCTATAAAATCAATTTCAATAATAAGAGAATCTTCCAATAACTCACAAGCAAGTTTCGATGGTGTTGACGTTAACAAAGCTGCCATTGCCCCAGGAAACATACCTTCATCAAAAAATATTTTGTTGTATTCATTACCCTTTTCATCACACGTAAAACAACGTACTAACCCTTTAAAAACATAAGCATATGAATTAGGAACATCGCCGATACTATAAAGTACATGTTGTTTTTTTAGTGATTTAAATTTACAAATCTGCTGAAATTCATACCAAGTATTGTCACTTATAGGGTAATAAAAAGACAAAGACTCTCTTAAAGCAATGAAAGCATTATATTTATCTGACATGATTAAAGTATAACTCGAAGCTTAAACCTAAAGAATATATGAATCATAACCACTAGCCTATTTAAAATACAGAGGGGATGGTTGAAATATCTATGTATACCTATGGCTAATACCAATTTCATTAAGTTTGTGATCTTGTTGTGCGAAGGAAAAATAAACCAGAGCAACGCCGCCATGGAGTATTTTAACCAGCACAAGTGGGCAATAATTTAGTGAAATTAATTAATGGTATGGATCCTCTCCACTTTATTCCTATCGCTTAACTTAACTCCTGAACTCAACAGACTGGTGTGCCACCACCATGGTCTTTCGTTTAATATAACTATCATGATCTAGTCGGTAGTTGTTCGCTCACCAATTTCACTATCTAAGATCCGTTGTACCTATGCTTGATTATACTCACTGTTCTGTATTTTATTTTTAAATCACTGCTTGAGTTACTTGTATGTTGATGGGTACAAATACTGTCTTATTTATTAAGCTGTTAGTTGGAAACTAAATTTTTCAAATTCGTTCCCATTTATAATAATTGAAAGTTGGTGAAGTCCTGTATAAAACTTTCTTGTAGATATTATCTTAAATGATTGCTTGCGGATTATATGATTAGTTGAATTTTTGACGTATTCTTTTTCGCTTATTTTAAATGTTCTTTTTGATAACGATCCATTCGATTTTTGATAATAAAGTCCGTATTCTGTTCTGATCTTTATATTCTCGCTTCCTAAGTTAACCAGTTTAAAAGAAAACTCCAAAGCTTCACCTATTTTTACTGAAGGTGTGTTGATACTAAACTCATCAATTCTAATATTTTCAATTGTACCAAAACCAAACATTTTCATTGCGTCTGAATACCCTTTCTTTAGAAGTGTTCTACAACCATGTTTGATTAATTTATCGGTATTTAAAGAAAGCCCTTGCCATTTTTTTACTATATTTATCACGGTTAGTGGATTGTCTTTGGCTATATCATTCAAGTTATTGGCAACACTCTTTCGAACAAAATCAGATCCATCATTTTTCAACTTTTCCAAAATTGGAATAATCATTTGAGGGTTTTTTTTCAATTTCGGTAGATCCATCGCCCAAGGTAACCTTGGTCTACAACCCTCTGAAGAAAATCGTCTAACAGTAAAATGATCATGATTTGACCAAAGTAACATTTGCGCCATCATTTTTTCAGGATAGAGAATGATAAATGGGCGAACAGCAAATTCACAACTGGTGAATTGTGTGATTTTTTCTATAGCATCAATTGAGGTTTCATAATCATCTAAACCATACTGTTCAATATAATCAGCAAGAAACATGTACCTTAACGATAAGCCACTTTGTTTAAGTTTTAGCTGTTCTATTAATTGCAGTATTACCTCAATAGCTTGCTTATAATCATCAGGTAAATGAATTTTCAATATGGTGGACAAGTGCCTCATTCGCTGTTTCAGCTTCCTGTCTAGCCATTGAACGTCAAATACTTGTGCTAAAAAAGTATTTTCATCAAAATTTGGAATAGTTTTATGCAAACCTTTTGTTAATTCATCAAAAAAGGCGGTGTTATAGATGTTTTTAAATAATTCAGCCATAGTTATTATTATTCTTTTAACCTTAATATAGATTTTAATTGTTCATCGTTGAGTAACTCATCTAAAATATTTATTGAAGATTTTTCAAATGGATGTTCTTGAAATAATTTTGTATGATATGTCTCTTTAAGATTATCTAAATCATCAGACTTTTGAACTAAGTTATCCTGTATTTTAGTTATGAAATTGCTATTAAATTCTAATTTATCTGGATTTACATATCCTACTTTAATAAAACCTTTGGTTTTTTTGCTACATGAGCAGGGATTACTTTTGTTTACTAAGCTGCATTTATTATTCATGAAGTTGAATAATTCTTTTCTAGCACGAGATAATTTTTTCCGATAATTTTCTAAGCTAACATTGAATATTTCACTGCCTATTTTGTGATTTATATTAAAAATGTCTCCTAAAACATAAATTAATCGCTGTTCTCGGTCTAAACACATTAACATGCCTGACATACAACTAATTTTTGCTTCTTCTACTGCCTCCATTAAAATGCTTTTTTCTTCAGCATTTAATTCTTGAGTAGCAATACTGTCCAAATTGTCACTATAACCATCAAAGCCTTTTGATATTGCGAGTTCAATGCCTTTCTTTTTCATATCTAGCATATGATTAACTGTTATTCTGTATAGCCAAGTGGTAAATGTGCTTTTATGATTAAACTTTTTTAAACTAACAATCGTTTTTATCCAAATTTCCTGATTAACATCTTCTGCATCTTGGTGGCTATATAGCATTTTAAGACAGATATTAAAGGTAAATGAATAATGTTTGTCTATTAAATTGCGTAAGGCAGCCTTGTCTCCAGACAAGGCTGATTGTATCAATTGGGAGTCACTTATCTTAAGATTCATAAGTTATGCAATTAAATACCAGAAGCCTAAATCCATTGTTTCAGGATCACACATACTCATCATTTTCATTCCTGATTCGTTATTCAAATAGCCATAACAAATTTCTTTAGTACCCCCAAGGGTTTTTCCAAACGTAATTTCTGAATAAGTTTCATTATCTATTTTACCAATAAAATGCGATAAGGTATTTTCAAAAGTGTTTAGGTGAGTATTTTCAATTTGTTCAGAAACTGAAAGTAAATTGGCCTCAAAAAAGTCACTATTATCCTTTGGCGAAAATGTGCCGTGTTCAAAACAAGAAAAATTTTCAGGTATTTTAAAATTGTCTTTTAAGATCTTGTGATAATGAATTTTTACTGTTTGTGGTTTTATTGATTTCATAAATTCTTTGGCTGTATCACTACTGCTAAAACCGTTCCCGATATTTGTTATGCTTTGCATGTCCTCGGCAAAAAGCAGATTAGCATATTCACTCTTCAAATTTCTTACTAGGCAATGAAATATTAAACCTGATTGATTTTTTAAATAATCACTTTCAAATTTCATCACTAAACTAATGAAATCCTCATCAGTAATATCATCGGCTTTCGTAAATGTTGTGAATTCCATAACTGTTGGTTTAACTTGGTTTAATCGTAGCATTGCCTTTCCTTGAGGTGTTAAAAATTATGTCTATACCAAGTTAGACGATGCTATTTGATAGGTGTGACAAAGTAATCGAAAAGATATTAAAGTGTAGGATTTATTATTTCGTATTTAAGAGATAGACTGTAAGTATAATATCAGCTTGCAGGAGGCATTGCTCTCACCTGAGTGAATATATCCTAAACTGGCGAGTTAGCCACCATTACAGCCGTTCATCATCTAATTATTAATGTCCGCAGTGTGCCAAAAGTGGTCGTTCAGAGACAACACACCACTGGCAGCTTTGAGCTCAGGCTGTGTATCTTTGGGTAAAGGGGGGCGTTTAGGCTTTTCCTTAATCGTTACTGTGTGAACGTCTTCTCGTGCTTCAATATCATCAAGCCTTACTTCAGCTTCATTAAATTAACGTATTAATATCTCAGTTAAATACTCCCAAGTTAAACCACAAAAAAACGGGTTATACGAATCAATATCATTTGCATTTACTATGTGTTATATTGCGCTCAAAAATAACTCCAAAACATAAATACATATAATATTCTAGGAAGCATCATGATGAAACGTATAACGGGTATTTGGTATTTATATGAATTTAGTTTCCGCTTAGTTGGTGCTACTTTAGAACCGCGAGAGGGGCAGTAATAGAAAGAGTCATTGATAATTCAAAATTACACCTAAGCTCAAAAGATTTCAATGAGATTGTTCAGCTAGCTCAATTAACTCATAAAGATTGGGAAATAACTTCTATTTTCATTCCTCAAACCAGTGATAAGCCAATACAAATGCGAGGAATTAAGGATAATCCACTACTAAGGGAACGAGCCTATAGGGTATATATTGATCCTATAACAAAAGAAGTTATCGATATTTTTACACCAGATTCTATCGGCACCAATGCTTATTTAAATGAATATATAGATCCATTACACTTTGGCTTTTTTGCTGGCTTATGGTCAAAATTAATTTGGTTCTTTTTTGGTTTAGCACTTACTGGGTTATCTGTTACAGGAGTTATAATGAGCTGGAAACGCACAAAGAGTAAAGCTTTAACGCAAACACAAATAGTAACATTGCCACTATTAATTTTAACGGTTATTGCATTTTTATTTTGGCTACAACGTTACATTTAAATGGATAATTAACAAAGTTCCATAGTGCCGTTTACTAAGACAAATGAAACAAAAAAGCCCTAACTCTTTCGAATCAGGGCTTTCATATATGGTACCGGAAGACGGACTTGAACCGTCACGCCCGAAGGCAACGGATTTTGAATCCGTCGTGTCTACCAATTCCACCACA
>Ga0193956_1000755_pt1 | contig 13907 bp, 15 predicted proteins | sample BB_7_MG_FD_140358 | JGI IMG/M metagenome (GOLD analysis project Ga0193956, IMG submission 140358) | Microbial mat bacterial communities from the Broadkill River, Lewes, Delaware, United States - BB_7_MG | ecosystem: Environmental > Aquatic > Freshwater > River > Microbial mats | place: USA...
AGAGTTTCCAGAGTATGTCTGCTCAGTTGGGCTTTTACAATCTAGAAAAGGATTTTCATAACTGTGCTCTTTAAAAATTTGTTCTAAATCATGCAATGGAGCTTGAAGTAAAGGTAACCAAAGCTTAAGTGACAGTTGTAAAGATTGTTTTTGTTTATGGTGTAAATTCATATTGTTATACATACATAAAGTTTACCCAAACAAAGATCAGTTTGGGTTAGCTTTATTGTATATAAAATACTCATTTTAGTATTTTAATCTAACTATTCCGTTGGGTTTTGAAATTTTCATTTGACAAGAAAGACGAGAGTTTGGAGTGCAAGTTCCTGAACAAATCTCTTTTAAAACTTTTACCTCTTTATCGGTTTTATCAGATAAAAATTCCATTCCTTGAACAACTTCAACAACACATGTTCCACATTCTCCATCTCTGCATCCAAAAGGAAGAGCACTACCACTTGCTTCTACGATGTCTTGAATTGTTGCACCTTCTTTTACATTTATAGCTAAAAAGTCATTTACTATTTCTACTCTAGTTGTCATTTTATTCCTTTGTTATATTTTGTATGGTTTTATAAGAACATCGCCCTTGATTAGCATCATAGGAGCAATTCTTATTTTTGGACTTATAGTGTATTGTTGACACTGTTCAGCATCTTCTGCACTAATTGCACCAAGTTCTACGAGTAAATCTAACTCTTCATCTTCCATATAACTTGTAGGTTCTTCATCAGCTATATGCTCAACACTGACAAGACAACCCTTGTATTTTTCATCACTACAAGTACTTATAGGAACCCCTTTATCTTTTGCTAACCTAACAAGAGGTTCACCTATTTTTGCATCATAAATACCGTCTGTATTTTTATCAAAATGCATAAAAATCACTTTAGCCATTATTTCTCCTTTTAATTTGTTTTTTGTAACTGTCTATTTATTTTTTCTTCTTTGTTCTATTATTTTTGTAAAAAGTTCACCTTCAGTTGCTTCACTAAAATTTTCTTCTTCAAGCGCTTGTAATTCATGTTCTCTACACCCTATACAATCAACTTCCATATCTGTACCAAAAAAATGAACTTCATAAACACGAATAACTTGTAAAAAATCACCCATATCTTTGATATAACCAACAGAACCTTTTTTCATCATCAGCGTTCCAATTTTGCTATGAGGATATGTTCCGTCATTAACAACATCTTCAAGAAGTTCGACCTTTTGTCCTAGATGAAACTTTGGTTCATCTTCATCTCTCCCAGATCTATTAGCTGTTACTGAGTCATAAAGCTTGATATCAGCAACCACAACTATTGCCTCTACTTGGATTACAAGCTAAACAACCTGTTGCTTTTCCATCTTTAAACATATTCCAAACATCAGCCGCTCGTGGGGCATAGCCATTTTTAAAATTTCCATATACTTGAAGTAGTGAAAACTTTAAAAAATCAAGCAATTTGTCTTCTTGTTCTTTAAAATTATCCATCCCTTTTTTGATTAGCGTGCCATACTCCTTTAGGATATGAAACCTTTTTACACTAAGGAGTTTTTGGTCATATTCTAATCCAAAAAAATCAAAATAATCCTCAGCATCGCTAAGTTCATAAAATTCGTTCAATGATTTATTTGCTTGCATCTTTTCCCCTTTTTTAAAACTGCGATTTAAGAGTTTCTATCCAGTTTTCTATTCTTGTTTCTGTTTTATCTGATTCATTATGTTCGTCGATTGCTAATCCACAAAATTTTCCATCAATCTCAGCCAATGAAAACTCATAAGAGTAGTCATCTTTAGGGATAAAACCTATTGGTGTTGCACCTGCCTTTGTAAAAGTTTGATACATTTTCCCTAATGCACTACAAAATTGTTCTCCATGCTTTACACAATCACCTGCACCAAAAAAAGCAACTTTTTTTCCTGAAAAATCAACTCCATCAGAATCAATTTCAAAAAGCGGGTCAACCCACTCATGATGGACATCACCTTGACCCCAAGTAGAACTACCTAAAAACAAAACATCATATTCTAGTAGTTGTTCTACATCATCAAAGTCTTCTTCCATATTGATTACTTCATCAACTTCAAAAGCTTCAGCAAGAGCGTTAGCAACTTTTAAAGAAGTTCCTCCAGCAGTACCACAAAATATACCTACATTCATCCTATCTCTCCTTACTTCTTGTACTCATCATAAATTTTTATAGCGTTTGAGAGAAGTTTGTCACCTTCCTCTACTAGCTTTTCATATGTCCTAAAAGAAAATCTATGCGCGTCTTTAAAAAATTTGTTTGTGATTACAATTTTGTCAGCTATCACAACAGCTCTTCCAAAACCCTCATGACTCATTTCCATAACGACAGAACACATAATCCCAGTCTTTTTTTCAAATGCCAAAGCAATTGCTTGATATATGAGTCGTATATCTTGTGTTTGCATCTCATCTATATCAGCAATCACTGGGATATTTCTTAAATCTTCTTTTGTTTTAACATACTTTTCGCTTAGTATCTCTTCATCGCTTTTATTAACCCAAGTACCAAACTGGTCAAGTGCTCGTACTTGAGACGTGAGAGTCTGTATAAACAAGTTTTCCATTATGCAGCTCTTTTTTCTATAATTTTTTTGATAAAAGGAGGTGGGTTTCCGTTTAACATACCTACAATCTTGTCTAACTCAGTGTCAATACTTACTACTTCTTTATATTTAATAGGAAAAATTCCATTATTTATTATTTTTGCAGCTGCAGCTGCTCCAATATTTATAAAGTAGACAATATCCATACCTGTTAGCAATGAGATTGTATTGTCCGTGTCTTTCTCTTCAATTTTTATGATTTCACAAAATTCGTATGCTTCGTTTGTAATTTCATATATATTAAACTGTTTAGCACTTCCAAAATGAGCATCAATGTTCTCATTGTCATTAGTAGCAAATGCAACTTTTATAGCACCTCTGTTTTGATTGTTTGTGGTTACCTTGATTGTTGAACTCATTTTAATCCTTTCGTTTTATATTTGTTATTCATAAAGTGTTCCTTAGAGATATCTAATGACTTTGATGTTTGAAATTTTCTAATATATTTGCAATTTCAAAAAGTAAATAGCAACTTCCTTCATATAATAAATCATTTTTAAGTTGGTACCCTAAACCCTCATAGTTGGGAAATCCTCTTAGCATGAGTGCTTTTTTATGTTTTTTTGTTAATCTCTCACCATGAAAGTTACTGATGAGTATGTCATTTGTTTCAAGAGCATTCTCTACATCTTCAAAATCACCTATTATGACTTTACATGTAAGAGAATCTAGGGCTTTGCTTTTTGTTGGACTAATGACAGTTTTGATATTTGCACCTGCTTCAGTTATACATGAAACAACTGAGAGTATTTGGTCCGGCTCTAGTGCGATTACAACATTGGCACCACCAATTGCAAAATGAGTATCTAAAAGTGCATCTTGTAATCTTTTTCTCCACCTTACGATTGAGGGGCTTGGTTTATCTAGGTGTTTAAACTCCATAAGTGCTTTATAAAATCTATCACTATTTTTTAAGCCACCAAGTGAGTCAAAGTGAAGATGGGTTAAGTTAGCATTTTTTTCAACCATCTTTTCCCCGCATTTTTCAACGGAGTTTCCTATACTTATGACTATGGCAGTATCACCTAAGTTTTCAATCTCCTCTATACTTATACCCCCACTACTCATTGCCCCTTGTTTTACACCCAAATGCCCATCAAGTGAGTCACTTAAATCAGGCAAAGCAAAAGGTTCATACCCAAATAGTGAGATTTGTTCTTTTATTTTTTCTACTTCAATTGGGCTTATATTTATGTTTGGAATTAAAAGAGCTTTTTTATGATCTATTTTTGTTGTTGGTGTAACGAGTTGGTCTATGATAGCTTCGATGGATTTTGCATAACCACTCTCTAAGCCACCTTCAAAATCAGGAGTATGCACATAAACCATTTTTTGCGTATCTTTTAAAAGATACGTTGCACCTTTGATATCATCACCTTTTGTTTCAGTCAAACCAGTGGTAAAAAGTCCAACTAAATCAGGTTTTACTTTTTTTGTTATATTTTTAATTGCCTCACTGATAGAGTAATCGCCACCATCCACAACAGCTGTTATGTCATTGACTGCTGTTGTTTGAACAGCAATAGGATCTTTAAAATGACGTGTAAAAAATACTTTTGAAAAACTTGCACAACCTTGTGCACCATGCATCAAAGGCATACAGTTTTTTATCCCTAAAAAAGCAATCATAGCTCCCATAGGTTGAGACAATTTTAACGGATTTATTTGAAGTGGTTTTGTCATAATATACCCTTTACATGTAATGATTTTTATGTATAGATATACATGAAGTGTTCCACTAAAATATTTTTATTATTCTATAAGGGTACTGATGTCAATTTTTAAAGATTTAGAAATTTTATATAAATGTTCTAAATTAAAATGCTTATTATATTTATTATTTTCACAATTTGAATAAAAAGCAACAGATTTTATACCTATATCAAGAGCCAAATCTAACTGAGTAATATATCTCATTTCTCTATGATATCTCACCCTTTGTGAAATTTTTTTATAAAATTTTTTAATTTCATTTTCTGTAGAGTTACTAAAGTCATGATTCATAATTTATCCTATAGAGTTAATTTGCTAAAACTTTATATTATTTCATATTTTTTTTATATATCCCATAGGATAAAAAATATTTAAATTTATCTTAAGTTATTTAGTGATAATATTCATATATTATATTATTTTACAAAAAGGATTTATTATGAATATATCTTCACGCATAATGTCTGTTGTTGTTATTTCTTTGCTGATATTAGGTTTATCTTTATCATATTTTTCTAAACTAAGTATGGAAAAAATGACAAAAAACTTTTTTGTTGAGTATGAAAAGAGTATATATACTGAAAAAAAAATATTATTAAAAGATGCTATTAGTATTGTGCATAGTATAGTAGAGTCCATATATGAAAACCAAAAAAAATTAGGAACATCAACTAATGTTATAAAAGATATTATCAAAGAGAAATTAAATAGCGTATCATTTTTAAAAGATGGCAGTGGTTATATTTTTATTTTAAATTATGATGGTTCTTTTCTTCTTCATCCTCAAGACAAAAAATCAGAAGGGAAAAATTTCATTAATGAAAAAGATGAAAATGGTAAATTGTATATCAAAGAGCTTATTGAAGTTGGTAAATCTGGTGGAGGCATTGTAGAATATATTTATCCTAAAGCAAAAGGAGAAAAACCTGAAAAAAAGTTTAGCTATGCATTAAGTTTTAAACCTTTTTCTTGGATTATAGGAACAGGGATGTATGTTGGTGATGTCCAAGAGAGTTCAAATCTTTTAAAAGAAGAGGCTAAAGTAAAAAAAGATAAAGAGATTATGAGTCTTTTACTGATTACTTTAGGAATTATGGTCATCATAACAGTTATAAGTATCTGGCTTATTCGTATTTATACAGTTATACCATTAAAAAATATGATAGAACATACAAAAGAACTTTCAAGTGGAGATGGAGATTTAACAACAAAACTTAAGATTATAGGAAAAGATGAAATAGCACAAGCAAGTACTGAGATAAATAGATTTATTGAAAAAGTCAGAATATTAATAGCTGATGCAAAAAGTTTATCAAGTGAAAATTCCTCTATATCTCATGAGCTATCAACAACATCTTTAAGTGTGGGTAAATTATTAGAAGATTCGACAAATGTAGTCAATAATACAACACAAAAAGCTTCTACTATTAGAGATGAAATGGAAAATAGTATAGAAGAAGCAAAAGTTTCAAAAAAAGAGATAGAAGATGCCAATGGATTTTTAAATCAAGCAAATCAAGCAATTTTAGATTTAACAAAAGATATAAAAATAAGTGCTGCAACAGAGATAGAGTTAGCACATAAAATTCAACAGCTTAGTACAGATACTGAACAGGTGAAAGATGTACTTTTAGTTATAGGAGATATAGCAGATCAAACAAACCTATTGGCACTAAATGCTGCAATTGAAGCAGCAAGAGCAGGAGAACATGGACGAGGATTTGCTGTTGTAGCAGATGAAGTAAGAAAACTGGCTGAGCGTACTCAAAAAAGTTTGATAGAAATAAATGCAACAATTAATATAATAGTGCAATCCATTATGGATTCAAGTGAACAAATGACAACTAATAGCAAAAAAGTAGAAGAATTAAGTACAACAGCTGTACATGTAGAAAAAAAGATAAATGAACTTTCTATTGTAATGGAAAATGCAACAAATATGGCAGATAAAACAGTAATAAGCTATATAAAAACAGGGAATGATATAACAGGTATTATAGATGGTGTAGGCGAAATCAATGGATTATCAACTCAAAATGCAAGAAGTGTTGAAGAGATAGCAGGTGCAGCTGAACATATGAATAAAATGACGGAGACTTTAAACAATAAACTTTCTGAATTTAGGACATAATTTATGAAAAATGATTCAGTATTAAAATTGCATCATTATAAATTTACAAAAAAAGATGCCATAATTTTAAAAAAATTAAGACATCTTGCAGAAAATCATGTAGAAGAGTTTACTGAAGGATTTTATGAATTTATTTTTCAATTTGAACATACTAAAAGTTTTCTTAATAGTAATGAAGTTTTAAGAAAGCATAAAATAAAAACTAAAAATTGGTATTTAAACCTTTTTTGTGGGCAATATGATATAAGATATTTTAAAACATTATATAAAATTAGTGAAGAACATATAGAAATGCATTTACCGATTAATTATGTGATTGCTTCTTTAAGTTACCTTAGAAATTTTATGAGAGACATATTGATCAAAGAAAAACAATATAGTGATATAATTTCTTTTGATAAAATTGTAGATATAAATTTAGATATCCTAACAATTCGTACTAAAGAAAAAGAAGAAGAACATATACTGAAAGAAGTGTTTTTTTTAAGAAAATGTATAGAAGAAATGGCTATTGTGCCATATTTTCAACCAATTTACTCCACAAAGAATTTAACTCATGTAAAGTATGAAACTCTAATGCGTTTAGCAGATATTGACAATCAAAAAATATTTTCTGTATATCCCTATTTATCAATAGCAAAAAAAATAAAAATATACAAGCAGATGACAAAAATCATGGTTGAGAAAGTACTGTCTAAGTTTTATAATATTGACATAGAATTTAGTATAAATTTATGCTATGAGGACATTGAAGATATAAGTTTTTTTACTTATATGATAGAAAAAATTGCAAATTTTTCTTATCCAAAAAATATAATGTTTGAAATTGTTGAAACTGACTTTGTTAAAGATTTTTCTATTGTTGAAAATTTTACACATACTGTTAGAAAATTTGGATGTAAAATAGCTATAGATGATTTTGGTAGTGGTTTTTCAAGTATGGAAAATATTTTAAAACTTAAACCTAATTTTATTAAAATTGATGGTTCACTTATCAAAAATTTAGATACTTCTATTAAATCAAAAATCATTGTGAAAAGTATAGTAGATATGGCAAAGGGACTAGATGTTGAAACTATAGCTGAATATGTTCATTCTAAAGCGATCAAAGATATAGCTAGTGATTTAGGAATAGATTATTTACAAGGGTTTTATTTGGGAGAACCAAAGCCTTATTTATTATCATCTATATTACTTGAAAAGAAATCTATTTAAAATATAATATTTTGTGAAGATTTTTGTCATAATCTACTCTTTACATGTAAGGAATTTTTATAAATTTATAAATATGAAGTGTACTATGAAATAAGAAAGAAATGTAATAAGGAATATTTTTTGCTTTTTATTATGTATATACTATAAAAGGGGGGAGAATATGGAAACAAATGGAGCATATCAAAGTTACATTGCTGATACAAAAAACCTTAAAACGACTCAGGGGAGAATAGATTATCAAAAGCCATATGCAGAGGGATTTGAAGAAATTTATACAAATGCTATGGATGAAGATGTAAAACTCTCTACTGCTAAAAATTTTATAGAAAAATTATCTCAAAATGAGTTAAACACAATACAAAAATATAATGGCTTAGCTGAGGCAATTGATAGAAAAAGTTTGAGTGCAGAAGCAGCTTATAACCTTTTAGTTCATGATAATGAACAGTATGATTTTAATGGCGATGGAAGGATACAAGTTGGTGCTGCAGATATGATCCCTGCTGTTCCTGCGACTATGCCAAGCGATGTTCGTTCTGCATATATTGAGGCTCTTAATGCTTTAGATGGTGTTGATAGAATGATGGCTATGACACTTACTTTTGATATGGGGCGCATCACTGCAATGATAAACAATACTCCTTATGAGCCTCAAACTATAGATTATGATTATTTGAGTAAACAAGTCGAAGCAAGACTCAATCCACAAGGTGGTGCTTTCACTTCTGAATCTACGATGCGAGCTACTCGTACATTTTGGGAAGCATTTCAAAGTGCTTATAAAGGTGAAAAAAACATAAGCCAAGCTGAAGAGAGTGATCCTGCTGTAGAGAAATTTTTAGAAGATTTACGGACAAAAGGTGCAGTTGCTTTTTTAGCTGAGTTCAATATGGAAAAAATAGAAAAAAAAGTAGAAGAGTTTCGCCAAAAACTTATAAAAGAGATGGGTGATTCTCCACAGATGCTAGCAAAGATTGAAGATTTGGTAAGTCAATATAAAAAACAGCTTATGGAGGAGCTACAAGCTAGCTTAGATGAGAAAGAAGATGAGGCAATACACACTCCTCAAACTATGATAAAAATTTTACTAGATATGAAACCTGAGCAAAACAAACCACTAGAAAAACTCTTACATGTTAGCTCTTAAAAGGAAATGTCATGACAATCAACTCATACACTTCTACTATATCTTCAACTGCTAGTACTCAAAAAGTAGGGCAAACTGAAGCATATACGCAAATACAACCAACACAAAAGACAGATAAACTTACTCAAATGCAAGAGAAATATCAAGAAATTTATACTCCTATCCCTCAAACATATACAAAAGGGAGTGAAGAGCTACAACAGCAAAAAATTTATGAAGCCTATCCAAATTATATTCCACCTCAAAAGCTTTTTGCAGAGGCTTCGCGTATTTACACTGAGGAGTTTGGAGAAAAGAAAATTGAATTGGGTGACCCACCTTTAACTAAAGAGCAACAAGAAAAACAAGCAGCAGCTTTTAAAAAAGTCTTTGAACCTTTTGGTGGCTCAGAAGCATACAATGCGATGTACAAAGATGTTTTTGAAATTCAAAAGCAGTATCCAATCAACCAATGGGGAAAAGATGGTTTGAACAATGCGAGTGAATTGGCTCGTTTTTACAATGCAGGAGTCTATGAAGGGCTAGAATCAGGTAAAAGTTTGGAAGAAGCAAAACAAACAACAGGCGAAGCGATGTATGAATATATGGGAACTTCTAGCAATAAAATTATGCTTAAAGTTATGCCAAATCCAAAATTAGGAGTTGAGGGTTCAGACTTGTTTTATGATTATATTTATAATGAAAAAGAAGAGTATGATTATACGCGAAATATAGATTTACGAGAATTTGGTATCGATGGTGCATGGAGTGAAAATGACATTTATAAAAGCGATACTTCAATGATAAATGAGATATACAAAAAGTTAGAACAGTTTGATTTTATGCTCAACAATCCTGACTTGATAGAAAAAGCAAATGATAAACTCAAACCATTTTACCAAGAAAGAACACAAGGATATAAAAATATCATTCAAGGAAGAGAAGTCCCAAGTGCGAAACTCGCTTTGAGTATTTTTGAAAATTATAAAATTTATAACTCCATAGACATGCAAGTATAAAGACATAGCACAGTTTTCAACTTTTATAAAAATGTCATTTTGGTTTGTAAAATCATTTTGTCAAAATTTTACATATAGAGACTTTGATGGGTATATTTTATAAAATCGAATAAGGAGTAGTATGGTAGATATTTTGAGGCAAGGGTTTGTTTTTTGGTCTACTTGCAACTACATTTATTGTGACAGCAATGTTTTTAAAAACAAGAGAAAACATACTGCTTCTAAAGCTAGCAGCAGATAGCTCTTGTGCTTTTATTGATATTTTATAGGCTATTTAGAGATTATCATCTTTGAGTTTTTTATCATAGTTGCAGGAGCTATAAATATCTATAAAAAAAGTTAAAAAATATCTTTTTATTTCTCCCAGGGAGCCTTAGTTCCTACTACTTGAAAGACTGGATTGTTAACTGAGTTACAGACATCAATTGCTAAGTTTTCAAGTCCACCATAAGCCCCATAGCTTACTTTCTTTTCTTGGTTTACATCTACAAAAGCTATACGCTTCTTAATAGCAGTATAGAGGCTCCTTCCTCCCGCTAGCAAGATATCCACATTGTGTTCATCTATGAGATTTGCTTGCTCATTTGCAGGAACTTTCATGAGGATTGGCACATAAGTTTTGGCTATTTCTATATCTTCAAGTGTTGCTTTTCTGATACTTGTTGCAATTACTTCTATACCTATATCTTGTAAAGCTGAGGCTATAGACCAAGATTTGTTTCCTCCTGTATTGAGGATCGCTTTTTTATTTGCTAAGATTTTTCTATATGGTATGAGTCTTTCTTCTAGTTTTGCTTCTTCTTCAGCTATAATCACTTCTGCTCTTGCACTTAAATCTTTATCATTAAAAGCATTTACGATTGTTCTAATTGCATTGCTTGTATCTCGTTTACCATAAAAAGAGACTGAGACATGAGGGATACCATATCTCTCTTCCATTTTTCTACAAAGTGTTATAAGTGATTTTGCACATACTATGACATTTAGTTTTGCACGGTGCGCTGTTTGAATCTGTTCTAGTCTTCCATCTCCTGCTAGTGTTGCAACTATTTTTATCCCTATTTTTTCTAGGATTGGAGTATATTGCCACATGTCACCAGTAACATTGTACTCTCCAATAAGGTTGATTCCATACGGATGTATGGATTCAGGCTCTTTTGTGCCTATAAGTTGCTCTAAAACAGCTTCACCTCCAAGTCGTGAGCCTAAGTTTTTTGCTCCTACAAAACCAGGAGAGTGAACGACTACGATTGGCAATCCATGTTTTTCTTGGAGTTGTTTTGCAAGAGAGTCCATATCATCACCAATCATAGCTGTAACACAGGTTTCATAAACAAAGATTGCTTTTGGTTTTTTATGTTTGACTATATAGTCTATACTCTCTTGGAGTTTTTTATTGCCACCAAATATAACATCATTGGTACTTATGTCTGTACAGTATCCTAGTGGAGTATTGTCCTCGCCTTCATAGCTTGTTAGGGTAGCTCTTGTTTCCCATGAAGCTCCTTGACATGTTGCTGGAGAGTGGACTAGATGTACTACATCTGCGTAAGGGAAAAGTGCTATTTGGGCTCCTTCAAATGCACAGCCACCACTCGTTGCTCCAGGTTTTGGTTTATCACAACCACTTTTTTTCTCTTTGTTATGAACACAAGCTGATTCGTTTAAAAGTTCTCTTATCTGTTTTTTATTTACCATCATTTTAACTCCTTACATGTAAGAGTTTATTTACAAGAATTGTTCCATAGTTTTTGTAAATTATACTTTCTTTTAAGAGAATTTTACTATAATTTAGATTTAATTTTTAAGGAATATTTTATGAAAACTGCTTTATTTATGATTTTTATCGTATTAAATTTACTAGTTTTTATAGTTACGCAGTACAATATAAATCAACGAATAGATTCAGCTTTTCACACTCATCTCAACAATTTAAAAATACATTACAACCTATTTATGAAGGCACAAAAAGATAGTGCAGATATCATATATGATATGACACAAAAAGATAGAAGAGTTATAAATCTTCTTTCCCAAGCATCTTTTAGTAAAGATGAATTAAAAAGAGATGCAATCAGAGCACAACTTGCAAAAGAATTACAAGGAGAATATGAGTTTTTAAAAGAAAAAGGAGTATTGCAGTTTCACTTTGTTTTTCCTAATAATAAATCATTTTTAAGAATGCACAAGTTAAATAAATATGGAGATGATTTAAGCAATATACGCTTAGATTTTGTAAAAGCAAATAAAGAACACATTGTAGTAAGAGGCTTTGCACAAGGGAGAACATCTCATGCAATGAGAAATGTATATCCACTTTTTAGTGAAAAAAAAGAGTACATAGGAGCTATGGAGATTTCTTATCCTACGGAGCTTTTGCAAAAAGACTTAAATGAAGTTAGTAAAATACACTCTCATTTTTTAGTTAAAAAATCAGTCTTCGATTCAAAAGCTTGGTTAAGAGATGATTTGATACTTCGCTATCGCTCTAGTATGGAACATAAAGATTATCTTATGACATCTAGTCAATTACATGTTGATGAGGATATGCTTATAGAAGGTATAGCAAAATTACAAAAGAAGATATCAGAAAATATTTTTAAAGAAAAAGAATTTTCTCTACTTTTAAAAGATGAAATGAAAGTAAAAGTAGCCTCATTTCTTCCCATTGCTCAAAATGTTACTAAAAAGACTGTGGCATGGATAGTTTCATATGAAGATAATGCTTTTATTTCGACATCTTTAAGAGATATGTTGATTATTCGGGTAGTTGTATTTTTTATATTAGCGGTTTTAGTGTTTTTTGCATATAGATTAATTTCACAAAAGAAAATACTGAAAAATATTTTAGAATCTTATGATAAAAATGTTATGTCATCTAGAACAAATGCCGATGGTCTATATACGCATGTAAGTAAGGCATTTTGTAAAATAAGTGGATATACAAAAGATGAGCTTCTAGGAAAAGAGTCTATTGTTAAAAAGTTATTGTTAGAAGATAAATTTAAAAAAATGAAAGAGTCTCTTAGTAGTGGAACTGTTTGGAAATTAGAGATAAAAGATAAAAAGAAAAATGGGAATTTTTATTGGGTCTCTTTAGAAATAGAACCTATCTTAGAAGAAAATAAAATAGTAGGGTTTAGCTCTATTAGACAAGATATCACAGATAGAAAAGATGTTGAAAATATTCAAAAAGAGATTATTTTTACTATGGGTACCATTGGTGAGAGTAGATCAAAAGAGACTGCAAACCATGTAAAGAGAGTTGCTCTATACTCTAAGGTGCTAGCAAAATATTATGGTTTAAATCAAGCTGATATCGATATTTTAGAGCAAGCAAGTCCGATGCATGATATAGGAAAAGTTTCCATTCCTGATTCAATACTTAATAAACCTGGAAAATTGAATGAAGAAGAACGAAGTATAATTATAACGCACGCTGAAAAAGGCTATAATATGCTTAAAAGTTCCAATAGACAACTACTTCAAGCTGCAGCAATTGTAGCTTATGAGCACCATGAAAAATGGGATGGTACAGGATATCCAAGAGGGTTAAAAGAAGACGATATTCATATTTATAGTCGTATTACTGCACTTGCAGATGTATTTGATGCTCTTGGTTCAAAAAGATGTTATAAAGAAGCTTGGAAAGATGAAGATGTATTCGCTCTTTTAAAGCAAGAAAGAGCAAAGCATTTTGATCCAGAACTTGTAGATATATTTTTTGAACATATAGAGGAATTTTTGGCAATTCGTAAAACACTCCAAGACTAATCATGGAACATTATATGTATATAGTCCTATAGTTAAATAAATAGGAGATAACCATGATAGCTATACCATTAGATACGCAAAATTCAACAATAATTTCACAATTATATGGCAACGCCCCATTTTTTGCACTTTTAGATGTTAATTCTGGCTTTTGTAAAGTTGTGAAAAATGAGGAGTGTGGAAATGGACCTAAGATAGTTCCATTTTTAAAAGAGTTAGGTATAAGTAAAACGGTATTTATTCATATGGGTGAAAAGCTTTTTAATCTTTATAATGATGCAAATGTAGAAGTCTTTACATGTAAAG
>Ga0193956_1000757_pt1 | contig 13843 bp, 9 predicted proteins | sample BB_7_MG_FD_140358 | JGI IMG/M metagenome (GOLD analysis project Ga0193956, IMG submission 140358) | Microbial mat bacterial communities from the Broadkill River, Lewes, Delaware, United States - BB_7_MG | ecosystem: Environmental > Aquatic > Freshwater > River > Microbial mats | place: USA...
AATAGATGATTTAATTTAAATCATCTATAACTGGAATCAGAAGTTGATTGAACTTATTGATATCAAAAGATAATAAATCACTGTCTGTAGACAAAAACTTAAAAGTTCTTTTTTCAAACATATCTATTTTTAAAGGAAGTATCTGTAAACAGTTTTGCTCTTTATGTAATCTTTTTATAGGATTTGATTCTTCTGTCACTATAGTAATATTTTGAGTAAAAATCTTCGATAAGTTATTTAGATGGGCTATAATATTTTGTCTACTTTTATCACCAATTGGATCTATATTTAATATTTTTGGAGATATTTTTAGTTGACTAGAGATATCAAATAGTATTGGAGATATCTGTTCATAAAGTTTATCATCATTCAACAATAATAAAGAATTTTTAAGAGATGAGATATGCTCATACCCTAATTTAAATATTGGTAACTTCAATGAAATGATTTTTTTGATAGTCTCTTTATACTCAAAGATACTTTTTGTTAAGACAATCATCCCTATATCAAATTTTATCATATCTGCTTTTATCATATGATTTATACCAATATGGTGATAATCAATATCTATAGTAAGTTTTTCCGTATTTTCCAATAAGGCATAAATATCATTCATTAAATCAACTGTTGTAGGTCTTGTAATCTTCACAATTAAAGAGCTACTTTTCATCCTTTGATGTAATATTTTAACACTTTTTATAGCATTTACTACTTCATTTTTGCTTTGTATAAAAAGATCAAGATATAGGTATAAGTTTTTACCAAAAGGCATAGGAAACTGTGTACTTGTCTTTGACATTGCACTATAAACTTGAGTTAAAACATCTGGTTTACCAACAATTATAATTATATCATTTGGTTTCAAAATCAAAGATGGTTTTACACTAAATAACTCTTGGTCTCGATATAAAGCAACAATTTTCCAATCTTTTTGACCAATGCTTCCTATATATCTATATGCATAGGTACTTCCAAATGGAATTTTGATCTCCATTATTTCACCTTGTCTTAGCCCAATATTTTGAGCAAAAACGGGTATATTAGGAAGTTGTTCTACCAATCCGTTTGATAAAATATCATTACCTCTATAGTATTGTATATTTTTATCATGAAATTGAAGATCCCAATTATCATAAACTGTTATAAACAGCTCTTTATATTTCGATCTGATATTTTTAATAACTGATTCTGTTTCCTCTTTTGTATTTAACAAAACTAAAGCATCTTGATAGAGTGCATTATTAAGTACAAATTGTAGTTTAGAATAACTTGTTGGGTCAAACTTATACAAAGTAAAGTTTGAGGGTAAGTTTTCTAAAAGTATAGAGTCATCATTGTAAACAATATCATATTGATTGAAATTATTATTTAAGTCACACATTCTTTTCATTAGATGTTTGGCTATATGCCCATCTAATATTACTAGTACATTCTTCATAAAGTGCATTATATCTAATTTATGGTAAAATGCTAAAAAATAATTTGCAAATACAAGGATATTTATGGAACCAGAAGTAAGAAAGTTACCTAAAAAGACGATTATTTATATGACTGTAATTGCAATATTTGGAGTTTTATGGTTTTTTATGGTTTCGTATGGGCAAACAAATAAAGTAACTAAAATTCTTCATACATTAGGATATAAAAATATTGAGAATGTGAAAGTATACGCAAATCATGAGTTTTTAAGAGAAGATATCAATGTAAAAGGCTATAAATACACAATTAGCTTTACAAACTTAGACGCAAAAGAAAACTGTAAAGGTTTTGTTTTAAAAGATTTCAAAAAAAATGTTACTAAAGACTTAAATTGTGAGAAGTATTAAATAATATACTTACTCACTTAGAAATCTAAAATCCAAAATACTAGACAAATCAAAATAAATAATCAACTAAAGATATAGGAAAAATAATGAGTTTAAAAAAAGATATAAATTATTCAATATGGTGTGACTTTATAGAAAGAGATTTTTTAGAAAATGAATTTCAAGATATAATAAGCAACCAAACTATACATGGAGCCACTAGCAATCCTGCTATTTTCCAACAATCTATAACTTCATCAACAGCATATGAACAACAAATTAAAATGCTACAAGCAAATGAAACCAAAAAAATATACGAAAGCCTAGCAATTACTGATATTAAAAGAGCAGCTGAGTTACTTAAACCTCTATACGATGAAAATGCAAATGATGGGCTTATCTCATTTGAAGTAGATCCAAACTTATGTAATGATACGCAAGGAACAATAGATGAGGGGATACGACTACATACACAAATAGGTTTTGATAATGTTATGATAAAAATACCTGCAACACCAGAGGGCTATGAAGCGATGGAACATCTAACAGAACTTGGAATTAATGTAAATGCAACTTTAGTATTTTCTCCAGACCAAGCTATAAAAGCAACGCAAGCACTACACAATGGTATTAAAAAAAGTGGAAAAGATACAAAAGGTGTAGTTTCTATTTTTGTAAGTCGATTTGATAGAGCGCTAGATAACTTATTGAAAAACAAAGGGATGACTACTACTCAAACAGGTATTATCAATGCTACAAAATGTTATTATGAGATAGAAAAATTCCAAAATGCAAATATACGAACACTTTTTGCAAGTACGGGAGTTAAAGATGATTTCTTAAGTCCTAGTTTTTATGTAGATGAATTAATTTTCCCAAAAAGTATAAATACTGCGCCACTTGCTACGATAAAAAGTTGGCTAAAAGAGGGAAAAAAAGAAGCAACTACCCCTATTACAGTTGAAGAATGTGACAAATATTTTAAAAAATTAAAAAACAATAGAATAAATATCGACAGTGTATACAAAGAGTTACTACAAGATGGATTGAAATCATTTAAAGACTCTTTTGAAGAGTTACTCAACAAAATCAAACTCTAAAGTTTTAAATTTTTTATTTGAAAACTTAAAAAGATTCTCTTCAAATTATCATAATTATTTGGAACTATAAAAATTATAAAAGTAGTTTTTTAAATAATTGTGAAATAAATAGACAAATATTCATTATTTGTTATTATTCTTATCACATTATCTTAATATTTAAAAAATAGTTGTTTTTATTTTGTTAAGATTAATAACTATTATTATATAATCGCAACAACTTACATTATAAGGACAGTCATGAGTAATATATGGACACCAAGCAGTTGGAGAGATTTTCCAATCAAACAACAGCCTATTTATGAAGATATGAAAAAGGTTAAAAAGGTTGAAAAAGAATTATCTTCTTATCCCCCTTTGATTTTTGCAGAAGAAGCAAGAAGTTTAAAATCTCAACTTGCTAATGTTGCAAATGGAGATGCTTTTTTACTTCAAGGTGGAGATTGTGCAGAAAGCTTTAATGCTTTTGATGCAAACAATATTAAATCACTTTTCCAAGTTATGATGCAAATGGCTGTTGTTATGACTTTTAGTGGTGCAAAACCTGTTGTAAAAGTTGGAAGAATTGCTGGACAATTTGCAAAACCAAGAAGTAGTGATACTGAGATGATAGATGGTATTGAATATCCAAGCTATAGAGGTGATATTGTAAATGATGTTGCCGCAGATCAAAAACTAAGGATTCCAAATCCTAAAAAACTTTTAAAAGCTTATAATCAAAGTGCATCTACTTTGAATCTTCTTAGAGCTTTTGCAAGAGGTGGTATGGCTGATTTAAATAAGGTTCATAAGTGGAATTTAGATTATATGAGAGGGCACTCTTTAGGTACTAAATATGAAGAGTTAGCTTGTAAGATTAGTGATAGTTTAAAATTCATGGAAGCTTGTGGTGTTAATTCTCAAAACACTCCAAACCTAAGCCAAACAACTCTATTCACTTCACATGAAGCACTTTTACTTAACTATGAAGAAGCACTAACTAGACAAGATAGTTTAACTGGTGATTATTATGATTGTTCAGCACATATGTTATGGATCGGGGATAGAACTAGAGCTCTAGATGAGGCTCATGTTGAGTACTTTAGAGGTATCCAAAATCCTATTGGTTGTAAAGTTGGACCTACTATGAAAGAGGATGAACTAATTCAACTAATTGATAAATTAAACCCTCAAAATGAAGCAGGAAGATTAAATCTTATTGTAAGAATGGGAGCAAACAAAATTGCAGACCATTTTCCAAATCTTCTTAAAAAAGTTGAATCTGAAGGTAAAAATATCGTTTGGTCTTGTGATCCTATGCATGGAAATGTTGAAAAAGCACCAAATGGATATAAAACAAGAGATTTTGACAATATATTAAGTGAAGTAAAACAATTTTTCCAAATCCACAAAGCACAAGGTAGTGTAGCTGGTGGGATTCACTTAGAGATGACAGGACAAGATGTAACAGAGTGTACAGGTAGTAAGTCAAGTGCAATTAAAACAGATGACTTAACATCAAGATACCATACACAATGTGACCCAAGATTAAATGCTGACCAATCGTTAGAGTTAGCATTTATGATTGCTGATACACTAAAAGACGCAAGATAAAAGAGGATTAAGGATGATTGAGAAAGAAGGATCAATTTTGTCAGTTAGAAAAGATATTAAAGTTTTCGACTGTACAATTAGAGATGGTGGGTTAGTAAATAACTTTCAATTTACAGATGAGTTTGTAAAAGGTGTTTATGATACTTGTGTAAAAGCAGGTATTGACTATATGGAAATTGGTAAAAACAATTCACCTACTCTTATGAGTGAAAAAGAGTTTGGTGCATGGAATTTCTGTAAAGAGGAAGATATCAGAAAGATTGTTGGAGAAAACAATACAAATACAAAAATAGCAGTTATGTCTGATATTGGAAGAGTTGTAAAAGATGAATTGTTACCTGCAAGTGAATCTGTAGTTGATATGGTTAGAATTGCTACTTATATTCACCAAATTCCAGCGGCAATCGAACTAATAGAAGATGCACATGCAAAAGGTTATGAAACTACTGTAAATATTATGGCTATTTCAAAATCATTTGATACAGAATTAGATGAAGTGTTAGAGGCATTAAGTAAAACACCTGTTGATATTATTTATATTGCAGATAGTTTTGGTTCTTTTTATCCAGAACAAATCAATAAACTTACGCAAAAGTATGTAAAAGTTGCACGTGATAATGGAAAACAAGTTGGTATCCATGCACACAACAATATCCAACTAGCTTACGCAAATACTATAGAATCAATGATGTATGGTACAAGCTTTTTAGATGTTACTATTTCTGGACTAGGACGTGGAGCAGGAAACTGTCCTATGGAACTTTTAATTGGTTTCTTAAAAAATCCAAAATACAATTTAGTACCTGTATTAGAATTTATTGAAACATATATTGTTCCACTTGAAAAAGAATTAGATTGGGGATACTCAATCCCTTATATGATTACAGGACAACTAAACGAACACCCAAGATCTGCTATGAAAGCAAGAGATGAAGGTGATACAAAATACACTGAGTTTTATAAAAACTTAATAGCTGAAGAGCTATAAAACCTACTATCAAATAAGAGATTTTTGAACTCTCTTATTTGATAAAATCTAATATCTCATTATAAACACTTTTTGTGTGCTTCCCTTTTACAATAATATGATTGCTTGCATCAATAGAAAAAAGTTTTTTGTCTTCTGATTTTATATTATTATATATCTCATTTGCAGCACTTGAATCAACCACAGGATCATTTTGTCCTTGAATAAGTAATATTGGTTTATCTATATCTGCTAGTATTTTTTTTGTTGCTTGAATTATACTGTTTAACTGTAGTATAGATTTTACATAGTGTTTATTGTAGTTGATTTCTGGAGATTCTGAATTGTTGTGTATATACTCTTTTTGAAGGTCATCTATATTTATTGAAGAGACTAAGTCGTTCCATAAATTAACAGCAGGTGCCAAAGTTCTGATACGTGCATCTTTTAAAACCAATGCCGCATTTATACAAATCACCCCTTTAATTTGAGAATTTATTTTCAAAGAACTTAATAACGCTAAAAGACCACCAATAGAAAATCCTAAAATATATATGTTTTTATATTTTAAACTTGCTATAGTAATAGCTCTACTTACACTATAGTACCACTCTTGCCATGTGATATCTTTTAAATCTTCAGGAGATGTACCATGACCTTTTAATCGTGGAGAAAAGCTATTGATATTATTCTGTTGTAGAAGTCGTACTAACTCATTCAGTTCCAAAGGGGATGCACAAAAACCATGTATAGCTATAACTGCAGTATCGTCTGATTTTGCTTTTATAAAATATGATTTTCCCATCTCCTCCTCTTTTGCATCAACAGAACCACGATACTTTTTATAATCTTTTTTATACTCTTTCTTATCTTCACTTATTAAAAATTTTAAAAGCTTGTCATTTACTCTTCTTTCACTAAGAGAGGTGTATGACTGTACTAAGTTTACTATATGCTCAATGATCAAAACTTCATTTAAAACTACTTTCAGAATATTTTTTAATCTTACTGTATGATGAGTATATCCTTGCAACATATTATCTTTAATTATTGTGATATTGTTGTTTTCATCTATTGTTACGATATCGTCTTTAAGGGCAACTTGAAGCACATCTTCAAAAGGCTCAAATCTTTCATAAGAAACAAGTTTGATAATATCTGTTTTAATATCATTGTCATAAAAGAGATCTTTTCTTTTGATATCATTGGCAATTAGATATATTATTCTTTTTAGATGTTCCATTTTTATAGTTCTATCACAATAAAAATACAAAACCAATATAAATATATGATCAAAACGAATTGTAGAATTTTCATAAATCTTTTTCATAAATTCATTTGTCAAATCACGTCTATATTTGTTTATAAAGTCTTTATGATTATGATGTATTTGTTTGTTGTCACATTGTATACAATCTTCTTTGATATGAATATCTTTACTTATATCTTTTAAACTTATAGGTTCTAGTATCTGGATAATTATCTTTGAATGTAAGATAATATTTCCCTCTATTTCAAGCTCTTCAAGTAGTTTCTCATCCATATTTTCAAAGATTTTTTTAGTTAAATCTAATAATACATTTTCACCATTTCGAATAGGAGAATAACTTATATTTATAGGAACAATCATCGTTTCTTTTGTAGTAATATCATCTATACTTTCAAGGAAAAACTTTTTACAAAATCTATCTGTATTTTTTATCTTACCATGAATATAATCTTCTCGTAAAAGTTGAGAATTTAAACCAAAATAAGCAGAACCCGTATAAACTTTTTTTGTGATACCGTCAATTTTTACAGAATAGTGATCATCCTCTTTCACTATTCGTTTTCCCTTAACCATTCTTCCCTCAGGAAAAATCAACCAATCTTTCGTCCCTTTTAATATATCTGATACAATTATTTCATCTCTTTGTGGATGTGTTTTAGATAAGGCTCCAATATTTTTTAAAAATGCCCCAAAATACTCAACCAATACAGAATCATCTGCTATCACCCCTACTTTTCTATTGGTTTTTCTATATAGCCAAAAAGGGACTATCATAGCTTCTATTCTTGTAAAATGATTTGCTACAAATATCTTTGGATAATCTTGTGGAATATTTTCCAAACCTTGTATCTCGATATTTGTATTAAGAATTTTCTCTATTAATTTTAGAGCATAACCACTAGAATCAAGTAATAAATTATTTGTCATCGTTGATCCTTATAAACCTCACTATCATATGAATTAACATTTATAACATCTTGTTTTATAGTTTGCATATATTTTATCTCATCAAATTCATCTTTTGAGATAATCTCTTTTTCCAAGGCATCTTCAAGTAAACTTTCGAAAGGCTGTTTTGCTATCATTCCATGTTTTAATGCATCTTTTATTTTTAACATTATGTATTCATTTTGATTCATAAGTTTTACTGCCAAATCCATTTTATATAAAGGGTCATTTTCATCTGTTGAGATAAATACACTATCACATAAAGAAGATACATACTCCTCATCTTTTAATTGTCTTACAATTTTATTATTTAACTTGTCTCGTGATTTTATACCTACTGGATTTAATTTTATAAAAGGTAATAGTACTTTTAGAAATGGCATATTATAGTATAACTCTTCACGTGCAATTTGAATTTCATTAAATCCATAGTCACAAATCCACTCTACTAAATCTTTATGATATGCTTTTGGATTATTATCAAACTCTCTTAAAGTTGCTGTGATTAAATAACACCACGATAAGATATCTCCAAATCTAGCTCCTATATTTTCTCTTTTTTTAAGTTCCCCGCCATAAAAAAGCAATGAAGTGTTTGCCAAAGCAGTAAACTCTGCACTCATCCAAAGGAGCTTTTGTCTTTGTCTTTTAAATTTCCCTTTAGGAATAGATAAAAAACCTCGAGTAAAATAATGTACTATAGATTTAAAAATCGACTTATTTACTAATGATATATGAGAAAATAAGTACTTATCAAAGTCTTCAATATTGTGATTTTCAATCGCTTCTACTTCATTGTATAAATAAGGGTGACATTTTATAAGTCCTTGCCCAAATTGCATTAAGTTTCTAGTTAGGATATTTGCACCCTCAACAGTTATGGAGATAGGTATAGCAAAATATGCATGTGCTAAAAGATTTTTTTCTCCTCTTATGATTGCGCTTCCTCCAAGAATATCCATAGAATCATTGATAACTTCTCTGAACTTTTCAGTCGCATGATATTTCATAATTGAGTTTACAACAGCTGGTTTTTGTCCATTGTCAATTGCATCGATTGTATAATTTCTTGCAGCATTTAGCATATATGTAAAAGCTGTTATTTTAGCTATTTTTTCCTCTACACCCTCAAAGTGATTGATACTTAGTCCAAATTGTTCTCTTATTTGTGTATACGAACTTACAACTTTTAAAGCAAGTTTACTACCTCCTAAACTTACACTTGGAAGTGAAATACCACGACCCACAGATAAAGATTCTACTAACATAGCCCAACCTTTTCCTATCTCTTTTTCTCCACCAATAATATCATCAATATCAATAACTACATCTTTTCCCCATAAAGGTGAGTTAACAAACGGTATATTTAAAGGGTCATGTCGCTGTGAGTTATCCACTCCATCAAGCTTAGAATTTACTAAAGCAAAGGTAATACCTAAATCAACTTGATCTCCCAAAATTCCCTCAGGATCTCTTAGATTAAAAGCAAGTCCAATAAGAGTTGCTATATTTCCTAAAGTGATATATCTTTTTTCAAAATTAAGTTTGATTTTTATCTCATCATTTTCATCTTTAAATAACTCACCATAAGATTGAATAGAGGTCGCGTCACTACCAGCATTTGGTTCAGTCAATGCAAAACAAGGCACCTCTTTTCCTAAAGCTAATCGAGGAAGATAATAGTCTTTTTGCTCTTGAGTACCATGGTTTAAAATTAATTCAGCAGGGCCAAGTGAATTTGGAACCATAACAGTTATAGCTAAAACTTGCGATCTAGAAACTAACTTTTCTATTACATGAGAATGCATAGTTGCACTAAATCCTAAACCATCAAACTCTTTAGGAATAATCATCCCAAAAAATCTATTGTCTTTAATATACTGCCAAACCTCATCACTTAAGTCTCTATTTTGAAATATTTCCCAATCTGTTGTCATATTACATAATGTTTCAACTTCGTTATTTAAAAAATCTTGTTCTGCTTGTGTTAGTTTAGTAATTTTTTCATTTGCTACTTTATTGAAATTTACTTTAGCTTCAAAAAAATCTGATTCTATCCACTTTGTTCCAGCTTGTAATGCTTCTTGTTCAGTTTGAGATATTTTAGGAAGAAGAGATTTTTTTCTGATAAAATCATATATTTTTTTACTAATATACTCTTTTCTATAATCCTCTTTTAAAAGCAATACAGCTAAACCAAAAAATGGTATCCAAAATAATATTCCCAATTCAAAAAATGAGATACTATATATACCTATAAATATAAACCAAACAATCGCTGGCATTGCATAAAATCCCAGTGCTAAAATTGCGATTGCAAATATCATTAGTTCCATAACTCTTCTCCTGTATAAAATGTTTTTTTGTTTTCTTGTAATTCATATAAAAGCTTACTAGGTGTATATCTATCTCCATAAAGCTCTTTATAATTTTCAAGCTCATTTATTATAACATTAATTCCTATCTCATCTGCATATTTTAACAAACCTCCTCTAAATGCAGGAAATCCAGCACCTGCAATCATTGCAAAATCTAGATACGAAACTTTTTTGATAATACCCTCTTCTAAACATCTACTTGCTTCATTTATCATGATAAATATTGTACGATTTATGATATCTTTAGAACTTGAGCTTGTTGTATTTGTTATGAGTTTTAAGACATCTTGGTTTTCTTTATCTATACTGTTTGTCTCATATGTATAAAAACCTTTATTTGCTTTTTTCCCTAAAAGTTTTAAATCATTATAAACACTTAAAAGAATACTATTTATTTTCATTCTATTTCCATAAGATTCTTCAAGTATACTAGCAACTTTGTACCCTACATCAATACCAACTACATCTGTAAGTTCAAAAGCTCCCATAGGCATACCAAACTCTTTTAAAATTTTATCAATATTACTAATTGATTCACCCTCTTCTAAAATATAACCCGCTTCATTGATAAATGGTATTAAAACTCTATTTACTAAAAATCCAGCACAATCTCCTACTAAAATTGGTGTTTTACCACAACGTCTAAGAAATTCAAAACTCTTTGCAATAGTAAGTTCAGATGTCTCTTTTGAAGCGATTACTTCTACTAAAGGCATTTTATTTACAGGGTTAAAAAAATGCATCCCGATAAATCTATCTTTATGTTCTAAATCTTGAGACAAGCTATTTACAGAGATAGAAGAGGTATTTGTTGCGATTATTGTATTTTTATTTACACTCATCTCTACTTGTTTATAAGTTTGTTTTTTCTGCTCTTTATCTTCAATAATTGCCTCAACTACTAAATTCATTCTACTCAAACCATTAAATTGATTTGTATAGCTTAGTTTATTTAGTTTTAACTCTACTTGTTTTTTAGTCATTTTTCTTAATTTTACAAAATAGCTATATAGTTTTGAAGTGGCACTTATAATACCTTGGGCTTGTTCGAGTTTTCTTAATTTTATTCGTACCTCTTTTGCATATTTTGAGAATAGCCAGATGATACCTTTTCCCATCACTCCATTTCCTATGATGGTTGTATTGTTTATTTTAGTATCAAACTCTATATCCTTATAATCTTTTTTCAAATCTTCTGAGACAAAAAATAGATCAATTAAATGTTTAGACTCAGGTGTAATTGCTAACTTTGCAAACGCTCGTGCCTCTTTTTTTATTCCATCTTTTATATTGTCTTCATAAGAATTTTGAATCACATCCAATGCTATAAAAGGTGCAGTAAAACTCGGGTGTAACTTTTTATTTAAACTTTGTTTTGCTTTTTTAAATATTATATCTCTAGAAAAACTTAAAGATTCCAATACATTAAAAGCTGGTTCATGTTTTTTTATTTTTCCCAAGATTACACCATCTATAAAATCTTGCAGTTTATATTCAAATTGTCCTTGAGAAAAGTACTTATCTATTACACCCAAAGAATATGCTCTTTTAGCATCAAGAGTTTTCCCTGTGAGTATCATATCAAGTGATTTGATTAGTCCAATCAATTTTGGCAATCTTTGTGTTCCCCCAAAACCAGGGAAAATTCCAAGTTTTACCTCAGGAAGAGCTATCTTTACCCTACTTGTATTTGTAGCAACCCTAAAAGTACAACTCAAGGCAAGTTCTAGTCCACCACCCATACAAGCACCATCGATGACACTAATTGTAGGAAATGGTAAACTTTCAATTGAAGTAAAAACTTCATCAACTCCCATCAAAATATCATAAACCTCATCCTCTTCTTTGACACTTTTTATCTCATTGATATCTGCACCAGCTATAAAAATATGTTTTTTAGCGCTAGTTATTAAAAGGACTTTTATATCTGTATTTGTTTTTAATTCTTGAATTTTATTTTTTAACTCTTCTAATACTGCAAAAGATAGTTTATTGATCTTTTCATTTTCTAGATCAAAACATAATGTCGCAATATTATCTTGTATATTTAGTTTTATATTATTAGTTTTCATTATTCACTCTCCAATAAAAAAGATGCACCTTGTCCACCACCAATACATAAAGTAGCCAAACCTTTTTGCAATCCTTTTGATTTTAGTTGTTTTAAAGTATGTAATACAATTCTAGCTCCACTCATCCCAACTGGATGACCAAGAGCTACCGCACCACCATTTACATTTAAAATATCTTCATCTATTTTTCCAACTTTTTTCCCACCAAAATGTTGATCTGCAAATTTTTGTGACTCAAATGCTTTTATATTTGCTAGAACTTGTGCTGAAAATGCTTCGTTTAATTCTATAAGTTCTATATCTTTCATACTCGTATTTGTTTGAGCTAAAAGTTTTTGTGTAGCAAATACTGGCCCTAGCCCCATTCTTTGAGCTTCAAGTCCAACATAAGTATATTCACTGACAAAACCAAGTGGTTCTAATCCTAATTTTTTAGCATAACTCTCTTTACAAACTATCATCATACAAGCTCCATCTGATACTTGTGATGAATTTCCTGCTGTTACACTTCCTGCGGTTCTATCAAAAATTGGTCTTAATTTTCCCAAAGCTTCTATAGTTTGATTTAAACGTATACCATCATCTTCAAATATTGAACTGTCTTTTGAGATGATAGGATGAATCTCATCTTTAAATACACCATCTTGTGTAGCTTTTTGAGCTTTTAGATGACTCTTTAATGCATAAGCATCTTGCTCTTGTCGACTTATCCTAAAATCATCTACAAGTCTTTCAGCAGTTAGTCCCATAATCTGTCCAGATATAGGATCAGTTAATCCACTCAATAAACCAACAATAGGTTTTAAAGATGATAATTCAAAGTTTTTTAAAATATTTAATTTCTGAAATAGAGTTCGACTTTGAGATAAATTCATCATGATATCTCTTAGTTTATCGCTATATAAAATAGGAATATTACTCATAGACTCAACTCCACCCACTAAGTAAAGTTCACCTCTATTTGAGTTGATTTTTTCTATTGCTGAACTTATTGCTTGCATACCTGAGGCACAATTTCTATGTACTGTATATGCAGGAATTGAGATATCAAAACCAGCTCTTATAGCTAAAACTCTTGCCATATTTGCAGCATTTGCAGGTTGAGATACATTTCCTATGATAACTTCATCAAACTCTTTGTAGTCAATTCCACTTTGAAGTACTAACTCTTTTGCAATAATTGAGCCTAAAGTATCTGCACTTAATTGTTTTAATTTACCACCTGATTTAGCAATTGGACTTCTTAGTCCATCTATAATAGCAATTCTATCTTTCATAACAAATCCTTAATACATATTATTTATAATCTCTTTATATTTTATATCGATCACAGCTCTACAGATTTTCATAGAGGGAGTTAGTTCTCCTGTTTCTATAGAGATTGGGCTTGTGACTATCTCGTACTTAACTATTTTTTCCCAATTATTAAATTGTTTATTTACTTTATTTATATGTTTTTGTATTTTTTGTTGAACTCTTTTTGAACTATAATAATCTTCTATAGTAAATGAGCTATCTAAATTATTTCTCATTTTATATTGTTCATACATCTGTTCATCTACAAAAATTAAAGCAGTAGCATATTTTCTATCATTTGCTATAACAGTTGCAAAGTCTATATATGGCGATTTTGATATCTTTTGTTCTATTGGTATAACACTTACATATTCACCATTTGAAGTTTTAAAAAGCTCTTTTTTTCTACTATAA
>Ga0193956_1000762_pt1 | contig 13794 bp, 12 predicted proteins | sample BB_7_MG_FD_140358 | JGI IMG/M metagenome (GOLD analysis project Ga0193956, IMG submission 140358) | Microbial mat bacterial communities from the Broadkill River, Lewes, Delaware, United States - BB_7_MG | ecosystem: Environmental > Aquatic > Freshwater > River > Microbial mats | place: USA...
ATTAAAGAAGTATCGACTAAACCTATCATTGTCTATCCAAATGCTGGTGGTAACTACAATGCTATAACAAAAAAATGGAATACAGAAGAGGAAATTTCATCATATAAATCAAAAGCACAATTATGGTATGAAAAAGGAGCTAGTCTCATTGGAGGATGTTGTCAAACTACCCCAAATGATATCAAACAAATAACTCAATGGCTGAAAGAAAATCAATAAGAGCATTTTAGTTTATTAAAAAGTTATAAAATATACAAAACAAGGAAATTTGGATGAAACATTCAGACAAGAAATTATGACTAAATTTCTACATATTTCTTTTTTCCTATTTATATTTTTAACAATACAACTTTTTGCACAATCTATCAATGACAAATCAACACAACTCCATCTCACAGAAAATGAAAAAATATGGCTTACGCTACACCCTGTTATAAAAGTAGGAATAGATCCAGATTATGCTACTTATGAATGGGTAAATGAAAATGGTAAGCATAATGGCGTGATAGTAGATTATTTAAATAAACTTGAGGATATACTCGGTATTCGATTTGAACTTATAAAAAATAAATCATGGAATGCGCTTCTCAATATGGCAAAAAAATCTCAACTTGATATGCTAACAAGTATCGTAAAAACACCAGAGCGTTCAGAGTTTCTTACATTTAGTGAACCTTACAGGCATACACCTACAATCATCATCGATAATGGGAAAGGCTCATTTATCGGTAGCTTAAAACAACTTTCAGGCAAAAAAGTGTCAGTAGAAAAAGGGTACTTTATGGAAGAATTTATAAAAAACAATTATCCCAATATTATACTTGTAAGTGTTCCAAACACTAAAGAAGCTTTAAAAATGCTTGCGTGTAATGAAGTTGATGCCTATGTTGGGGATGCAAATGTAGTAGATTATAAAATAAAAACAAATGATTTTAATAAACTTCGTTTTTCTGGACAGACTGAGTATATAAGCCATCAAGGCTTTGGTCTGTCAAAAGGGAATGAACCCTTGGCCACTATTTTAACAAAAGCGATAGCAACTATCCCCAAAAGTGAAACTGACGCTATATTCAATCACTGGCTCAATATAGAAAAAGGCATTCAAACTCAAATATTTATTAAATATGGTTTAGTTACTATACTTCTACTTTTGATTATAGCTTATTGGATTTATATACTAAAACGAGAAATTCAACATCGTAAAGAAGCTGAAAAAAAACTTCGAAAAAGCGAATCACTCTTCCGCAATCTCACCGAAAACATGATAGATGTTATCTGGAAATTAGATAAGGACTTTCATTTCTCTTATATCAGTCCATCAGTTGAAAAAACATTAGGTTATCATCCTGATAAATTGATAGGGCATCATGTTTTTGAAATTTTCACAGTTGAAGGTAAAAACACAGCAATAAAAAGAATGCAACAACGACAAGAAGATCAAAAAAAGGGAATTTACAGAAGTTATTCAACACTTGAGATAGAACATATTTGTAAAAATGGAAAACTAATATGGGGAGAAGTTCTCACAAAACCAGAATTAGATAAAAACAAGAATATTATTGGCTATCATGGTATTAGTCGGGTTATTACTGAACGCAAAAAGATGGAAGACAAGATACGAGAACTTGCATTTTACGACCCACTTACAAAACTAGCAAATCGTCGTTTGCTTTATGATAGACTAAAACAAGCCGCAGCAAGTACTAAACGCAGTAAAAAACACTCTGCTATCATCTATATTGATTTGGATAATTTTAAACCACTCAACGATAAACATGGTCACGCAGCTGGAGACTTACTACTCATCGAAGTAGCCAAAAGGCTCAAAGATTGCATGAGAGAAATGGACACCGTTGCAAGAGTTGGGGGAGATGAATTTACAGCAATCATACATGAACTCCATGGAGATAAAGAAAAGTCAACCCGTGAAGCAAATGTGATAGCTAAAAAGATACTCTCTGTTTTATCAAAAAACTATATATTTAAAAATACTGATGACAGTAACTTAGTCATTGAGCATCACTGTACTGCAAGTATTGGTGTATTAGTTTTTAAAGCACATAGTAATCAAAATAAAGAAAAACTTTTTAAACTAGCCGATGAAGCAATGTACCAAGCTAAAGATGCTGGAAGAAACACTATTTGTTTTTATGATAAAGATAGTGTCTGATCTTTCAAATTATATTCTTCTAATTGGTTCAGCTAATGGCTTACCAAAGTAGTAGCCTTGTGCTAAATCAGCTCCCTCTTTTGCACAAAAAGCAATTTCTTCAGCTCTCTCTATGCCCTCAGCTAAAACTATAATATCATTCTCTTTTGCAATTTTTATAATCGCTTTAAAAATAGATTGATTGACACTATTTGTATCTATATTATCTATAAGCTCTCTATCGATTTTAATAATATTTGGCATCAATTTTGCAATCATATTTAAAGAAGAGTAGCCACTCCCTACATCATCAAGTGCTACCAAAAAACCTTGTGATTTGTAATAATCTAATATAGAACAAAGATGGTCAGTATCCTCAACATAATCACTTTCTACTACTTCAAAAACGACATTTTTTGGATCAAAATTAAGCTGTTCAGCCCACTTAACTGTTGATTTTAAACAATGTTTTGGATCATAAATCGCTGTTGGAATAAAATTAATAAATACTTTTGCACGGATATTTTTTACTGCTGCTGTTTTAAGAGCCATCTCACGACATGCTCTATCAAGATAAAAAAGCATATCACCTTCTCTTGCCCACTCAAACAGCTTATTTGGATAAATTAAGCTACCATCTTCATCAACACCTCTTGCTAAAGACTCATAGCCATAAATCGTATTAGATTTTATATCAATAATCGGTTGAAAGTGTGTTGTTAATGCACCATTATCAATGATAGTAGTAAGCTTTTTAGCTCCTATTAAATCTTTATACTGTTGCAGTGTTTTTATTCGAGTTAGTTTTGATGGAGAAAATGGTTCAAATTCTTCAAGAAAAATAAGAGTTATCGCTTCTCTCTATTTTTGTGGTAAAGCAACTCTCGCACAAATCTTCAATCATTGCCAACAAAGAGTTTACTTTTAACCATAAAGTTTGAGCATCTTCAACCATATAAGATATGTTTTTTTTCTTCAAGTATCCTATCATCTTATCTGCAAGTTCACTTACACTACAACTAACTAAAAGGTTTCCTTTTTTCTCTTCTATATGTGGAATTGATTGACATTTTTGACACGCCATAGTTTTCCTTGAATATAATTTTATGAATTAATTATACACTTTTAAAAATCTATTCGTACCTTATTACTGTCAATTCAACTTAAAAAAAAGTACTAATTTTACAAAATTTTAAATAAGTTCGAAGCTAAAATTTTTATTAATTCAAAATTTACATAAAAAAGTTATAATATTATATTTAAAAATTGAATGGAGTTTATTTGATAAAACATATAATTCTTTTATTATTATTTGTTAGTTTGGTATGGTCTCATCCACATACATTTATAGATCTTTATCCAACTTTACATGTAAAGAATAATACTATTATAAAAACTCATATAAAATGGAAAATGGATGATATGACATCATCCATGCTAATAATGGAATTTGATTTAAATGCAGATGGAGCAATAGATAAAAAAGAGAATACTTTTGTATATAAAAACTATTTTCTTTCATTAGAGCAAAACAATTATTATATGGATATATTAGTTGAAGATCAAAGCATACCTTTATCGAGTATTTCAAATTTTAAAGCAAGTATAGAAGATAACAGGCTTTGTTATTCTTTTGATATAATTCAAAACTTGGATATAAAAAAAACAAAATTTGAATTTTATGATAAAGATTTGTTTGTAGCTTTTATGCTTAAAAAAGAGTTTGTTACAGCAGAAAATAAAAAGGTCAAAATTATTGGTATAGATAAAGATTTTTACTACATAAATAGATTGGAAATAGAATGACATATGGTGATTTTTTGCATCTACTTGTACAATGGCAATATAAATTAAATAGTTATATATCAACCACAATTAGAAGCTTAAATGATGAAAATTCACTTAGTGTTTCTTTAATTATACTTTTTGTTGCATTTGTTTATGGAGCTATTCATGCAGCAGGTCCTGGACATGGAAAAGCTTTAGTGGCTTTTTATTTTACATCAAATAAAAGTGATTATAAAAAAGCTTTTAAAATGGGATATCTTATATCTATCTTTCATGCTATTTCTGCTTTGATATTTACATTTGGAATATTTTTTATACTAAAAACTATGTTTAGACAAAATTTCAATCATTTTTCAAATATAGCAATGCAAATAAGTGCTGTTATGATTATGGGAGTAGGACTTTTTCTTATGTATGAAGCATATAAACACAGAAAAGAGAAAGAAAAAAGCATAAAAAAACAAGAAAAAAGCTTTATTGCTGTTGCGTTTAGTGCTGGTGTTGTACCTTGTCCTGGGGTCATGACTATAGTCTTATTTTGTTTAGTTTTAAAACAGTTTACTTTAGGTATTTTGGCAGCTATTGCTATGAGTATTGGTATGGGACTAACTATCTCTCTAGCAGGCATATTTTCGATTGCTATTAATAATAAAACTTCCAATAAACTACAAGAAAAAGCATATATATTGGAAATAATAAGTGCCTGTCTGATATTTTGTTTAGGACTGTTCCTTTTTTTAGCATAAATAAATTACAATAATTTTCTTTACATGTAAAGAAAAAAAGGATTACTTTGAAAAAGATATTTTTATTACTTTTATTACCATTATTCCTCAACGCTTGCGCTTTATGCTCATTAGCTATTCCAAAGATTTCAGCAAATATAAATTTTAATATCACAGAAAATAGGATAAAACAGCTAGATATTTCATGGATATTTTCTAAATCATTTACGACACAGTTGTTAGAAAGTTATGACAGCAATGCAAATGGAAAATTTGATGCTATAGAAATGGTACAAATGAATGATATTCTTTTTTCTTATGTAAAACCTAGGAATCATTTGACATATATAAGCACTTATACTAATGGAGCATCTGAGAATGCATCAAAGATATCTTTTGAAGCCAAAAATAGTAGTATATTTATAAAAGATGAAAAATTACATTTTGATTTTTCTTTATTTATGGATTTATTATTAGAAAAAGGTAAAGTTTTTAAAGTCGTTTTTGAAGATAGTGAAGGATTTTTTGATTTTAGAGTAGTACAAAGAGAGCAATTTAAAATAGACAATAATCTTTGGGTTATACCAAATATAAATTTTCATTTTGCTTTTTATGAAATCACTTCACAACCTACAAAAATTGAAAAGAAAAAAAGTCTTAAAGAGTTAATAACTCCAAAAAAAGAACAGAAAAAGGAAAGTTATATTAGCTTTCTTGAGAATGTACTCAAAGAGTATACTCAAAAATTAAAATCGCTCATGAGTGAAAGAGACTCTTTTGCTAAAGTTTTTTCTTTAGTTATATTTTCTTTTTTGTATGGATTCTTTCATGCTCTTGGTCCTGGACATGGCAAAACTCTTGTTGGTAGCTACTTCTTAGCTAGCGGAGGAAAATGGATTGAGGCTGCTCTTATGGCTCTTCGTATAGGTATTATCCATGTAGCAGGTGCTTTTTTACTCGTTATGAGTTCTATTTATATCATACAAACATTTATTTCAAAAATGCTCAATGATGTCACCCTTTATACAAGTTATTTCTCAGGAATATTGATAGTTTCTATATCATTTTGGATGTTGCTAAAAAAGTTAAAACCAAAAGCTCATGAGTCAAGTTGTTCCTGTAGTTCTTGTGCTACTCATTCAACTAAAAAACATTGGGCTGTGGCTTTTGCAGCTGGAATTGTTCCTTGTCCTGGAACTGTAGTTATCTTTTTATTTACTTTTGTAGCAGGAAATTATCTAATAGGCTTTTTAAGTGCGATATCCATGGCTCTAGGTATGAGTTTTGTTATCTTCATAAGCTCTATTTTTGGACAACTCCTTAATGATAAGCTAACAAATAAAATATCTATACTTCCATCAATTTTAGAATATATAGCTATAGTATTTATGCTTATTTTAGGAGTGACATTAATACTCTTTCCAGTTAGTTTTTAAAAAATCAAATACTACCTCTAAATGTACAAATATGCAATTATAACTTAGAAAAAAAGACAGCTACTTTATAACGATAACAATTATCAATATTATATTATTTTAAGGAAATAAAGAGTAAACTTCCAGAATTAATTTTTACAAAGGATTGTTATGTATCTTGATAATATTTTAAAAGGTCAAAAATGTAAAATCAGAAGTATTAATTCTGATAATCTAAAATTGAAACAAAAGCTTCTTGATATGGGTTTTGTTTTTGGTGCTCAGTTAGAAATAGTAAGAGAAGCGCCTTTGTATGATCCTATGGAATTAAAAATCCATAATTATCTTGTGAGTCTTAGAAAAAGTGAAGCAAAAATTTTAGAAGTTGATTTAATATGATAAAAATAGCTCTAGCTGGACAGCCCAATTGTGGAAAATCTACAATTTTTAATCTTGTGAGTGGTATAAATCAACACATTGCAAACTATCCTGGTGTTACAGTTGATAAAAAAGTTGGTCGATTCTCTTATAATGATAAAAAAATTGAAATGGTTGATTTGCCAGGTACTTACTCTTTTAGTTCATATTCACTTGAAGAAAGAGTAGCAAAAGAGTTTATTTATAATGAAAAACCAGATGTAATTGTAAATATAGTAGATGCCTCAAATATAAAAAGAAATTTATACCTTACATTTCAACTTTTAGAAATTGGTATCCCTGTTGTAGTAGTTTTAAATATGATGGATGTTGCTACTAGAAGAGGTATACAAATTGATAGCCAAAAAATAGAAAAGATGCTTGGTTGTAAAGTTATAGAAGCAAGTGGGGCTAAAGGCAAGGGCTCAGAAGAAATCATGCAAGCTATTACAACTACTTATGAAGAAACTTCTCATTACCAAGCTTTTAAAATAAACTATGAGGAACTTGAACCTAGCATTAAAGAGATTGAAGATTCTATAAATGCAACAAATCATGCTCTTAACAAAAGATGGCTAGCTATAAAACTCCTTGAAGGAGATACAACTATTATAGAACAACTTAGTAAAGATGTTCCTAATATAAAAGAAAAAATTTTACAAAAAGAGTTCACATTTCATGAAAAATTTGATAAAGATATAGCACCATTTTTAGCAACAATAAGATACGATTCTGCTGATATTATTTATCATAAATGCATAAAGAATACTAAGGAGAAAAGTGAAACAGTTACAGATATAGTAGATAAATTTATTTTAAATAGATGGCTGGCTTTTCCTATTTTACTTTTAATAATGTTCTTAGTTTATGAGTTATCTATCGTTTATGGTTATAAACTTACAGATTATACATGGCCAATATTAGCTACATTTAAAAACTTTGTTATAGATTTTCTTCCAGAAGCAAATTTTGCAGATGTACCCATGATCACAGGATTTATTGTATGGATGATCAATAGTGCAAATGCTTTGTTAAATTATATTCCTATATTTTTTATCCTTTTTGCTTTGATAGCTGTTATGGAAGATGTTGGTTATATGCCAAGAATGGCTTTTATACTTGATAAATTATTTAAAAAGTTTGGATTGCATGGTCAATCTACTCTTCCTTTAGTTCTTGGTGGAGCTATGGTTGGAGGGTGTGCAGTACCTGGTGTTATGGCAACAAAGGGAATTGCAGACGATAGAGCTAGAATGGCAACTATTTTAACAGTGCCTTATATGAACTGTTTAGCAAAAGTTCCTTTTTACACGCTAATTTTAGGTGCATTTTTTAAGACGGAAATGGCAATTATGATGTTTTATATTTCAACAGTCACTATTTTTATAGCATTGATTGTCGCAAAAGGTTTAACATCTACTGTATTAAAAACAAGAGAAACTGCTCCATTTGTAATGGAACTTCCACCATATCATCTTCCTACTTTTAAAGGTGTCATTTTAAGAGCATCTCAAAGAGTATGGGTATATATCAAAAAAGTTGTAACTATTGTTTTAGCAGTTGCTATAGTCCTTTTTGCAATGCTCCAATTCCCAGGTATTAGTGATGAATCAACCCAAAAGTATGATGCACTTGTAAAAAAATCAATAACCACGTTTGATAAAAAAGTAAAAAAATCTACATACTATGATTTAGTAGATAAAAAAGATGAAGTATCAACTCTTTTAAATTATTATGATAATTATAAAGCAAAAAGAATGGTAGCGTCGGGTAAAAGTGGGGCCCAAGCTATTGATGATGAATTTATAGAAAAAAATGAAAAACTGTTTAAATTTATAAAACCACAAAAAGATAAAGAGGCTAAAAAAATAAATAAAGCTTTAAGAAAACTTTCGAAAGATAGAAAAAAAGTTTTAAGAGCAATACAAAATGAAAAAATAGAAAATAGCTTTTTAGGGATGGCTGGTCGATCAATGGAACCTATTACGAAGTATGCTGGGTTTGATTGGAAGATAAATGTAGCATTTTTAAGCTCATTTGCTGCTCGTGAAAGTGCAGTAGCAACCCTTGGTTCACTCTATGAAAACAACAAAGCAGATAACTTAAGAGCAGAAGAAGCAATGGCGAAAAATAGTGGATATACCCCACTTCATGCCGTAGCAATTATAATCTTTATGATTTTAACACCGCCTTGTATAGCTACGATGATAGTTGTAAAACTACAAGCAAATAGCTATAAATGGATGATATTTGCAATATTTTTTCCAATAACCATAGGAATTATTATATCTTCAAGTATATTTACTTTTGGAAAGATATTTGAAGTAAGTGGTCTTGATGCAATGACATATTTTTATGTAATTGTTGTTTTCATAGCATTAGTATTAGGACTTATTCCACAAAAAACGATAAATTGGATTGGTGGATTTAGCAATAAAAATTTAAAAAGGAGAAAAGATGTTTAAAAACATTTTAATAGGGCTTTTAATAGCCTCAAGCAGTGCATTTGCACATTCAGCAATTATGAGTTGCTTCGATGAAGGAGATGGATCAGTTACTTGTGAAGGTGGCTTTAGTGATGGTAGTAGCGCAAGTGGAGTAAAATTCTATATAGAACAAGATGGGAAAAAAGTTATCAGTGGTAAAATGAATGAAGATAGTGAATTTAACTTCAAAAAACCAAATGGTACATATAGTGCAGTTTTTGACGCTGGAGAAGGTCATCAAGTCTCTATTTCAGGTAAAGATATAACAGAATAATAAAGCAAAAAAGGTGTCTAGTTGTAGACTAATAATTATTTAATGATAATAATTATAACAATCAATACAAAAGGTAGTTAAAAATGAAGGTAAGTTTAGTAAAAGTAGCATTAGCATCGTCAATTATAGCATCAAGTGCATTAGCACATTTCCAAATGGTTTATACACCAAATACAGCTTTAACAAAAGGTGGAACTATAGAGTTTAAACATGTATTTACTCATCCATTTGCTGATGAGCATACTATGGATATGGCTGGTGTTGAAGAGTTTTATTCTATCACTGAGAAAAAAGGGAAGCAAGACTTAAAAAAAACATTAAAACCAATTAGTTGGAAAGGAAAACATAACAGCGGTAAAGCTTATGAGTCAAAGTATAAAGCAAGAAATATGGGTGATCATGTTTTAGTAATGGTTCCAACTCCCTACTATGAAAAAGGTGAAGACATCTATATTCAACAAATTACAAAAACAGTTATAAATGTAGCTGGTACTCCAAATGGATGGGACAATGAACTTGGCTTAAAAGCTGAAATTGTTCCTTTAACGAAGCCATATTCTATTTGGGAAGGTAGTAGTTTTACAGGTATTGTTAAAAGTAATGGCAAAGTAGTTCCTTTTGCAGAAATTGAAGTAGAGTATATTAATACTACTCCCGATATGAAAAATAATGCAATGGGTCCAAATAAATATGAAGCTCCTCAAGACTCATTTGTAACTATGGGTATCAAAGCGAACAAAGATGGTGAATTTACATTTGCTATTCCAAAAGCTGGATTTTGGGGCTTTTGTGCTTTAGGTGCGGGAAGTGATAAAGAGTATAAAGGGAAAGAACTTAGCCAAGATGCAGTTATCTGGGTTGAAGCAAAAGAAATGAAATAGATTTATATAAATCGACTTCTAAAAACGAAAAGGGGGGGGTTATCCCCCCCCTTTGCACTATTTAAACAAGGATAAAAAATGTTAGAAAATATAGCTTTAATTGTAATTGCATTAGGAGCAGTTTATTATATATATCGTTCAACTTTTAAATCAAAAGGTTGTAATTGTGGTAAGGATAATTGTAGTGTCAAAAAATAACATCATAGAAATAAAAAATTTATCGCATTCTTACGGTAAAAAAAAGATTTATGATGGACTAAATTTAAATATCAAGAAAGGTAGTGTTTATGGGGTGCTTGGTAAAAATGGTGTTGGTAAATCTACATTAATCAATATCCTCATGGGTTATCTTAAACCAAAAACTGGAGAATGCCTTATATTTGGTGAAAACTCATATAGTCTTAGCAATGCTAATAAGGAGAAAATCGCACTTTTACACGAAGGCTTTATCTCTTATGACTATATGAGTATTGAACAAATAGAAAGTTTTTTTGCCCCATTTTATAAAAATTGGGATAAAAAAGTTTTTTATGATTTAGTTGATTTGATGAATCTCGAATATACTCAAAAACTTTCAACTCTCTCTTTTGGACAAAAATCCCAAGTTGTTCTTGGTTCACTTTTTGCTCAAAATGCAGAACTATTGATATTGGATGATTATTCGATGGGCTTAGATGCAGGATATAGAAGATTGTTTATTGATTATTTGAAAGATTATATTGAACAGACTAAAAAAACTGTTTTAATAACTTCTCATGTTATGAGTGACTTAGTTGGACTAATAGATGATATAGCTATAGTTCAAAGAGGTGGTGATGTTTATCAAAACTCATTAGAAAATTTCATATCTAATTTTAAATGTTATGAAGAGCATTTAAATGCTGATTTTGATAAGAAAAAAGTTCATAGAGTACAAAAGTATAAAGATAAACAACATCTTTTTACTTTTAAAAAACTAGATGGGTTAAAAGAAGTAAATTGTGATTTTGAGGAAAAATTTTTAGGTTTTGTGGGGAGATACTAGCGGATGATACGCTCTATATTAAAAAAAGAGTTTTTGAAAACTCATTTATATTTTTATGCAACAATAATCCTTAGTATAGGTATTATTGTATATTTTGCATATAATTTAAATTTTTCATTTACAACAATTGAACCAGAGAGTATGATGTGGTACAGGTTTGTTCATTTAGAACAAAAACCTTATGATATTTTTGCAAATCTATTTTTAATTTTAGGAGCATTAATAGCAATAACCCAGTTTGTACCAGAGCGTATAAAAAACAGAATAAAACTTATGACTCATCTTCCTATTTCTATGTCAAAATCCTTATTTTTGCATCTTGTAGTAGGTCTTAGTATAGTTTTTATATTTTCTCTATTTTTAAGTATTATATTAAGTTTTATTATACAAAATTATTATCCAATTGAAATATTAGGAATTTTTTATAAAGATTTTATTTTCTATACTATTGGAGCATTTTTAACATATCTTTCATTAGCTTCAGCAATTTTGGAAAGAGATACACGAATAGCTATTTTAAAATTTTTATTAGGATTAATGACTGTTTTTATCTTTATGAAAAATAGGTTTTATGCAGTCGATTTGTTATGGATAAGTGTTTTAATAATGCTATTTTATATAAATCTAGATAGTTTTTATAGCATTAAGTACCAAAGGCTAAGAAACATAGGTTTTCTAATTTTCGCTGGATTTTGTAGTGCTTATATAGTTTTTTCAGGATATAGTCTCTATAAGTCAAAATACGAAAAGACATTTAACAAATACTATATTTTTTACTCTTCTATAAAAGATGATTTCATATACCAAAAAAATTTTGGTGATCATCAATTTGAGTATGGCATAAAAGATAAAGAGACTTTTGAGCAAAAACTGTATGAGTCATATCTACCTTTTGTGTATTGGAGAAACTTAGATATTCAAGGAAAACTTCCTTTACATGTAAACGGACAAGTTTTTTCAAAACAAGATATAAAGACAAGTAGGCTTAGTTTTGCCTACAACCCTAAATATCTTCAAAAACTTGAAGTCGAATTTTATCCTCTTATAAATCCAGATACTAATTTGGGAATGATTAAATTTCCTGAGCATATGTTTTATGTAGGTAAAAATGAAATTAAAGTGTACAACTACGATTATAAATTTAGTTTTGAACTAAGTAAAGAGATAAATGAAATGCTAAATGCTTTATCTGTAAGCTTTCCTATAAAACAGACTTGGGGAAAAGCTACAAATATGAAGCCATATGATTTGGGTTATTTGATGCTTGACAGCAAAGGAAAACTTTTTAATATAAAAAGAGAAAACTCAATAGTACAAGTACAAGAAGTAACTTACCCCAAAGGTATACAAATAGCCTTTATAAAGTTAAGTGAAAACAAACAAAAAAAGCTTGCGGGATATGCTATAGACACTCTTTCAAATATCTATATACTCAATTGGGATTTTAAATTTAAAAAATTAGATATAAAAGGGTTTGATTATAAAACTATGAAGTTTCAATTTATCTCAAATCCACTCTATTATCTATTTAGATTTGATGATGATAAAACATATAACGCAACTGTATTTAGTAAAAAGTTAACAAAAATCAAGGAGGTGTCTCTAGAAGACTAATAAAAGCGGGATGAAAAAGCATTGGCGTGTCATCTCATCCCACCGTGTGTGCAAGAAAATCTTGCATACATATTCTAACATAAAAAAATTAAAGGAGAATATGTATGAAAAAAATGTTAAGTATGGCAGCAATAGCTGCTTTAATGAGTAGTTCTGTAGTAGCAAATGAGTTAAGTGAGGCTTTAAAAAATGGAACTGTTGGTGCAGATGTAACACTCTATACAGAAAGGACAAATGATAGCAATAATGCTGATTCTGGATATACAAATGGTTCTTTAGGTCTTGGCTATGAAACAGGTGAATATAAAGGTTTTAAACTAAGTGCTGGTTTTAGAGCAAATAGTGATTTTGCTGAAGTAGAAGATGGAGACTTTGGAGGAGATGATACAAAAGCTTTACTACACACAGCTAATATCTCTTACACTAGTAAATATGTAGATTTTATTTTAGGTCGTCAAGAGATAGATTTAGAATGGATGAGTGATTTTCATGAGGCATATGTAGGTGTGTTTAAACCAATGGATACTTTAACCATCGTTGCTGGATATTCAGATAAGATTGCTGTAGCTGATGTTGATGCTGAGCTTGAAGATTTCTCAAAATTTAATGGTAGTGATGGAGCTTATGTTTTAGATGCTAAATATGAAGGTCTAAAAGGTTTAGTTTTAAATACCTACTATTATAGTGCAAATAATATCGCTGATTGGTATGGAGCAAAAGTTGATTATGATACTGATATGTTTGGAGCAACTGCTCATTATGCAAGTAGTAATGAAGATGTAGCAGGTGTTGATGATGGTTCAATCCTTCATGTAGAAGCTAGAGGTACTTTTGCTGATTTTGCCCTTAATATAGGGTATATCACAACCGATAGTGATACAGGAGCTGGAAGTATGGCTTCAGTGGGAGAAAATATCAATCCATTTGAAGATGGAGATAAAACATATGATTCTGATGCAGATACATACTATATAGGTGCTGGTTATACTATTGCTGGAGTTGAACTTGGAGCTCTTTATGG